>ERZ791796.1243-NODE-1243-length-17042-cov-6.832872_pt1 | contig 17042 bp, 20 predicted proteins | sample MGYA00510311_ERZ791796 | MGnify/ENA primary metagenome ERZ791796 (study PRJEB30046, sample SAMN00792042) | human gut metagenome | study: EMG produced TPA metagenomics assembly of the A metagenome-wide association study of gut microbiota in type 2...
TCAGCCCGGCAGGCGCTCGCTGGGAATAGCCATCACCAAAGCGCACCTTTCTTACGGAAGGGGCCGAAGCCACATCCATACCGGGTTTCACTTTCCAGCGGAAGGTTTTCATCGTCCACCTCCGGAGAACAGACCACCATCGCGCATCTGCCCGGTCACAACATCCATTGCCGCCTTACGGGCTACGTCATAAACAGCCTTCAGTGCCTGTGGCCCTATCTGACCGTTCGTGCCGTCGTTGTTAATCACCACATGGTTATTCTGCTCAAACGTCCCGGACGCCTGCGACCGGCTGTCCGCCATGCTGCCCGGTGTACCGACATAACCGCCGGTGGCATAGCCGCGCATCAGCCGGTAAAGATTTCCCACGCCAATCCGGCTGGTTGCCTCCTTCGTGAAGACAAACTCACCACGGTGAACAATCCCCGCTGGCTCATATTTGCCGCCGGTTCCCGTAAACCCTCCGGTCGCAAAATGGAATTTCGCCGCAGCTGCCTGAATGGCTGTACCGCCTGACGCTGATGCGCCGCCGCCAATGGCGCTGCCTATACTTCCGACAATCCCCACCATTGCCTGCTTAAGCAGAATTTCTGTCATCATGGACAGCACGGAACGGGTGAAGCTGCGCCAGTTCTGCTCACTGCCGGTCAGCATCGCCGCCATATTCTGCGCAATACCATCAAAGGTCTGCGTGGCTGCACTTTTAACCTGCGACATACTATCCGTGGCACTCTCTTCCCACTCACTCCAGCCGGACCTGAGGCCTGCCATCCAGCTCCCGCGAAGCTGGTCTTCAGCCGCCCAGGTCTTTTTCTGCTCTGACATGACGTTATTCAGCGCCAGCGGATTATCGCCATACTGTTCCTTCAGGCGCTGTTCCGTGGCTTCCCGTTCTGCCTGCCGGTCAGTCAGCCCCCGGCTTTTCGCATCAATGGCGGCCCGTTTTGCCCGTTGCTGCTGTGCGAATTTATCCGCCTGCTGCGCCAGCGCGTTCAGGCGCTCCTGATACGTAACCTTGTCGCCAAGTGCAGCCAGCTGGCGTTTGTACTCCAGCGTCTCATCTTTATGCGCCAGCAGGGATTTCTCCTGTGCGGACAGCTGGCGACGTTGCGCCGCCTCCTCCAGTACCGCGAACTGACTCTCCGCCTTCCACAAATCCCGGCGCTGCTGGCTGATTTTCTCATTTGCTCCGGCATGCCTCTCCAGCGTCCGGAGTTCAGCCTGAAGCGTCAGCAGGGCAGCATGAGCACTGTCTTCCTGACGATCGCCCGCAGACACCTTCACGCCGGACTGTTTCGGCTTTTTCAGCGTCGCTTCATAATCCTTTTTCGCCGCCGCCATCAGCGTGTTGTAATCCGCCTGCAGGATTTTCCCGTCTTTCAGTGCCTTGTTCAGTTCTTCCTGACGGGCGGTATATTTCTCCAGCGGCGTCTGCAGCCGTTCGTAAGCCTTCTGCGCCTCTTCGGTATATTTCAGCCGTGACGCTTCGGTATCGCTCTGCTGCTGCGCATTTTTGTCCTGTTGAGTCTGCTGCTCAGCCTTCTTTCGGGCGGCTTCAAGCGCAAGACGGGCCTTTTCACGATCATCCCAGTAACGCGCCCGCGCTTCATCGTTAACAAAATAATCATCCTTGCGCAGATTCCAGATGTCGTCTGCTTTCTTAAACGCAGCCTCTGCCTTAATCAGCATCTCCTGCGCGGTATCAGGACGACCAATATCCAGCACCGCATCCCACATGGATTTGAATGCCCGCGCTGTCCTGTCTGCCCAGGTCTCCAGCGTGCCCATGTTCTCTTTCAGGCGGCGGGTCTGGTCATCAAACCCTTTCGTTGCGGCCTCGTTCGCCGCCTGCAATGCCCCGGCTTCATCGCCGGAACGCTGCAACTGAGCAACATACGCAATCTGCTCCGCCGTCACGTTATGGAACTGCTTCGCCATCGCAATCAGCCCCGACGTCGGGTCAGTGGTCAGTTTTCCGAAAGCCTCTGCAACCTTGTCCACCTCCACACCGGATGCAGAAGCAAAACGCGCGACACTCTGGTTGATGGCATCAAACTGTTCACCACCACGCACACCGGCATTCACCATGGCTGCCAGTGACTCACTCGCCTGGTTAAACGTCAGCCCTGCGGCCTGTCCGGCTCTGGAGAGCGTCAGCATGCGATCGGCAGTCAGTCCGGACTGATTACCGGAAAGAACCAGGGTTTTATTAAACGCTGAAAGCGTGGAATCTCCCTGGTACCAGGCGTACACCAGCGCACCTGTCGCCACCGCCAGCGAGGTGACCCCGACCATCGGCAGGGTGATCGCACCGGCAAGCCCCCTGAACATGGGGATCATCCCGCCGAAGGAGTCCTTCACCTGACCGCCCTGTTGCAGCAGGATCAGCCAGGGATTCTGACCACCGGCAAGCTGCGTGGCGATATCCGTAAACTGTGCGGGCAGGGTTCGCATGGCCGCTTTATACTGCCCGACGGAAATCCCTGCTTTTTGTGCAGCCAGCGCCTGGTGGCTCAGCCCCTGCTCAACGACAGTTGCGGTTTTTCTGGCGTCAGTATCCAGACCTGAAAAATGACGCCTTACCCGGCTCATCTGCTCATCGAAACGGACCGCATCCAGACTCAGGTCAATAACAAGATCACCAACCGGCTGGGACATATCTCACACCTCCCGGAATCCCCGCTGAAGCCATCATTAATGCGGCATCATCCACCATGACATCCGCCACATCCGCAGACGATAAAATATCGCCCCCTCCGTCCCCACCGAACCGGACGCCTCCGGCAAGTCCTGCCGCTTTCTGCATCAGCATTTTGTCCTCATCCGGCCTCTCCACCTGCTCTTCCTCATGCCGGGGGACAAGCAGACTGAAATCAGAGGGATGCATATCCGGATCGCAAAAAAACAGGCTGAGTACAGCGTACGTCAGCCCGGAAAAATGCATATCCAGCTGGGTATCCTGAAAATAATGCGTGCGGTAAAAACGGTGCCAGTCGGCATATTCGGTGGATGTCATCCCGGCAAGCATGGCGCGCCAGTCGGGTCTCCCCATCTCACGCGCCAGTCTGAGGGCAAAGTTCAGCTCACCGTCGAAGACTTTCCCGCAGAAAAATCATCATCAGTCAGCGTGTTATTTTTCGCCACTTCAGTAATATCAGTATCCGGACGAACAGCTTCGATCATCCCGGACAGACGCAACACCACGTCTTCCGCCCGGGCAATGGCATCAGCAGGCCAGGTGGTGAGCACTTCCTGCTCTATCTTCATCACGGCCTCATTCATTGACGGTGACTGCGTTTTCTGTGGATGGTTATGCCACAGGGACATCGCCACCAGAAACGCGCCGGTTCTGACAAGATCTTCCACACTCACCTGCAGGTTGCCGCTGGCTTCAGCCTCTTCTGCCCGCCGTTTCAGGAGGGCAAGATGCTCAATACGCTGCAGCGCAGACAGCTCAGAAAGCGTGACGGATACACCGTTATATTCAAATTGTTCTGTTTTCAGGAACATCGCTTATCTCTCAGCTCTTTAGCCACCCGGCACATTATTAACGGTAATTTCAGCCACCGCAGCAAACTGACCATTACCGGAAATCACAGGGATGCTGACTTTTCCATCCTTAACCCCCGTCACAGTAATCGTCATATCTTTCACGCTAATGGTGGCTTTTGATGGATCGGCGGAAATCGCCCTGAATGTCTTATCCGTTGCATTTTCCGGTTCCACAGTAACGGTCAGGGTGGTTGTTTTCCCTTTTGCCACCGTACCGGATGTCGGCGTCACCTTAATCGCACTGACCGGCGTAATTTTGCTGCGTTCTTCCGCTACAGAAGGTTTACCCACGTTAGTGACTTTCACCGTGCGGGTGATCACTTCTTTCGCCGTCACGGCCTTACCGATACTGCTGACCCAGCCACGAAACACATCCACCGTGCCATTCGGAAAACGGATTTTATAGGCCCGGACATCGCCGCTTTCAAACCAGCCTATAAGCCCTTTCTGACCTTCCTCTCCCGGTTTCCAGGCCAGCGTAAAACTGGTATCACCTGCAGATTTCTGCCCCTGCCCGGTCGCGGTCCAGTCTGCGTCTTCATCATCCAGGTAGTTATCATCGTAGGATTCTGCCGTCATCTCGCCCGGCGTCAGATCCTTCACCTTAGCCAGTCGCTGCCAGTCAGCGTCTGACAACGGGTTTGCATAAGCATCACCCTTGCCGTTGTAAACCCACAGAGTGGTACCGGCACCTTTTACCGGCTCCAGGGGATTTGGTGTTGCCATATCGTCCTCACATCTCGTATGTAATGGAATAAGTCAGATCCGCAGAGCTCCATAACGCCATATCGTCATCACGACGATACTCATAGCCCTGCGTAACCATCGTGGTAATCAGTCCTGCCAGTGCCGGGATCGCAGTCATCGCCGGATAAATCCGGCTTTCCATCCACTGATCAAGCTCTGAATCCGGTACCTGTGCCGGTAAAAACACCTCAATATGCAGTGTGGCCCGCCAGGTATCTGCATCCAGCTCTTCACCGGTATACTCTGCATCCGTCAGATAAACCGCGATCGCAGGAAAATCCTCTTCGTCAAAAACAACGGGGCGACCATCAAACAGCGTCGCCCCGTGTTCATGCTGCTCGAGTGCATCCAGCACTGCAGCACGGATATCAGTGTGTTTCATCGTTTTATCGCAATCCTCAGTTGTTGTTTCAGCGCGGATGCCAGTTCTCCGGGCAGGCGTTCACGCCGGATACGGTCAACATTCTCATCAAACGCCTGTTTCAGTGGGGCCGCCATCGGGATTTTCACCACATCAATAGGGTAACGGTTTTTCCCGGCCACACGCTGCATGCCATGCCAGCGACCGTTTTTTAATCGCTGAATGAATGCCCGCTGATACCGATGCTGACCGGCTTTAAGTATGCTGTTCGGACGACGGCCCAGCATCCTGATCCCCAGCTTAATCACTGGAAGATCACCGCGGTTAACGATAATTTTTGCGTTCGGATTTCTGACCGTCGCCCGTTTCAGTCTGGACCGTTCCTTAACCAGTTTCCGGCGTACCTTTGTCTCCCGGGCAACCTGTGATGAAGACTGATTAATCGCCGTTGTGGCCACGCGGTTAATCGTCATTGCTGAAGCCGCCGGAATGGCGTTTTTACGAACCCGGCTCAGATTATCAATCGCCTGATCAAGCCCTTTTATCGCCATAATTTCCCCCTGCGTTTATCGTCGCCGGTTAACAGCGGGTGGTTGCCCACGGTTGAGCCAGAGATAACAGCTTCCCCCGTCATCCGGAGAAACACGATCCACCCAGAACATCTCGCCGTTAATGGTCAGCGTGTCACCACGCCGCACGGCACGCACCGTATCCGTCCGCACAAATAATGACGGGCTGCTTCCTTCAATACGGACCCCGCCACCGGCAAAACCCAGCGACTCCGGATCGTCAAAAACCCCCTGAACTTCGCCGCCACGTTGTGCTCCGGAGGTGAACTGCGCACGGATCCCCATCACTTCAACAATCGTACTGTCCACCCCGGCAAGGGCGGCATCAAAGGCATTCTGAAAATCACGCATAAACAGCCATTCCACCATCAACGTGTGTTTTTGCATCTGAGGACATAATCAGAATCACCCGACCAACATCCGCAAGCTCAACGGATTCCCCCGTTTCACCATCAACGCCACAGAGATGGAGGCAGGTCAGAACTCTGATGCGCGTTAACGCGCCGGATGTTTCCTCACGAACATCATGAGCCGCGGTTTCCCGCTCCCGGATATCCATATTCATAACCTGTACATCATCGCCGGATGACTGCATTTCCTCTTCCCATTCTGCCACCCGCTGCGCTATCTCTGCGGCACTCCCGGATATATCCGGCTCACGCCCCAGAATCAGGGCCAGTTCATCAAGCCGTTTCAGATTTTGCTCTTTCGTTGCCATATCAGCCCCCTGTGAAAAAAGACACGGGGGCATTTCGCCCCCGCTCACGGATTATTTCACCTGTACCACCACAAACTCATCCGGGTCCGGCAACACCATCAGCGGCGCGGACTGCGTCATGGTAAATTCACGGGCGGGATCCCCTACCGTCAGCCAGTGTTTCGGATAACGGGAAGAGGCCACCACACCTTCGGACAACGCCTGAGCATCCTGAATGGCACCGTAACAACGGATCCCATCTGCAGCAGTATTCCCCAGAACCAGCATGCCATCTGGAAGATAACGTTTTTCGATACCGTCTTCTGCTATATAAGACGTTTTCGCCACCACAATGGCCAGATCGCCGTAATACCCCTTGAAGGACACCACTGCGCCCAGATCTTTCACTGCCGTTTCGAGTTGAGAATTTGAACCGCGACGGGTATCCAGTTTTTCGCGGAACAGCTTAAAACCATTCAGAAGACGCCAGCCGGTACCGTCCATAATGGCAATATTCACAAGACCGCTGGCCTGGTCGCAGTAGAGGTCAATATCATGTGTAGGATCGAACGTGTCACGATCCTGTTTTGACCACTCCTTACCACTACCCTGAGTGATGTTATTCTTCGTCGACCTGCCAAAATCGACCTCAATTTTCTCGAACTGGTCTCCTTCCATGGTGTATTTGCCATACAACACAGCATTTACCGCCTGCATTTCTTCCACCTGGACAATGGCGTGCTCTTCCTGTTTGAGGTTATCGGTAATGATACGCAGACGGCGGTAAGCCGGATCATTCAGTTGAGATGGATCTTCACCAGGAAGGCGCTCAACCGCCTGCTGGTAATTAAATTCGTGTTTCGGCTTGACGTAGCCCGGACGCAACACGCGGGTTTCACCACCACGATGGCGCAGCACTTTTCCTTCAACGATCGGGGAGACATAGGCCGCCACCGGCGTTTTTCCGGTAATTTTGTCCAGCATCACCTCTTCGGTGTGGAAATTCACCGTACGGCGGAAAAACAGCTCCAGAAATAGCGCACGGAATTTAACTTTTTGTTCGGTATAACCGAGTAACTGGCGGGTCGTAAACAATCCCATAAATCAGTTCCTTTCATTCAGAAATCAGTCAGGCCACCATGGTGGCCTGATAACGTGTTACGGCAGAGCCGCGTGACTCAGGGCTGTGCCGGCAAAGGCATTTGCCTTTTTGTGTTCATCCACACTTTCAGGCCAGTGGATTGCCTCCGTCGCAAAGGTTCCCGACTTGTAATACGTCAGCGCTGTCTCTGTGCCTTCAAGCGGCAGTACCAGTATGCCAACCGCACTACCGGCTTTCTGTCCATCCCAGACCACCAGTTTCCCGGTGGCTTCATCCAGCATCAGGGGCGTCAGAGCCGGTGTTGCAGAAGAAATCCCGCTGCTGCCTGTGGCGGTATGAGCCGGATCATTACCGGCAAAAATACGTACTTCCGCACGCTGTTCAGTGATGGTTTTCGTCACCATTTTGTTAAAACCTCATATTGATGGTCAGCACTGACTTCATGGCATGGCCATGAGCATTTTCACGTCCGCATCACCGTCTGCTGACGTCTGTGACACGCCACCCCGCACCGCTGCCGGTGAATGATTCGCCATGAAATGTTCAAACAGGGCGGTTGTGGATGCAGAGACCGGTTCGGCCTTACCTGATCCCGCAGCCAGCACAGCCCGGGCGTTCTCCACGGTCATTCCCGGGCAGGCCGCCAGTTTTTCAGCCTGCGCTTCTGCCCCTTTTGCCTCATCCAGGGCCATGATCTGATCACGAAGTGAGGGCCCGGCATCCGCCAGTGGTGCAGCCGCCAGGATCGGGCGGGCTTTTTCCACCGTCATCTCCGGCATCGCCGCCAGCGTTGCCGCCAGTTGTTCACGACCGTTCGCTTCTTCACACGCCATAATGCGATCGGCTTCACTCTGCGCGGATGCCACCGGCTGCTGCGGTGCCGCCGCGGCCAGAATCGCCCGGGCCTGTTCAACGCTCATGCCCTGTTGCCCTGCCAGCATCGTGGCAAGCTGTTCACGTCCTTTCGCTTCCTGGCATGTCAGGATCCCCATCACTCGCTGGTTCTCCTGCACGGCGGCTTCCGTTGCAGTTAATTGCGGCATAGTGCCTCCTCTGACATTACTGTTCAGCGCCGTGGCCATCACACTGATGGCATCCGACGCATTGATTAATTCATCCGCCAGCCCGGCCTCAATGCCGGACTGACCTTCAAAAACGGCGGCCTCTGTTCCCGTGACCGCATCCACAGACAACCCGGTATACATCGCCACTTTTTCGGCAAACATCCGGTGCGCCGCATCAATCCGCTGCTGCATGTCCTGGCGAACCTCTGCCGGCAACGCTTCAAACTGATTGCCATCCACCTTGTGCGCCCCGGCATAAATCAGCGTGATATCCACACCGGCCTGCGCCAGATGACCGGCATAGCTGACATGGCTCATCATCACGCCAATGGAGCCGATACGGGATGTCTGGGTAACCAGCCGTCGGGAGCAGGCCGACGCCAGCAGCATGGCTGCAGAACAGGCAGTGTCATTGCACAGTGCCCAGACCGGCTTCTGCTGACGGAGGCGGTAAATCATGTCAGCGCAGTCAAACGCGCCGGCGGCCTGCCCGCCCGGACTGTCAATGTCCAGCAGTACGCCCCGCACCTGGCTATCCGCCATTGCCTGCTGAAGACAGGCGACAATGCCGTCATAGCCTGTCATTCCGGAAAATGGCCGCATACCGCCCAGCCGGTGCACCAGCGTGCCGGTCACCGGCAGTACAGCAATACCGTTCACCACCCGGTAAACACGGGCCGGTCGTTTACCTCCGGCCATGTACTCGTCCGTTTCAGCCAGCATTCCGGGAGCATCAAGCTGTACCTGTTGTTGTGGTACCGAAAGACTTGCTGCCCCTATCTCGCGCCCGAGCGCGCAAAAGAAAACCCGCGCATAGGCGGGCTCCAGAAGCAGCGGTTCATTGAATGCTGCGGCAATAATGTGTGAAAGATTACGTCTCACGTGGTGTTGTCTCCTCTTCCGGCCTGCGACTCTCCGCTATCTGCTGCTGATACGCCTGCGCTATCCACACCGGACGTGAGAGTCCGGCTTTTTCCCGCTCTGCAGATTCCCTGACCTGCTGGCGGAAAATGTCCTGATAATCCTCGCCCATCAGCGCCAGCTCTTTCTCATACGTGCTCAGTCCGGCCTCAATGCGCATCACTGATTCCTGAACCTCCTTGAGCCCGTCAATGGCCATTCTTCCGGCTCCAATCCACTCAGCCCGTGACCAGGCTGATCGCGCCTGATAAAAATCAAAACGTGCCCGTGGCGGACGAATAATCCCCCGAAGAAGTGCCTCTTCCAGCCAGCAGGAAAACATCTGCGTGGCCAGCCGGGACGCAATAAATTTTCGCCGCCCCATAAAATAGCGCCACGACTCATTGGCGGATGCGCGGGCACTTGAATAACTGACCTTCGAGTAATCACGGGACAACTGTTCGTAGGAAACGCCAAGACCGGCGGCGATATACCGCAGCAGCGCCTGTTCAAGCGCCGAAAATCCATTGTCTGAATCCTGCGCGGTCTGAAGTTTCAGATCATCACCGGGGAAAAGGTGCGGAATTTTGACACCGCCCAGCGTCACGCTATTCGTGTCATACCAGGTGGAGAACTTATCCAGAATATTAATAAGCGGATTATCCTTCTGCCCCTGCGGCGCACCGGCGATATATTCAAAGGCCTTTTCGGTATCAAGGTCACTTTCAATCGTCGCTGCATACATCGCCTTCACTATGGCCGACTGAAGCTGTGTTGCCTGCAGGGAATCGAGCATCTTCAGCCGTTCCATAACGCTGTAAAACTGATTGGCTCCACGGGTCTGCCCGTCCTCCACCGGCTCGAAAATATGCAGCATGGCCGGACGCCCGGTGGGAAGTTCACGCGGGATCCGTTCCCATCGTCCACTCCCGGAGAACGGAAAATCATCCTCACAGATATGGTACGCAACGGCACGACCATATCGATCGACCTCCACCTCGGCCCGCAGAAAACGGTTCCCGATACCATGTCCTGGCGTGTCCACCCGTTTCGGACTCACGGCTTTAAAACGCGTACGAAACAGTTGCGTGCTCTCCGGATCCCAGACCGGCTGCACAAAGATTTCGCCGTTAAACGCATGAACGCCCACACCTTCACGAATAAATTCTGTAAACGTGCGTTTCCCTTCCACGTCGATCTCGCCAAACACCCCTTCTGCGTATTCTGACCAGGCCGCCTCCACCTCATCGACAAAACTTTTTGTCGCGGTCTCCCGCATCCCCAACCAGCGCCAGTTCGGGCGGTAGCTGATAAGAAACATATGCCCGACAATGTGATCCTTATGCAGGGCCACCGCATTGGCCGCTATCCCGTTATTGCGCACCAGATCATCTGCCCGGGCATTCCCCAGACGCAACGCGGGCAGCAGGGCCGCATCGGCACTCTGCGCCGGTGGCAACCACTCCGCCATTTGCCCGCCAAATCCTGCGCCGCCCCCGTTGTAGCTGAGGCTCTCCCGAAGCGGAACGCCGTTCACATCAATCAGGACAGGCGTTCGTTTCATAACCTCACTCCCAGCGGACGACGGCGACGGCGGGTTGTCCCCAGTACCAACTCAGCATCATTGATCGCACGGTTAAGCTCATCCAGAGAGGCCGCCGTATATTCAATTCTTCGTCCATCTTTCTGGACAGACACCACCCGTTTACCGGTTAATAAATCAAGGCGCGCCTGACGCAGCGCCTGCAGTTCAGCGACTGTAACCATTCACTCCTCCGGACAGCTTCGCTGCCAGTTCTTTAAGGGTTGGCCGGGTCGTCTCTTCTTCCCGGGATTTTGCCAGTACAGCCAGATCAAGCTGCCAGCGTTGCACGGACACACGTAATGCCGCGTAGGCATACACCAGGCAGTCCAGCGCTTCGTTACGCCGCTTTTTGTTATCCCACAGCAGACGCATCTTTCCTTTTTCCCACTTCTCCACAAGCTCTTCCGCGACCAGTTGCTGCGCCTCTGTCTGCGAAAAAATCTCCGGATCATCAGGAAAACGGATGGCATACGACGTGGCTTCATCCGCAGGCGTGGGCTCGGCTTTCATACGGGCATAGAGAATTTCTTTTGCGGTGTCCGTCCCCACTTCACACAGATAAACGCCCCGCTGATTGCGGGTTTTCGGCATGGTGATCACCGGCTTGCCATAGACAGACGCGCCTTTTACCGGCAGCACACGGAAAACACCGTGTTTTTTTGACCTCTGGTAGACGATTTCACCATCGATCCCCCCGGTGTCCCAGCAGACACGGGAAATGGTCATTTCGGTGCCATCCGCATGGCGGTATTTTTTGTTGATCGCCGCATCCACACGTAACAGCGTCTCTTCCTCATCAGGACGCCCCATAATGATGATTTTATCCACCAGAAAAGCTTCCTCTCCCGGTGCCCATCCCCAGACATACATCTCAAAACGGTTTCGCTGCGAGTCAATGCCCGCCGTCAGATAAACCACCCGGGCAGGCACCGCCGCCGTGTAACGCACAACCTTATCCATCAGCACCTGGTGATCGAGTTTTTCGCCCACGGCCTCTTCCCAGGTCTCGCCCAGCGTGGTGTTCACAAAGGTTTTCAGGCCGTTGGGATCTTTCAGTGCATCCAGCCAGTCATAGACTATCTGTACCCAGGTGGTGAACGGACTGTACGCTGTCCAGATATGGAACGTGATGGAGCGCGGCGGCGGAATTTCATTATCCGCGGCGCTGAAAAACGTCAGACCGTCACGGGTCCACATCCCCGTGTTTTCACAGATCCACCGCCCGTTGCTCTGGTCAAGCTCAGACTGATGGATCACGCAGCCATGATGTTCACAGAGGTAGAAAACGCTTTCGGGGCTGTCCTTCTCCCATTTAAGGCCAAAAGGCGTGGATTCATCGCCAAATTTCAGATACTGCTCCTCCCCACAGTGTGGGCAGGGCACATAAAAACGCATGAAATGCGCCGACTCGTTGGCCGCTTTTTCGATCTGGCAGGTGCCTTTGATTTTAGGCGTCGAGCCGCGAATGGATTTGGGCCATACAGAGCCCTCAATACGTTTATCCCCAAGCAGGGTTGGCGAACCCTCTTTTTCGACATCCGGTTCGAACGAGGAAAGTTCGTCATAGCAGACCACGTCCACGGATTTTTCACGGTAGTTTTTGGCGGCAGCGCCGCCCAGGCACCAGAAACCCACACCCGATGAAAAGCGTTTCAGCGTGAGGGTATTGTCACGATGTTTACGCCCCAGCCATGGAAAAAGGTCTTTCAGACATGGCACATCCCGAATCGTCGCCTCCACGTGAGACTTCATAAAATCTTCAGCGGCAGAATCCGTGGGCTGAAAAAGCAGACTGTTTCGGGATTTATGCTCAATAAAATACCCGACCACCCCCAGCAACATCTTTGTATAGCCAACACGGGCAGATTTAATCAGATTAACAGTCCGGATCTGATCATTCCCCATGCTGTTCATGATGGCGATCTGGAACGGCAGCGTTTTCCATTCTCCCTCACCATATGAAGATTCTTTAGGCAGATAATAATTTTGATCAGCCCATTCAACTGGCGTCACCGGCAATGCCCTTATCAGGGGCTGTAATGCTGTTGTGACAGCACTCATCATATTATTCAGTTGTTGCTCTGATATATTCATCGAGTAAATCCGGTAATTTATCCCCCGCCCGCGCACACTGATTTGCCCCCTTCGCAATAAGGGTTTTCAGATGGTCAAGATGGCGCGGTGTTAAATCAGGAAACTGTCGCTGCATGGATAAAGGGATGGAATCAAGCGTACTGGATAACGCCATTGCCAGCTTGCTGAGGGCAAAAATACAGAACCCGGTATCAATAAGTTTTCCTTTTGACACCTCATTTTTTAACTGCTGTGTAACAGCCTGTTCTGCTGTCAGTTCCCATCTGGCAATAAGCAATTTCTCCTCATAGTCGTCTTCGCTATCGCCATCAGGCACATCGTTTTTACTTCTTCTCAGATACGATATGTAAAAATCGCGCCAGGCATCCAGATCCAGTTGCCCTCGCTTATTCGATATCGGGGCACCCGGCAATTTCTGCAATCTGCGAAGCTGGCGATCGGTCAGACTTAAATGCCTGGCAACTTCAGTCTGCGTAGCCACTCCTCACCTCGCAAAAACTCTCACTTCACAATCACAACAAAACCGGTCATGTCCGGCTTACATGTCTATTTTTTGTGCATGTCCGGTTCACAGAAGACCTCTTTTTTTATTTTTCATATAGTTAACTTGAAGAGAAACCGGACATGGTTCCCGGAAAATTTTCATAAATAGCGAAAACCCGCGAGGTCGCCGCCCCGTAACCTGTTGGATCGACGGAAAGGACCCGAAAACGAGAATAATTATCACTTACAGCAAGAATCGAATCTGATCTATTATGGTGCTTGCTATTATGTGCCGGCACAAGTGCGTCGTTTACCGTCATTTCACACAGAGGCATCATCAAATGAAAATCAGAAATATTCTCGCTATCTCCCTTGCAACATCATCCTTCAGTTGCCTGGCATTTAAATCCTCGCCCAATGTGCTACCAGGACCAACGAATCAACTAACTGCGGTAGAAAGTAAAATTATCGGACATTTTTATGCCCCACACAGTGCATTACCCGGAACAACCATCACAGGGACATGTGACGCCTCCCCCGTCCCGGGATGCACCTGTCCGTTTTGTACTATGCTGCGTAGCCAAAACCGATAACATCCGCATTTACCTGGTATTACATGATGAGTTCACGCAGCGACTGATAGAGGAAGGAAAGATGGTTAGTAAAAGCAAGGCGCATTGCCGCCGCATGCTGCAGGCATTGCAACAGACGAGAGCAGGTATTTTTGACCAGTTGGAAAACTGCCAGCATACTTTGCCCGAGTATATCGCCATCTCATCGGAAACCAGTGCAACTCTTATTCATCGGGTTCCACCAGAGAAAAAGAAGAAATGAACAGTGAGGCGTTGTGTGGCATACAACGCCTTCTTCCATCATTCCTCGTCAGCCATGACAAAAATATAACCGCTGGCTCTTTCATTTTTCTCCTGCGTCCAGCCCCTCTCTACCTGGAAGCATCAAGGACGTGACGGCGTAAAGATAAATTGTCTCTTCACTCCCTGACAGGGGCGATTCTTTTCAAATCGCCATTTCGCCATGGCCTTCACCACTTCATCACGAAACAAATTATGAGGCTCTGAGCGGAGAAAAACGATCCGTGTCACAGTCCCATCAGCACCAATATCGAACTTAACCTCAACCAGCCCCTTGATATAATTTGCTGCAGCATATTCCGGATATCGTGGATACACCGTCACTAATTGCCGGGGCTCATCAGCTTTTTGCTGCGAGCATCCCACTGCCAGGACAGATAACAGAAAAAGTAGTAAAAGGCGTCTTTTCATTTTTATTCCTACGGGTCTTATTCTGACAATATATCCTGTGTTCCAGACTGCCACATCACCACATCCTGTGCCATTATCTGACTCACATTACATACATCGCATCGGGATACAGTAGTAGCACTTTCTGTAATACAGCTTCCTGTTTCTTCCACCATCGCACCGGGATAAACCCGCGAATCATTAACGCGGTAAAAACCCGGTGTGCATCGTTTTTAATTATCCCCGCACACTCGCGCAGAGGAGTCTCCCTGTCGGGCTGCGGTCTCTGTTAATGAGGGAATATAGCGACGATACGGCGCATCAACAAAACTTATTTCAGGCACTGAGTGCGGATATAGTCCTGTGCCCCTTCCAGTTGCTTGTGCATCGTCATCAGCCGCTCTCTGAGGGTGAAATAATCCCGTGTAACGGTGTCTGCCAGTTGGGGGCCGGTTGCATTATCCACGCCGGAGGTGGTGGGGGCTTCACGCACGGAGCCTGGACAGGTGGCGTTGATCCGCAGGCGCTTACGACCAGCGGCAACGTCAGCGCGAAGAGTTTCATTTTCAGCTCTCGCATCGGCTAATTCCCTCGAGTATTTTGCATCGAGCGCAGCAACATCGCGCTGGCGCACCTGCATATCAGTAATGGTTGCGTTCGCCAGCTTCAGTTCACTGGCTTTGTTATCGCGCTGCGCTTTGTAGGTAATCGCGTTATCACGGTAATGGTCTGTTGCCATCCACAGCGCACCACAGGCCACCAGCAGAATAACGATAAACGCGGAAAGCATTCGGTTTATGTTCACCCCAGCAACCCCGACGAAGACAACATCATCCAGGCCATGGAAAGAAAAAGAGCAACCAGCATTAGTGAAAATGAAATGCCGACAATTACACAGAGGATCTTCGCCAGCGTTATGAGTTTGTCTGACATGCTTAATCCTCCCTTCACGATTTCAACGCAATGACCAGTTTTGCCAGCCCATACAGCATCGGGGACACAGCAACACCGACCGCCACCCACTTAATGGCAAAAGCCAGTGCTCTGCTGATGTCATCAGTTACAGGCGCTTTCAGTTCAAGGCCATTTTTCATAGTCAACCTCAACAGAATTCGTTTACACTTCGCCATGTTCTCCCTTGCCTTACTCAAGGTCAGAAACACAAAACCTCGCTTGGTGCCAACAAACGGGGTTTTTACTTTTATTCACTTACGTTTCGCCAGTTCGCAGGATTTCGTGTTATCCGCCCGCGTGGCCATTCCTCATTTTTCAGCAAAATATTCTGCTTATCTGTCGATACCCCAGCACGCCAGCGCGCTCTCCTGGTCACGACGGGATACCTGACCGTAACAGTTGTTTGAACGAATACGGCAGTCTCTGCCACCGTCCTTAATCCACCAGCGAATCGCCTCACACGCCCCCCTGCGATCGCCTGCATTAATTCGTTTATAAAACGTCGACGGGAAACACTTACCGGGACCAATGTTGTACGGACAGAATGACGCGATCCCCGCTTTCTGGGGTTCGGTCAGCGGCACTCTGATGTTTTTCTCCACCCACGCCAGCGCTTTATCACGCTCAATGGCGTTAACCTGGTCGCATTTTTCCTTCGACAACTTCATGCCCGGAACGACAGGTTTGCCATCCACCATGATGGCACCACGGCAGATGGTCCAGATCCCTGCACCATCACGGTATGCTGTGGTGTGGTTGCCTTCCTTTTCATCCAGAAACTGGTCGAGAATGTCAGGCGCAGGCGCACCAGCGGCAATCAGCGCCAGAACGGCAGCCGACAGGCCGTATTTGATTTTGGTGTTCATGGATATATTAAATATTCAGCCGCTGTCCCTGGCCCACTAAATACGCACTTTAAGATAAGTCAGCCCCGGATGAAGCCAGTAAGCCGGCACTTTTTTAAAGGGTGGAGTATTAAAATCACGAAGAAGAGCCTCCCGCACAATTGCATCCTTATCAGCACCACTGGCCAGCGCTTCAATCTCAGCGGCTACCTGAAGATATCCCATGCAACGGCCAACGCGCTTCATCAGCCCCTGCTTTTTATTGTTCTTCAGGTAATCAATGGCAAATTCAATGAGCTCCTCACTGTGCTGGTGCGATGGAGGTGTTACTTTCCCATTTTCTGAGATGGTTATTTTCCCAGCATCACCGGATACAACAAAGGATGGCCGGTTACACTCCCATTCCAGCTCACTGAAATTATCATTATGAATACTGAAACACTCTGCGAGATTTCTGCTCATCACTTTCCGACAATAATCGTCAAACGCAGCAAACTGCTTTTCATCGCCAGAAGGCACCAATATCGACCATTTCTTATTCAGCTCAACGACGTAGCTCTCCAGTTTTTCAATACGTGATTCAACATCATCTTTTTCTGACCGCAGTGTTGACGGCGGCATCTTCAGAGAACAAGTAATTCTTCCCGGTAGCTTTCCTTTGTAGGTTATCAACACATCCTGCGCCTCTAAAATTACGGGGCGCTTTTCCGGCAACGGTTCGTTCCATTCACATAACCCGGCAGCAACATCCATGAAAAACTGCTTCGCCTGCTTTTTCGCCTCAGCTTCGTAAAACTCCAGCGTGGCACCTTCAGTACGGTCAAGAC
>ERZ791796.1245-NODE-1245-length-17029-cov-2.878108_pt1 | contig 17029 bp, 21 predicted proteins | sample MGYA00510311_ERZ791796 | MGnify/ENA primary metagenome ERZ791796 (study PRJEB30046, sample SAMN00792042) | human gut metagenome | study: EMG produced TPA metagenomics assembly of the A metagenome-wide association study of gut microbiota in type 2...
GGATTACGGTATCAACAGCACATTGTTTGCAGCATACAGAAGCTGCTTGGAAACAGGAAATGAATACATTGATTTCAACGGAGTCATTTGGGACTATGACATCCCGGAAATCATAAAGGCATTAAAAGAAAACGGCATCAGCGAATTTACAATCAGCAGTACATTTTCAAGCCTTATCGAAACCCGCGCAGCATTTGATAAAGAAGGAATCAAGATGGCAGGGCTTACAGAGGTGAATGCAACATACACAGACTGGAAAACGGGCGAGAAAGCAAGAATTCCGGCAATCAGAATGACTCTATAAGAATGAAACATACCAAGCAAAAGGCCTCTGCGGAGGTCTTTTCGGGTATGAAGATAAATAAAAGGAAATAGTCATAATATACACAGTTTCCACCGCAGATCTTTGTGTACATTATGGTGCAGATATAACTGGATAATATCTGCATTCAGAGCGAATATGTACCTACCGAAAGGGAAAACAAAGAAAACGGAGGAAACAAAAAATGGCAGAGAGAACAAAATGGGTGGCAAGAGGACTCAGGGCAGAAAGACCGGGCAGACTGGTATGGGCAGACATTAAAGAATTTGATAACCCGGCAGATGCTGACAACTGGCTCTGCGGATATGTAAGAGAAAACGGGCTTTCCATTACGGATTTCACCATCGTTAGAAGGGGGGAAGAAAATAATGGAGAAGATCACAAAAGCAGAAAACTTGGCAGAGGATTTATACGGATGCATGCATTCGGCAGTGCTTGATTACGGGGACTACACCGTAGCGGTATGGAATCACTGTTTCAAGGGAAGCATCGCAGAGGTCTACGAGCTGATTGAAACTCCGGCAGAGACAGGGTTTGGTAGATGCGAATGCAGAATTGCCCTCATTGAAAGAAAAGAAGGATTTGAGGATGCTGGCCATGCGATGGCATGGGCACTCAGCAAAGTCAAATAGTTACAGCAAATTTGGAAAAAGGCTTCTTCGGAGGTCTTTTTTTGATGCCATTTTTACGAGGAGGTGAGGACAGTGGCACAGAGAGGAAGAAAACCAAAGCCTACGGCAGTAAAGGTGCTTGAGGGTAATCCGGGCAAGAGAAGCCTCAATACGGGCGAACCAAAGCCTGAGAAAAAGGCTCCGCGCTGTCCGGCATGGCTTGAGGATGAGGCAAAAAAGGAATGGAAGAGGATGGCGAAGCAGCTAGAGCATCTCGGTATCCTGACTGAAATAGATATGGCAGCATTCGCAGGATACTGTCAGGCTTATGCGAGATGGAAAGAAGCAGAGGAGTTCATTACACAGCATGGAACTATTGTAAAGACTCCGAGCGGATACTGGCAGCAGGTACCACAGGTATCCATTGCACAGACCTATCTGAAGATCATGAATAAGTTCTGTGAGCAGTTCGGGCTTACACCTTCTGCGAGAAGCCGTATCGTTACGGACAGCGGGGAAGATAAGCAGAACGATGAAATGGAGCTTCTGCTTGTGAAAGGCGGTGCAGGATAATGTTTGATGAAGCAAAAGCAGACCATGCGGTCAATTTTATAAACTGCCTGAAACACACCAAAGGAAGGTGGAGGGGAGTTCCGTTTGAACTCCTCCCTTGGCAGGATGAGATCATCCGCACCCTTTACGGGACGGTAAAGGAAAACGGGTACAGGCAGTACAACACCTGTTACTGCGAGATACCGAAGAAGAATGGAAAGTCAGAACTGGCAGCAGCCATCGCACTTTATATGACATGCGGTGACGGTGAGTGGGGAGCTGAGGTTTACGGCTGTGCTTCCGACAGGCAGCAGGCTTCCATTGTATTTGATGTTGCGGTGGATATGGTAGACCAGTGTCCGGCACTGAAGAAAAGGATCAAGCCTGTCATGTCAGTGAAAAGGCTTGTATATAAACCGACCAACAGCTTCTATCAGGTGCTGTCGGCAGAGGCGTACACCAAGCATGGTCTGAATGTCCATGCGGTTATCTTTGATGAGCTACATGCACAGCCGAACAGGGAACTGTTCGATGTCATGACCAAAGGTTCCGGTGATGCCAGAACACAGCCCCTGTTCTTTCTGATCACAACAGCAGGGACGGACAGGAATTCTGTGTGTTTTGAACAGCACCAGAAGGCACTGGATATCATTGAGGGAAGAAAAATCGACCCGACCTTCTACCCAGTTATTTACGGGGCATCCGATGAGGATGACTGGTCGAGCGAGGAAGTATGGTACAAAGCCAATCCTTCCCTTGGATACACGATCGATATTGAGAAAGTGCAGAATGCATATATCAGTGCAAAAGAAAATGCAGCAGAGGAGAACGTGTTCCGGCAGCTCCGTCTGAACCAGTGGGTAAAACAGAGCACACGATGGATGCAGATGGATAAGTGGGATGCCTGTTCCTTTGCCGTGAATGAAGAGGAGCTTCTCGGAAGGGAATGCTATGGCGGACTCGACCTTTCAAGTTCCACGGATATCACGGCATTCGTGCTTGTGTTCCCACCAAGGAATGATACAGAGAAATATGTGATCCTTCCGTATTTCTGGATACCAGAGGATAACATGAGACTGCGTGTCCGAAGGGATCATGTCCCGTATGATGTCTGGGCTGCCGAAGGGTACTTAAAGACCACGGAGGGGAATGTCATCCATTATGGATTTATTGAGCAGTTCATTGATGAGCTTGGAAAGAAATTCCATATTAAGGAAATCGCATTTGACCGATGGGGAGCTGTGCAGATGGTGCAGAACCTTGAGGGCATGGGATTCACCGTTGTCCCGTTTGGACAGGGCTATAGGGATATGAGTCCTCCGACAAAGGAACTGATGAAACTGACATTGGAGGAGCGGATTGCACATGGCGGACATAAGGTGCTGCGGTGGATGATGGATAATGTGTTTGTCCGTCAGGACCCAGCAGGGAACATCAAAATGGATAAGGAAAAATCCACGGAGAAGATTGACGGGGCCGTTGCAACCGTTATGGCACTTGACCGTGCAATCAGAAATGAAGGCAGTGACGGAAGTGTATATGATGACAGAGGAATTTTGATATTTTAAAATATGATTTTATGTGCTATAGTTAGTTCCAAGTTTTATAGAAAGGCGGAACTGATATGGAAATATTTGGTGGAAGTGTTCCTACAATTTTTTCACAAACAGAAATAAATGAAGAAAAATCAGAATTAAATTTCCAGAATGAAGATTCTACGGAACAAAAAGAACTTGCAGACCAGGACTTAATTGTAGCAGAGCAGTTAGTGATTGATTCAGAAAAAAGTGATGATACACAAATAAAAAAAGCATGCGATAGAAAGGCAATTCAAACGGCTCAGGAAGCTGTCGAAAAATATCAGAAATCTGTAGTATATGCAGATGAAAGACATGAGATGATAGCTAATGATAAGTTGCATGAAAGTTTGGAGAAAACGCATAATACTAAATTTCAGCAAAGGGAAACAGAGAAAGCGGGTATAAATATTCTTGAGGCAAAAGATATAGATATGTTAAATAATGGTATTACGAAAAAACCAAAAGAAAAATCACCATATAATGCAATACGTTTTTCTAAACAGCAAAATATTACGCATGAAAATGCTAAAAATGCAGTTGCAATTGCTGAAAAAGCTAAAAAGAACTTAGAAAAGAAGATTGAAGATCAGAAACATGAAAAAATTTATGTGGGGAATTTAGAGATAACTTTCGATCTTTAATGTTTATGTAGCCGTGTATGATTCTGTAAAATCATAATCCGGCTGCATGTTTCTGTGCTAAGATATAGGAAAAGCACAGGGAGGCATTTCGTATGCAGGAAGAATTTTTTATGAACAGTATGGAAAAAGACTCGAAACTGAGCGGTGAGCACGGGGCACAGACAAGGAAATCCCTTGCACTGAAAGCAGAAGAGATCCTCGGACTGGATCTGGAAACTGTGGTAGCGGATGATGACCTTATGTATGATTCGCTGATGAAACTGAAACCGCTTGAGAACCCAAAGAAAAATCCAATGCAGAATGCACTGAGGAAATATTATTACTACAGGAATGGGAAAGAGTTCCCAAGACTGAACAATTATCAGAGATGATCAGGAACGGCACTTCTTCGGAGGTGCTTTTTTTGTACCCATTTTTAGGAGGTGTCACATGAGAATTAAGAGTTTATTCGGATTCGGACAGGCGAGGGATAAGCCTGTGGACAAGGCAGCAGATGCAGGATATTTGTTTTTGTTTGGAAGGACAACGAGCGGAAAGCCTGTCAATGAAAGAACTGCAATGCAGACCACGGCAGTATATGCCTGTGTCAGAATCCTTGCGGAGGCAGTCGCATCCTTACCTCTTCATGTATATGAGTATCAGGATGACGGAGGCAAGAAGCTGGTGCATGACCATCCGTTATATTATCTGCTTCATGATGAGCCGAACCCGGAGATGACTTCATTTGTGTTCAGGGAAACGCTGATGAGCCATCTTCTAATATGGGGGAATGCTTATGCCCAGATCATAAGGGACGGGGCGGGAAGGGTGCTCGGACTGTATCCGCTTCTCCCGGACAAGATGGATGTGCAGAGGGATGACAAAGGAAACGTCTATTATGTGTATTCCAGAAACAGCGATGAAAACCCCATGTTCAAGGAATACGGCAATATCAAGCTGAAAGCCGAGGATGTACTTCACATTCCGGGACTAGGATTTGACGGACTGATCGGTTATTCACCGATTGCGATGGCAAAGAACGCTGTCGGCATGACGCTTGCCTGTGAGGAATACGGTGCGAGTTTCTTTGCAAACGGTGCGAATCCGGGCGGTGTTCTGGAACATCCGGGAGTGCTGAAAGATCCGTCTAAGGTCAGGGAATCTTGGAACTCGGTGTACCGTGGTGTAAATAATGCACACAAGATTGCCGTGCTTGAAGAGGGCATGAAGTATCAGCAGATTGGGATACCACCGGAAGAGGCACAGTTCCTTGAGACAAGGAAATTTCAGATCAATGAGATAGCAAGGCTTTACAGGATACCACCACATATGGTCGGTGACCTTGATAAGTCGAGCTTTTCCAATATCGAGCAGCAGTCCTTGGAGTTCGTAAAATACACGCTTGACCCGTGGGTGATCAGATGGGAACAGTCCTTACAGAGATCGCTCCTTCTGCCGGGAGAGAAAGGAAAGTATTTTATCAAGCTGAATGTGGACGGTCTGCTCCGTGGGGATTACCAGTCGAGGATGAACGGCTATGCAGTCGGAAGGCAGAACGGATGGTTTTCTGCCAATGACATCCGTGAGATGGAAAACATGAACCCGATCCCGGATGAGGAAGGGGGAAACCTGTATCTGATAAACGGTGCAATGACCAAACTTGCGGATGCGGGAGCTTTTGCAAAGACGGATACGGGTCAGCAGAGTGCTCCGGCACAGGAAAACAGCGGAAAGAGAGGTAAACGATGAAGCGGAAGTTTTGGAATTGGATAAAGAATGAAGATGAGAGCGTGCCTGACATGGAAAGGACGCTCTTTTTAAATGGCATGATTTCGGATGAAACATGGTACGGGGATGAAGTGACACCGCAGCTTTTCAAGGATGAACTGAATGCCGGAAACGGAAATATCACGGTGTGGATCAATTCGCCTGGCGGTGATGTATTTGCGGCAGCACAGATCTACAACATGCTCCGTGATTACAAGGGAAGCGTGACCGTCAAGATAGACGGCATTGCAGCTTCAGCAGCATCCGTGATCGCAATGGCGGGAGACACGGTCTATGTATCCCCTGTTGCAATGATGATGATCCACAATCCTGCGACCATGGCAATGGGCGAGACAAAGGATATGCAGAAAGCAATCGCCATGTTGAATGAGGTCAAGGAATCGATCTTAAATGCCTATGAATTCAAGACGGGGATTACCCGTGCAAGGCTCTCCCACATGATGGATGATGAGACCTGGTTCAATGCGAAAAAGGCAGTGGAGCTTGGATTTGCGGATAAGATACTCTTTTCTTCCGGTGAGACGGATGAAGAGAAGAAAAAGCCTGAAAAGCCGGAAAAAGAACCGGAGGAAGGCGGTGATGGAGAGGAAGGAAAAGAAAAGGAAGACGAGGATAAGGACAAGAAAAAGAAGTTCCCGTTCCAACAGGATTCCATGATGTATTCCACCAAGGCGATGAATGAATCGTTCCTTTCCAGGGTATCCCGTGTGGATGCCATGATACCAGTCAGCCAGTTAGAAAAAAGACTGAGTCTTTTAACACATTAAGGAGGATTTCAAGATGAGTAAGATTTTAGAATTAAGAGAAAAAAGAGCAAAGGCATGGGAAGCAGCAAAGGCATTCCTCGATGCCAAGAGAACTCAGGAGGGCTTTGTGTCCGCTGAGGATGCAGCCACCTATGACAAGATGGAAAATGATGTCGTAAATCTCGGAAAGGAGATCGAGAGATTGGAAAGACAGGCTGCCATCGATGCAGAACTTTCCAAGGCAACAAGCACACCGATCACCAACCAGCCGGATGCAAAGACTGGCGGTGACACAAAGACCGGAAGGGCAACCGATGAGTACAGAAAAGCGTTCTGGAACGGCATGAGAAACAAGGTGCTGTCCTATGAAGTACAGAATGCACTTACCATCGGCACGGATTCCGAGGGCGGTTATCTTGTACCGGATGAGTACGAGAAGAAACTGGTGGAAGCACTGGAAGAGGAGGTATTCTTCCGTAACCTTGCAACCGTCATCAAGACATCGAGCGGTGACCGTAAGATCCCAATCGTTACATCCAAGGGTGAAGCGGCATGGATCGATGAGGGCGGTCAGTTCCCGGAATCTGATGACAGCTTCGGACAGACAACCATCAGTGCCTTTAAGCTGGCAACCATGATCAAGGTGTCCGATGAACTCTTAAATGACAGTGTGTTCAATATCGAGCAGTACATCTCAAGGGAGTTCGGAAGAAGGATCGGTACAAAGGAAGAAGAGGCATTCTTTATCGGTGACGGCAAGGGCAAGCCTACCGGAATCTTCAATGCCACAGGCGGTGCAGAGACTGGTGTTATTGCCAATAATACTTCCATTACATTTGATGATGTCATGGATCTTTATTACTCCCTGCGTGCTCCATACCGTAACAAGGCAGTATGGCTTCTGAATGATTCGACCGTAAAGGCAATCAGAAAGCTGAAGGATGGAAATGGAAATTATATCTGGCAGCCGTCCGTAAGAGAAGGAGAGCCGGACAGGATCCTCAACCGTCCGTACCGCACATCCATTTATGTGCCGGAGCTTGCAGCAGGAAGCCGTGTTATGGCATTTGGTGATTACAGTTATTACTGGATTGCTGATCGTCAGGGCAGAAGTTTCAAGAGACTGAATGAGCTTTATGCTACAACGGGCCAGGTCGGATTCCTTGCTTCCGAGCGTGTGGACGGCAAGCTGATCCTTTCCGAGGCAGTCAAGACACTTGATATCAAGGCTGCCGGAAAGTAGGTGGATGGATGTTCGTAACGCTTGAGGAAGCCAAAGGGTATCTCAGGGTTGATTCGTCAGACGAGGATGAACTCATCCTCCGTCTGATGGATACATCCGGTCGCCTGATCTTAGACGTGACAAGACAAACCCCGGAAGAACTCAAAGAGTATGAATCTGTTGTCCGTACTGCAGAACTGTATGTTATTGCCTACCTGTATGAGCATCGGGAAGAAGCAGACCATAAGACAATGACGGAAACACTGAAGTATCTGTTTTTCGGAATCAGGAGGGAGATATTCTGATGATAGAACTCATGCGTGAACGGATCATGATACAGAAAAGCAGCACGAAGACGGATAAAACAGGAAACCATACCCTTGTATGGAGTGACCATTATAAATGTTATTCCTATGTGAATAATCTTTCCGGTAAGGAGTACTGGGAAGCAAAACAGGTCAATGCGGAAACGGAACTTGATTTTGTCATCCGTTACTGCAGTGAGGTGTCCGCTCTTGACACGAAGCATTTCCGTATCCTGTTCCGTGGGAATATTTATAATATTACTTTTGTTGACAACGTGCAGTATAAGAATAAGACAGTGAAGATCAGGGCTGCCCTGACAAAGAGGTGAGGAGATGGCAGAGAGAAGAACGACCGTTGACGGTCTGGCAGATGCGATCATGGATGGGCTGAAGGAATATGCAGATCTTGCAACGGATACGGTCAAGGATGCGGTAAAAGATGTATCCAAGACGGTAAAGAAGGATATTCAGGCAAATGCCCCAAAGCGTACCGGTCGGTACAAAAAGAGCTGGACCGTGAAAAAGACAGCGGAAAGCAGCAATTCCCTCACTATGACCGTCCATTCAAAAGACAGATATCAGATCGCACACCTGTTGGAACATGGTCATGCAAAGAGGGGCGGCGGTAGGGTAGCCGGAAGGGAGCATATTGCTCCGGCTGAAGAAAAGGGAAACAGGGAGCTGGTGCAGAAAATTGAGAGGGGGTTACGTTCGTGACGCATGAAGAAGTCATGGCAATGATGGAAGAAATAGAACTTCCATATGCCTATCATCACTTTGCGGAAGGGGAATCCCCTGATCCGCCCTTTGCAGTATTTTTGTATCCAGGAAGCAGTAATTTCTCTGCAGACGGGAAAGTCTATTTTAAGGCAGACCGTCTGAACATAGAGATCTACACTGATATAAAAAATATAGAACTGGAACAGCAGACAGAAGCCGTGCTTGATCTGCACGGTATTTTTTATGAAAAAAGCGAAGTATGGATAGAATCTGAAAATCTGTATGAGGTGCTTTATCAGATGGAGGTATAGAAGATGGCTAATAAAAAGAACAAAGTCAAATTTAATATCTGCAATGTGCATTATGCACCGATCACGGTTGCAGAGGAAGGCACGGTCAGTTTTGGAACACCTGTACCAATGCCGGGTGCAGTATCCATCAGCATGGATCCGACAGGAGAGCCGGAATCATTCTATGCAGATGGTATTGAGTATTATGTAATCAACAACAATCAGGGATACGATGGTGACCTTGAACTTGCAATGATTCCAGAATCGTTCAGAACGGATATCTTAAAAGAGGAACAGGATGCCAATAAGGTTCTTGTGGAGAATGCAAATTCTGAAACAGGCAGCTTTGCACTGCTTTTTGAATTTGATGGTGATATCCGTAAGATCCGTCATGTGCTTTATAATTGTTCTGCATCCCGTCCGACCATTGAGTCAAAGACTAATGAGGAAGATAAGGAAGTGCAGACAGAAACACTGACAGTAAAGGCAAGACCGATGGCAGACGGATATGTCAAGGCAAAGACAGGAGATTCCACGACAGATACAGTTTATAACAACTGGTATAAGAGTGTGTATCTTCCGGCTGCAACTCCGGCACTGGAGCAGCAGTCAGCAAAATCAACCAAGAGTGTATCATAAGGAGGACTAAGACATGGGTATCAGAAAGGATATAGAAATTGACGGACAGATGGTTGCATTCAAGGCAAGTGCAGCCATCCCGAGAATCTACAGATTAAAATTCCAGAGGGATATTTATAAAGACCTGGCATTACTTGAAAAAAGCATCGGTGACGGAAAGGAAGAATCATCAAATCTTGATATGTTTTCCCTTGAGATGTTTGAGAACATTGCTTTTATTATGGCAAAGCATGCAGACCCGTCCATCCCGGATACACCGGAGGAGTGGCTTGATAATTTCAATACATTTTCAATTTACCAGGTTCTGCCGCAGTTGATCGAACTGTGGGGATTGAATGTGAAAACGGATGTGGAGGCTAAAAAAAACTTCGTCCAACAGAGCGTGAAATGACAACACCGCTGTTTCTGCTCCGATGTGTACAATTAGGTCTGTCAATGGCAGACCTTGAAATGCTGTCAATAGGACTCATCAACGATATGTACAGTGAGAGTCGGAATGATGACTATAAGTATGCCGAACTTGCAACACAGGAAGACTTTGATCGTTTCTGATGATTGAGAGTATGGTCCTTTTCTGCTATACTTATTTGGAGAAAAGGACCATATTTGATAACGTAATTTAAATTAAATATTGGCTAGGTAACAAGGCATTTGATTTAAAGAGGAATTGCTGATGAATGAATATAGTGTAAACATCGAAGTCAAGGATGGAGACGGGAAAATAATTTGTTCACAACCATATAATGAATTTATGTATGGAACAAAAAATATTGAAATACAAAAAGTTTTGTATGGCAGGGAATTATATGATTTATTGGTAGATAGCTTAAATGTGATTCGATACAATGAGAATGGGAAATTAATTCTTGGAGTTATTCTACAAAGTGATATTAATAGAACAGCAATGCAGTTGTTGGGGAGAATAGCAGAAGCAATTATTGTTAGGAATTGTAATCATGATGCTGGCGTAAACAGGAAATATTTTTCTATAGCACGTAAAAAGCAGGCAAAAATGAAAACTGCAGATAAATTTTGGGCGCTTGGTACAGGATTAAATTATACAAAAATAAATTATCCTAAAATTTATAATCCATCAGATACCCAGCGAGACATAGTGTGGGTTAATGATTATAATGAATTGGCTGTTATGAAAGACGGGGATAATTATTCTGCAACTTCCGCAAGAATTGCTGGCTTGCAAGTCAAAGCATCAAAAGATGGTATTAAATATGTCTTGCCAGCTATACTTGCGGATAGATATGATGTTCCAATTATATATTTTGATATCGAAAATGATTATCATAAAATTTTAAATAAAATATATAAGGACACACATATAGATATAGAATATGACATAATTCATCCGAGAGAAGTTGATCCAGCTGGATACGATGAATTTTTACACTATGTGGATTTGGTATATGCCATGATTGATGGTAGATTATCACCGGAAGAGTTGGTGGTAGGGGCAGGAAGAAATGATGATGAATTAATGAAAAATGCATTAATGTCTACTACGCTATCAAATATAAATAAAACAAATCGAATAATAATATAAATAATATTACATAGCATCCGTCAGAAATGGCGGGTGTTTTTATTTTGTTACGGAGCTTGAAATGCTCCTTTTTTTGTACCCATTTTTAGGAGGTGATAGACATGGCAAGCCGTATTCAGGGTATCACGGTAGAAATCGGTGGTGATACAACCAAACTGCAGAATGCACTTAAAGGTGTGAACGGACAGATTAAGTCTACCCAGTCACAGCTTAAGGATGTAAATAAGCTTCTGAAACTGGATCCGGGAAATACGGAGCTTCTGGCACAGAAGCATAAGCTGCTTGCAGAAGCGGTCAGTGAAACAAAAGAGAAACTGGCAACCCTGAAGACGGCAGCAGAACAGGCGAATGCTGCACTTGCCAATGGCGAGATCTCACAGGAGCAGTACGATGCCCTTCAGAGGGAAATCGTGGAAACGGAACAGGACTTAAAGAATCTGGAAACACAGGCGAACCAGTCGGCAACGGCAGTACAGAAAATTGCAACAACGGGCGAGAAGTTAAAGACGGTTGGGGACAACATTTCCTCTGCCGGACAAAAGCTCCTCCCGGTAACAGCCGGAGTGACTGCACTGGGTACGGCATCCGTAACGACCGCAGCCAACTTTGAATCTTCCATGTCACAGGTACAGGCAACAATGGGAATCACCAAAGATTCTATGTCCAAGGTCAACGGGCAGTCGGTAAATACGATGGATACCCTTTCAAAGCTGGCAAAGAAGATGGGTGCAGAGACGGCTTTTTCCGCATCTGAGTGTGCGGAAGCATTGAATTACCTCGCCCTTGCCGGATACGATACACAGCAGATGTGTGATACACTGCCGACCGTTCTTAACTTGGCAGCAGCCGGAGATATTGCCCTTGCTGATGCTTCGGATATGGTAACGGATGCGATGTCTGCCCTTGGAATGGGAGTGGATGAAGCGGAAACAATGGTAGACCAGATGGCAAAGACGGCATCTACCACGAACACATCGGTTGCACAGCTTGGTGAAGGAATCCTTACCATTGGTGCGACTGCCAAATCCATCAAGGGCGGTACGGCAGAACTGAATACCGCACTTGGTATTCTTGCTAATAATGGTATCAAAGGAGCAGAAGGAGGTACGCATCTCCGTAATATTATCCTGTCACTGCAGAATCCTACGGATAAGGCAGCAGCCCAGATGGAAGCCCTCGGACTTTCCGTATATGATTCCGAAGGAAACATGCGGTCAATGAACGATATCCTTGGTGATCTGAATAAGAGCATGGACGGAATGACATCAGCAGAGAAGTCCAACATCATTGGTACTATCTTTAACAAGACGGACCTGTCTTCCGTAAATGCACTGCTTGCCAATACAGGAAGCACATGGGATGACCTTCAGCAGAAGATCACCGCCAGCGGTGGTGCTGCACAGCAGATGGCAGATACACAGCTTGATAATTTACAGGGACAGATCACTATCTTAAAATCCGCACTGGAAGGTCTGGCGATATCTTTTGGGGAACTTCTGATGCCGGCCATCAAACAGATCGTGGGATGGGTACAGAAATTTGTGGACTGGTTAAATGGACTGAGTGAGGGTACGAAGAAAACGGTCGTGACGATTGCCCTTCTGGCAGCAGCACTCGGCCCCGTTCTTATCGTGATCGGAAAGGTAATATCCGCAGTCGGCACGATCATGACAATCGTTCCGAAGATTGCCGGAGTCATCAATACGGTAAAAGGAGCATTTGCAGCACTTAATACTACAATGCTTGCAAATCCAATCGTTCTTATCATTGCAGCAATAGCAGCTCTTGTGGCTGCCTTTATTTATTTGTGGAATAACTGCGATGGATTCCGTCAGTTCTGGATAGACCTCTGGGAGAATGTAAAACAGGTAGCCATCACGGTATGGAATGCCATAAAATCATTCTTTTCACAGGTATGGGAAGCAATCAAGACGATATTCTCGACCGTGTTTGAAGTGATAAAAACGCTGGTAACCACTTATTTCAATCTGTATAAAACCATCATTGAGACGGTTTTCAATGTGATAAAGACGGTCATCACGACCATCTGGGAAGCCATCAAGGGTGTTTTTACTACAGTTTTTAATGTGATAAAAACACTGGTGACAACGTACTTCAATATCTATAAGACCATCATCCAGACGGTACTGACGGTCATTCAGACTGTGATAACAACAGTATGGAATACGATAAAAACGGTCATTGCAACTGTGCTGAATGCGATAAAAACGATCTTTAGCACGGTATGGAATGCCATCAAGACCATCATCAGTGCCGTGGTAAGCGGGATCAAGGGACTGATCACAGGGAATTTTACTGCGGTCAAGAACTCCATTACCACCATTATGAATACGATAAAGAGCACGATCTCCACTATATGGAATACCATCAGGTCGACCATTTCAACAGTGCTTGGTGCGATCAAGGGTGCGGTCACATCCGTATTCAACGGAATCGTAAATGCAGTGAAAGGTGCGATGGGAAATGTACTGAATGCAGTAAAGACAGGCTTTTCCAATGTGAAAAATCACATCACGGGGCTTGCTTCACAGGCATTTACCTGGGGTAAGGATCTTATCATGGGAATCGTAAACGGAATCAGGAGCTGCATCGGTGCAGTCGGTGATGCCGTAAGTTCCGTGGCAAATAAGATCAGGTCGTTCCTTCATTTCTCCGTACCGGATGAAGGACCACTTACGGATTATGAATCATGGATGCCGGACTTTATGGGAGGACTTGCAAAGGGAATCGAAAAGAGCAAAGGCCTGGTGGCAAAGGCAATTGAAGGGGTATCGCAGGATATGATGATTAGTCCGAATGTAAGCAGAATGGAGCCAGCTGCGGGAGTACAGACTTCCGGACAGCCGGACAGCGGAATTTCCAGTATGCTGTCAGCCATCACATCTGCAGTTAAAGATATGAAGGGCGATCCCGGGGATATCGTGATCCCTGTATACCTTGGAGGGACAATGCTCGATGAGGTGATCGTAACGGCACAGCAGAGGGCAAATCTTAGAAGCGGGGGAAGATAAACATGGCATTTATACAGTATTTAAAATTTGATGAACAGGACCTTCCCCTGCCGGATTCCTATGACCTTGACATTTCTGACGTAGAGGCGGATTCATCCGGGGAGACGGAAGCAGGAACGACACAGAGGGATGTGGTAAGGACAGGAGTTATCTCCATTGCGGTTTCTTTTTCCGTTTCACCCAGGTGGTTAAAGATACTGACGTCATATAGTAAGAAACCTAAAATTGCCGTGAAGTATTTTGATACGGAAGAACTGGAACTGAAAAATACGGAAATGTATATTACAGGATTTAAGGCAAAGCTGGAAAAGGACACCAGTTACAAAGGATTGTGGACGGTGTCCTTTACATTAAATGAGTATTAGAGGAGTGGTTATATGTACCCGGTTTCAAAAGAATATCAGAAAGCCATTAGTGAGTCGTCACGTTCATTCTTTTGGACGGGGGCGATCACGACTAAAGCGGGCAAAAAATATACATTTGGAAATAAAGACATTGTGAAAGGCTCCGGTTATATCAGCAGACAGTGTTCCGGTTCATCAGAGATCGAACTCGGATCCGTGTATGCAGCAGAACTTGGAATATCCCTCTTTTCAGATATTGACAGATACAGTCTGGAAGATGCGTCTATAACGCTCTCATTCCATCTGAAGGCAGGGAATGAAACATATGAGGAAGTCCCGATGGGGATATTTTATATTGCCGAGGCGAACAGAAAGATAAAGACCCTGGAGCTAAAGGCATATGATGCAATGCTGAATCTGGATAAGAATTTCGATAAGGGTCTGTCCAGTGCATTCCCTTATGATTTTTTATCCTTACTTTCCAAAGCGTGTCATGTAGAACTGGCACAGACAAAAGAAGAGATAGAAGCACTTACAAATGGAACAGAACTGCTTGGTATCTACCAGGAGAATGATATCGAGACATGGAGGGATTTCCTATATTATCTGGCACAGGCACTCGGATGCTTTTCCACGATAGACCGTGAAGGAAAGTTAAGGCTCATTCCATACGGAATTACCGATAACAAGACGGTGGACAGCAGACACAGGTTTTCGAGCACATTTTCAGATTTTGTGACAAGGTATACAGCTGTCAGTTCCACAAACAAAAAGACGGATATTGCAGAGTATTATTCGGTAAAGCCGGATGACGGACTGACAATGAATCTGGGGGTGAACCCGTTACTGCAGTTTGGTCTGGAAGAGAAGCGCAAGCGGATCATAAATAATATTTTGTCAGCGGTCACAGTGGTAAATTATGTGCCGTTTGATTCGGATACCATCGGTGACCCGGCTCTTGACCTTGGTGATGTCATCAAGTTTACGGGCGGTCATGCTGATGAAACAAAAAGGTCTGCCATCACATCCATTGAAACAAAGATAAACGGTAAGCAGAAAATAAAGTGTGTTGGAAAGAATCCGAGACTTGCGGGAGCAAAGAGCAAGAATGATAAGAATATTGCAGGTCTTCAGAGTTCCATGAATGAAAATAAACTCAGTATATACACTTATGTGAATGCCCTGAAGATAAGCGTGGGAGCTGAGAAAACTTCCATCATCAATATAGAGTTTGCATCCGGGGATGAGACGAATGCAGAATTTCATGCAGAAGTCATACTGGATGTAAGATCCAATGCAGTAAGCAGAAGGGCGGATGCAGAAACAACAATAGAGATTGGGGAAGAAAGCAAAGTCATTTCAATCCCTGTTAACTGGACGGATGATGGAAAGACCATTCTAAAGGCATATTATGTCCTTGATGGGAAGGAAGTGGAGCAGTTCCATCCATCAGAGACATGGTTCAGCGGAAAGCATCTGCTGAACCTGTATTATCCAATCATAGAAATGAAGGCAAACGAACTTCACACCTTTGAAGTAATGATAGAACTTACGGACGGAACAGCAACGATTGAACCGCAGAATGCAATGGCAACCATATCCGGTCAGGGGCTTGGCGCACAGGAAAGATGGGATGGAAGAATCACGGTCGATGAGGAAATCAGACTTGTTGAACTTTCCGGACTTCCTACAAACAGGATCCATGACAAGGCTGTGGCTGCATTTATCACACCGAAGAAAACGGGTATTACACAGCCTGTTGATTCTATCAGACTGACGGGGCTCATGGTGCCGGAGTTTTATGATAACATTTCCTTCTTTGTACCAATCGTCAGGGATGTGGTCGAAACAGCAGATAAAGATAAGATGGAATACCGGAGAGCCTATGTGGAGGACGATAAGCAGTTCCTGCTCCGGAAGGAATACTTCCTGTCCGGTGGAGATCCTATCGTTATGGACAGGGGAAGGGCAGTAAGTCTTACGGTCAATACAGAACCTTTTCAGGAACTGACGGAGATAAAAATATTGCCGTTTGAAACAGCACCGTTTGTAAATAAGCATAAGGTCAAAGCAGATGGGCTTGGAACAAATCGTTACACAAAGCTCGAAGCAGGGCATCTGGTTCTTGTGACGGATTATAAAGAAAAACTGACAGGTACTGTGGAAGAACTGGATAAGGGAACGGTGGCGGTCTTTGACCCGGGCTTTGATAAGTTCGATGAAATAGAGATACTGGAGGTGTGCAATGGCTGATTATGTTATGTTAGAAGATATTTTTGAAACAACAGAAAATATGACGGTTCTTAGAGATAACCGTTTGAATGATGATGGTACAGATACGGTAACAGGTGTGGACTGGTTCAGATTCCGGGAAACAACGGCTGCCAGTTTTTATGTCAGTGGTAATTCGTGGATAGGAATCGGCCAGAATTCCGAGCAGCTTAAGATAAACCGGAGGGATGCCGATCTGTATACGCTGAAAAGGGAAGAGGGTACTCTGTTTGAACACTATAAATTCCTGCGTATCAGATGGGAAGGCTATAGTGCCCACGGAAATAATAACGCATCGACCAGACTTATATGGGATGCACTGTTTTGGGATAAAGGGGATATTGTCCTTTATTTTGTTGAAGTCCCGGCTTCTTCCTCAAGCATTGGAGAGTGCAGTCTTTACACAAAATCAAAAAATATACCGTTCCA
>ERZ791796.1247-NODE-1247-length-16977-cov-11.815861_pt1 | contig 16977 bp, 17 predicted proteins | sample MGYA00510311_ERZ791796 | MGnify/ENA primary metagenome ERZ791796 (study PRJEB30046, sample SAMN00792042) | human gut metagenome | study: EMG produced TPA metagenomics assembly of the A metagenome-wide association study of gut microbiota in type 2...
TGAGAAGAGGCTTTCCCAACTAGCCTATGCACATTTTTAATTTGGACAGCAGTGTAATTTTTTACAAAATAGGTAGGGAGGATTCCTTAGCGTATTCTAAAAAAGGCAGTAATTAAGGGATTTGTGAGCAATTTATGATGAGCTCAATATGTAACAAATTTGGCTCATTTAGAAAAGATTCTGTTTTATAGAGAAAAAGGCGGAATTCTCAAAAAGAAAATTCCGCCTTGAGCTCAAGTGAAAATGATCAGAGCATCACTTGAGAAATAAACCAACCGGCCGCAGTCCCGGCGATCACAAAGGCCAGGCCCGGTCTCATGTAACTGTGGTTAAACACAAAACTGCCTAAACGAGTAGTGCCGGTACGGTCAAAGGCCGTGCAGCCGATTTGAGCGCCGCCCGGAATCACAAAGTCACCGTAGCAGGAAGCCCAAATACCGACGAGAAGTTGCGGATTAAGCCCCAAGGCCAAGCCAATCGGCATCAAAATCGTGGTGCTTACCGTCGGCGAGAAGATCACCGCGCTAAAGCAGAAGCACACCACGCAGAAGATGATGGGCGAGGAGCTGGCGATGTCGGAGAAGTAGTGAACGAAAACGTCTTTGTGCGTATCAAAGAAGGTTCCCGTCAGCCAGGAAATACCGAAAACACCGACCACGCCGATAAGACCGGAGCGGAAAACAGAACCGGAGGCAAACTTATCACTCGGCACTTTGCAAACAACGATGATGACTAAAGCGGTTGCCAACATCACCATCTGGATTAAGGACGGAATGGGCAGCTGGCTGATCTTTCCGGTGATTTCCCAAGAAGGACGCAAGGTGTCGGACGAACCGATCGTAATCGAAGTGAGGATACCCAAGGCGAAAATCAACACGCCGATCTTGGCACCTTTGCTCGGTTCCTTATAGAGGCTGTCGGTGTGCGTGACATGCAGTTCCGTATATTGACCGGTTTGCACACGGTGGATGAACTCGGGGTCTTTTTCGAGCTCACTGCCTCGCCAGTTCACCGATAAGCAAGCGGCTAATAAGGCGATGAAATACGTGGGAACAGATACGGACAAGATGTCCAGCAACGTGTAACCGTAGGCGGACATAATGCCAACCATGGCGGCCATGGCTGCGCTCATCGGACTGGCCATCACGCCGATACCCGCGCAAATCACAGAGGCGGAAACGGCTCGCTCCGGTCTAATCTTGGCTGATGCGGCGACTTCCGCCACCACCGGGTACACGGCGAAAGCCACGTAGGCGGTTCCGACGAAAATCACAAAGATTGAACAGACGATCGGACCGACAAAGTTAATAGCTCGGGGCCATTTGCGCAGGAGTTTTTCAGCCAATCCCACCAAGTAATCCAAACCGCCAGAGCCTTGAAGCACGCTAGTACAGGCGATGACTGCGGTGATAATCAACAGAACGGAAACGGGAGGAGAGCCCGGCTGCATACCAAAACCAAGCACGAGGATGCTGACACCGAAACCACCGGCGGCACCCAAACCGACGCCGCCAAAGCGACCGCCGACAGCCAAGCAGAACAAGACTACGGCCAGTTGGAGCCAAAATTGGACATCAACCATTTTCTTTTCCTTGGAAAGATATTAAGAAGAGAGGAGCAAAGAGTCTGCTCCCAATTATTTCGGCTAATCGTATGCGCCTTTTGCTCGATTTTCAAACGCAGTCTTCTTTAATTAAGTTTGAAATTCAATATTTCATCATAAAATAAGCTAGCGTTTTTTAAATGAATTTATGTTTTCAGAAAATACGGATGAAAAAGAAATAGTGTCGGGAAATCACCAATTTGTCGACAAATGGAAAATTAAGAATTAAGCATAACCATCTAATCAAACGCAGAGATATCAAAGAGTAGAAAAAGATTTAGCCTATAATGCTTTCAACATTTTTTATAGGTCTTGAACAAAATGCAACAAAACGACAATTTGTTTGAACAAATTCGTGATCATTTGCAGGAACAAGCCAAAAACGGTGAACGAATCGATACCGAGACGGAGTTAGCAAAACGTTTTGGTGTGACTCGCTATCGCATTCGAAAAGAGTTAGACATTCTTACTCAGATGGGTATTTTGGTTCGTACGCCCAAACGTGGCACGACCGTTCGTGAAGTCGGAGCCAGCAGTTTGCGCAACCAAATTCAGATGCGTTTCGATGTGGCAAATTTTGATGTTCAGGAGTTTATTGAAGCGCGGGCGTTGGTAGAGTGCGCTTTGATGCCTCTGGTGAGTCGGCGCATTACCCCGGCCTTGGCCTCCCGGTTAGAGGGAACGCTCAACAAGATTGAGGAGCACGCTGATGAACCTCTTGTTGCGGACAAGTTTGACCGAGAATTCCACCTTTTGCTTTTGGAGGGGTGCGGGAATCGCGTGTTGCAGGTCTTCTCTGGTGTTCTTGTGACTTACTTTGAAAAGACCTCTCACCGTATCGCTAATATGGATCGTCAATTTTTCTTAGATATTGCCCATCAAGAACGTGACATTCTGCGAGCCATTCGACAAGGCGATGCTCAAAAAGCTTCCGAGCTGTTGCGGGCGCACTTAATGGAACAGTCGCAATTGTTGCCGCTCTGATTCAAAATAAAAAATCAAATACAATGGGGAGCTTTTTAGGGCTCCCCATTGTGTCTCAGTTAGCCGATGAGACGTTCAACCACATCGACCATCACATCAACACCCATCGGGAGGTATTGCGGATCAAAGTGCATGGTTGCCGCATGTAAGCCCGGTGTGGCGCCGACACCCAAGCCGAAGTAGGCCGCTTTCATTGTCGGCTTATGCATCTTGTAGTAGTGGAAGTCTTCTCCGCCACCACCGCAGTCCTTGGCAACGGCTTCTTGACCGTGGGTGCGAACGATGGATTCGATTACCATTTGCTTGAAGTCTTCGTCATACTCAGCCGCAGGGCATGCACCGAGTTCGGCGATTTCGGCCGTCGCACCGTAAGCGGTCGCGGTGCCTTCGACCAGTTTGGCAAAGCGTTCACGGAAATCCTTCATCATGGGATTGGTCTGTGCGCGGCAGTCAAATGTAATCGTTGCCGTTTCAGGAATAGAGTTCGTTGCCCCTTGGTCAGCGTGCAACTGCGTTGCCTTCATTGACCAAATTCCGGTCGGGTTAAACCACATATTTTGGACACCTTGAACAATGGCGCAAGCCACATCAAGAGCGTTAACACCCAAATGCGGACGGGCGGCATGGGCACTGCGGCCGTGCACCGTGACGCTCAGTGTGTTAGAGGCTGTGTGATTGACGGCCGGGCAAATTTGACCGGCAGGCACGTCTTGAATCGGACGAATGTGAGCTCCCAACGCGTAGTCCACGTCGTCGATAACACCAGCTTTGATCATGGCTAAGGCACCGCTGATGGCTTCTTCGGCCGGCTGGAAAAGTAATTTGAGCGTGCCTTTTTTGACATGGTCCTTCAGGCGGCTGGCAGCGGCCAACAGCATGGCGGTGTGAGAGTCGTGGCCACAGGCGTGAATCGCACATTCCTTTCCGTCAATCGTGAAGGGTAAAGCATCCATGTCTGCTCGCAACAGAACAACGGGGCCCGGTTCTGAACCCTTGATAACACCCATGACGCCGGTGGTGCCACCGATGCCGGTTTGAACTTCAATTCCTAAATCGGTCAGTGTCTTGGCTACATAGGCGGCAGTTTTCACTTCCTGCATGGCCAATTCCGGAATCTTATGGAGGTCTTCCCACAGTTTGATGGGATCTAGAACGGTAGACATAGCTTACTTTCCTTTCTTATAAGTTAAGCAGAACGTATTAAGTGTAGCGCTTTTAATGCAGAGATCAATGAGTTTTTCAAGCCGTTTCAAGGCGAGACGTTGCCAAAGTCTCAATCCATACTGCCAGATCGGAAACCTTCCAAGTCAAGCGTAATGTACTTCCAACCGAGAGCTTTCAATGGTTTAACAATCTTTTGTCGAAGCGCGATAGCTTGAGTCAAACAGTCAGAGTCGACTTCAACTCGGGCGATTTCACCATGAGAGCGAACACGAACAGTTCCCAGATTTAACGAGCGAATAGTGTTTTCAGCCTGCTCAATGCGATCAAAAAGTTGAGATGACAGGCGTTCTCCGTAGGGAAGTCGAGTCGCCAAACAAGAGCCTGAGGGTTTTTTAGCGACAGAAAGTTTGTAGTAGGCCAGGAGTTCTCGGACAGCGGATTTTCCCAAACCGAGTTCTTTTAATGGACTGCATGCACCTGACTCTGCAATGGCCTTCAAGCCGGGACGATATTTTTTTAAATCATCCAGTTGAGTGCCATCCAGCAAGACGTTGACGTTATGGGCGTGACCGAAATCTAGAAATCTCTTAAAAATGGCTTTTTTGCAGAGGTAGCAACGATCTCGAGGATTGTCTTCGATCCCGATAGACTGCGCGGAGCCAATATCGACGACTTCAAAAGTGGCCTGAAAATCGTCGGCGATTTGTTTAGCCTCAGCCAAAGCGCTTCGCGGCATCCAGGGTGCATTTGCATACAAAGCGTAAACGGGGATTCGGCCTTGAGCCGCCTCAAGTGCAAGCTTGAGTACCAAAACACTGTCCGCGCCCCCCGAAAATGCCACCATAACCGGTTCGCTGACAATGTTTTTGAAGTATTGTCGTATTGCGTCGATGTCAGGCATTTTCGGCAGCCTCTTGTACAACCCTGTAAAGAGTCGGCAGGTCAATTCCTTGTTTTTGGGCGACCTCTTTTGCGCTTTCGTATTCCGGGTAGTAGCGGGTGTGAAAAACGCCTTCATAGTCGGGCACTTCACAAGCTTTAACATCAACGGGACCGAACGAAGTTTGAACGGTTAACTTCTTCCGTTTGAGAATACGACGGGAAACTTCCCGTGAACGAATCCCGATTGTGGTGGTATTGGAAAAGATAATGTTTTCCAAAAGTTCTTGTTTATTGGTTTGGCACAATACGGACAAAATGTACGCGGGGCGGCATTTTTTCATGAAAACCGGCGTGAACCAGGCCTCAAGAGCGCCATTGGCATAAAGTTGCTGAAGGGTAAAGCCCAATGTCTCGGCTGAGGAGTCATCAATATTGGTGGATAGTTCAATCACACGATCTTTTTCAGTGCGATTGTCACAAGCTTGAATTAATGAGGCTCTCAGTAAACTCGGACGACTGTAGTCGCGTTTGCCTGCTCCGAGGCCGGATTTCAGAATTTTGTAGCGATTCGGAAGTTCATCGGAGGTCTTTAATGCCGCGACAATGGCGGCTCCTGTAGGTGTAACGAATTCTCCTTTGCAGTCAATGCGCGAAAGGGTCAAACCGTAACTTTCCGCAATGTGGGAAACCGCTGGAACCGGGACGGGTAGGATGCCATGTTGGCAACGGACCTCACCATAGCCTTCGCCCAATGCCGTCACAATAACCCGATCGATATTCAAAGCGTCAATCAAAACCGCAACGGACAAAATATCAACAATGGAATCCAAGGCGCCCACTTCATGAAAATGAACTTCCTCAATCGGAACACCATGCGCTTTGCTTTCCGCTTCTGCGACAATGGTGAAAATACGCTTGGCCAGACTTTTCGCTTGATCTGTGGCGACCGTTTGGTCGAGAATTCGGAAGATATCGCTCAAATGACGGTGCTCATGGTGATGATGAGGGGCACCGTGATCATGACAATGGTTGTGCTCATGTTCATGCTCATGTCCGTGATCGTGACTGTGAGAATGTTCTTGATGCATCTGACATGCGTCGCCGAAAAGGTAATTCATGTCATGATCGTTATTGTCAGCTCCGTTTGTCAGAGTGACTTTGAAATCACACGCATCCAGAGCGCTTTTTGTGACCCGCGAAACCGAAATTTTGAATTGTTGGTCCGGCAAACTTTTTAGCACGGTTTGCAGTTTTTGAAAATCCGCTCCCAAATCCAAAAGCGCCGCCACGGTCATGTCGCCGCTGATGCCGGTTTGAGCGTCCAATACCAATATTGTCATGTGTTATTCCTTTCGTACGGCCAGGCGATTAATTTGGGAGGCTAAAAAGCCGGCACCGAATCCGTTGTCAATATTGACAGTGGCGACTCCGTTTGAACAACTGTTAATCATTGTCAGCAGTGCAGAGAGTCCGTGGAAATTAGCGCCGTAACCGACCGATGTAGGCACGGCGATGACAGGATTGGCAACAAGGCCGCCGATAACAGAAGCCAAGGCGCCTTCCATGCCGGCCACCGCCACCACGCAGTTGGCTTTTTGCAGTTGATCCACCTTTGAAAGCAGACGATGGAGGCCACTGACCCCAATATCGTAAAAACGTTCGACTTTTTGTCCGAAAAATTCCGCTGTTTGAGCACACTCTTCAGCAACGGCAATATCGGCGGTGCCTGCCGTACAAACGGCGATCAATCCGATTTTGTCTTTGGGCTGATCAATTTTGACAATGCGGCTGATGGGGTCGTAGATCAGTTGAGAAAAGTGTTCTTTGAGCAAGAGGTACTGCTCTTGTGAACAGCGAGTGCCCATGACTTCTCCATTTTCTTCATAGAGTCGTGAGAAGATCTCCACCAAGAAGTCATTGGCTTTGTTTTGGCAATACACGACTTCAGCAAAACCGGTTCGAATGGCTCGGTGTGAATCCAGCTTGGCAAAACCCAATTCCTCGTAGGGTGCGCGAGCCAATATTTTTTTTGCTTCGCTAATGTCCATTTTGCCGTCTTTGACGGCTTGTAAAAGCGTGTCAATCTGCATGGTCTTTTTCACACATAATGGCAAAGTCGTGGATACACTTGCCGGTTTGTTTTAAAACAATAGTGTCAATATTAACGAAACCGATCGCCGTAAGAAGTTGTTGATCGTATTCCGGTCGATCATATCGGCTCATGGGAAGCTCTTTAGCGATGGATTCCATGATACTGATGTCCACATTGCCCAAATGTTTATGAGTTTCACGATGAGGGCGGTCATTTCGTTCGGAATCTGTCAGATAGCGATAATGATTGCCATCAAAGATAATTAATTTACCGTGAGGTTTTAGCCATTTAAACCATTGGTGATAGGCTTTTTCAGGATCCGGTAAATTCCAAACGAGATTTCGAGAGGCGATGACATCAAAGGTATTGTCTGAGAATAAATTCTCCGCCGCATCGTTTAAGATAAGGCGAATATTCCATGGGCGGGTGTTTCTTTTGGCCTGATCAATCATGGCTTCGCAAGAGTCGAGTCCTGTGGCAGTAAAGCCCAATTTCGTCAATTCAATAGCTAAAAAGCCGGGGCCGCAACCGATATCGAGAGCGCACTGTCCGTTATGCCCGCCTGGGAGCCAATTTTTGAGAATTGTCCGGTAAATGTTCTCGGCATCCGAGAGTTCTTCTCCCGTGGACAAACTGTATCCCTGAGCTCTCAGGCTCCAATAATTCTGTATCGCTTTATCAAGTTTTTTGTCTTGCAGCGTCATAACGTACTCGCTTTGATTTGTCCGTCATCTTAACAAAAGGGGAGGCTCTTGAATGCCGATTGCTAAGAATCGGTTAGGAATCAGTGAAATTGGGCAAAAAAAGTCCCGGGGGCATTCCTCGGGGCCTGCTAAGGTTAGATATCAAATTGCGCAGTCGTGGTGGGTTTGGAACCCAGCAATTTCACCACGGGATCCAACGATGGCTGATCCTTGAGGTGTAAAAGAAAGTTCGCAATGCCTTCAACAACCTCACTGGGAAATACCATGCCGGCAATATCTCGATATTTGGCCATCAAGGCTTCGTCACTGACAGGATTTTGCGGAGCGCCCAATGGAAATTCCACTCGTTCCGTATAGCTTTGTCCCATTTGGGTGACTACAGTCACAAAAGGTTCGTCTTCATCTTTTTGCGTCTTATCAATTTCGAATTCAACCAAATCCATCGCCTGACGAATGCGAGGATCATGGCGATTGGTTCTTGTATAGGCGGTTAAATTGGCTCCGCCAAAAACAAGGCGAGCGGCAATGCCGTAGGCGATGCTCATTTGGGCTGCAGGCATGGGGTCAAGCTTTCGTCCGCCACACATGCCGTGCACAAACGGATTGATCTTAATGTGGATTTTCGCAATATCCGCAGGCGTTAAATTGTGCTCATCCATGATGATATTGACGGCATCAATGGAAGAGTGAGAACTTCTGCAGGAAGCGTGGGGTTTAATAGAAACCCGGCCCAGCTTCCAATTTTTGCCTAAGTCACGTAACCAGGCGTCCGGATCTTGGCTTGTCGGGGCAAAGGTTTTGGAAAAACCACCCCAGACTTCTTCAAACGCCATCTTGGGACCGGTGAAGCCTTCCCGCGCCAAAAGGCAGGCAAGCAGTCCGCCATGGGCCGCATTGCCGACATGCAAGCGTTTGTTCTGAGCGCCGTCATGAACAAAAGACCATTGTCCTGCGGCAAAACTAGTGGCAATACCAAGCGCAGCCTGCATTTTTTCGACATCCAGCCCGAGAAGGCGACCGACGGCAGCGGCAGCGCCAAATACGCCGCATGTGCCGGTGGAGTGCCAGCCCGCACCATTGTGCGGTTCGTACGCACCGCACGATTCCAGCGCCCGACGAGCCAGGTCATAGCCCAACGTTACCGCGACAATGAATTCTTTCCCGTCAATCGGCCGATCACAAAGACTTAAGGCGGCAAAAGCCGCGGGGACCACAACGGCACCGGAATGGTCGCAACCGTTGGTATCGTCCAATTCAAAAGTGTGAGAAGAAACCCCGTTGCTTAAAGCGGCATTTCGAGCGTTGACTTTAATGCCTTTGCCCCAGAGAGGAACATTGCCGCCGGTTTCACCGCAGAGGGCAAATACCTTATTTAAGAGTTTTGTTTCAGGACTGACGGCGCCTGCGATACCGGCGCCGACCGAATCCAGGATATGCCGTTGGGCTTTGATGACTAATTCTTCCGGAATATCTTCAAATTTGGTCCAAACGACAAAACGGGCCAATTGTTCGGAAATTAATTGAGAGTTTTCGTTTTGCATGATGTGGCTCTTTAGAATTTAATTGAAGAAAATTAACCGGATAGGAAAGAAAAGGCGCCTAAGATTTTTTCTTCAGATTCAATTGACTGATTTTTTGTAAAAGCGCGGTGGTTGAGCGCTGATGTTCAAATTGCACCGTCACCGTTTTCGCTCCCCAGGTGGCTACGAGCTTGGCTTCCGGTAAGTCTTCAATTCGGTAGTCGCCGCCTTTGACATAGATGTCCGGATGGGCGGCTTCGACGGCTTTGAGCGGGACCTTTTCTTCAAAGATCACAACCAAATCCACGCTTTGCAGTGCGGCTAAAACCGCGGCGCGATCTGCTTGTGTGTTAATCGGCCGTTCATCGCCTTTGCCCAACATTTTGACGGAACTGTCGGAATTAATCGCAACCACGAGACTGGCTCCCAGAGCTCGTGCTTGAGCCAGATAAGTCACGTGTCCTCTGTGGAGGATGTCAAAAACACCGTTTGTCATCACCACCGGATGGGGCAATTGTGCGGCGCGCACCGCCAGGTGCTCCATGTCCGTGATTTTGTCTTCAAAAGCGGGAACGGGGAGTCGTGTGCTCATGTTCGTTTCTATTCGATTAGGTTAACGGCATCCAAAAGCGTTTGGGCTGTCGCGGTGCACTCGGGAATCATTTCCGGTTTCTTTAAACCGTCTTTGCCGACAAGAATTCGTGTGGTGACCTCGGCGGCTAAAGCAGCCTGCATGTCCGCGGTCTTATCGCCGACCATGAGGCTGGCCTTCATGTCGATATCCCACTTTTTTTGAGCAGCCAAAAGCATGCCGGGTTTGGGTTTCCGACAATTGCAATCGCATCGGTACGGTTCAAGCGCCTTTTCAGGATGGTGGGGACAGAAGAAGATATCGGAAATTTTCACTCCTTCGCGGCTGAATTCCTTTCTCATCCAGTCACATAGGGTTTGAAAATCCTCTTCGGTGTAGTAGCCTCGGCCAATTCCGCTTTGATTGGTGACGATAATCAGCAGATACCCCATACTTTGGAGCTTACGACAGGCTTCAAAGACGCCTGGGATAAAACGAAACTCTTCAGGCGTGTGTACATAGGCGTGATCAATGTTGATCACGCCGTCTCGGTCTAAAAAAGCCGCTTTTTTTAAACTCATTTGGCTTCAGCGATCGTGGGGTCCGAGTTCACATCCTGATAGCGTTTAAGGAGGTCGGCGACGTAGTCGGCGGTTCCTTCTTCTACGCTTCTGAAGCGAACATCGCAACCGGCGGCTCGAAGTTTGGTGAGATCAGCTTGTGTATAGGCTTGATATTTGCCCTTGAGGGATTCCGGGAAGGGGATGTAGCGAATGAATCCGGCCTTGACGGCTTCCTCAAGCGTGAGTTTTTCTTCTCCGGCGTGCGTGCGCAACGCATTGACCACACCCAATGACACGTCGTTAAAGGGTTGAGCGCGTCCCGTGCCGCAGTTATAGATTCCCGTAACGGGTTTATCGAAAAAGTGAAGGTTGACAGCAATCACGTCATCGACGTAGACGAAATCGCGTTCTTGTTCACCGTTGCCGTAACCTAAACAACCCTCGAAAAGGCGCACATGGCCTTCTTTTCTGAATTGGAAGAATTGATGGAAAGCGACGCTTGCCATGCGGCCTTTGTGCTGTTCGTGAGGCCCATAGACGTTAAAGTAACGCAAGCCGATCACCGGGGCTTTGACTTCCCCTTTGGCAAGTTTTGCGCGAAGGACTTGGTCAAAAAGGAATTTAGAGTAACCGTAGACGTTGAGCGGCCCTTCAAATTTCGGATCTTCGACAAAGGTTGTACTCGCCCCGTAGGTGGCGGCCGAAGAGGCATAAATCATCGGAATGCCGAGTTCCTGAGCCCAGTTAAACAATTCCAGCGTGTAGCGGTAATTGTTTTCCATCATGTAGCGGCCGTCGGTTTCCATCGTATCTGAGCAGGCGCCTTGGTGGAAAATAGCTTCAGGTTTGACAATTTTGCGTGCGCGAACAAGTTCGATAAAGTCGCGTTTATCAAAATAGTCGGAAATTTGGCATTCGGCTAAATTTTTAAATTTATCGGCGTGCGTGAGATTGTCCACGGCGATAACATCGGTGTAGCCGCGACGGTTTAAAGCTAAAACGTTATTGGCGCCAATGAAACCGGCGGCGCCCGTTACGATAATGCTCACAGTGTTTCTCCTGCAAAAAGATCGTCATAACCCTGAGGGAAGAGCTCTTCAAAGCTCACGGTTGCGGTACCGAGCTTGCCCACCACAATGCCGCCCGCGCGATTGGCGATGCGCATGGCCTCATCCAACGGTTTACCCATTGCCATCATGGTAGCCATGACCGCGATCACGGTATCTCCGGCACCTGATACGTCGTAGACTTCGAGCGCTTGAGCCGGAATAGTTTTTTCCCCTTCTTGGGTATAAAGCGTCATACCTTCTTCGCTGCGCGTCAAAAGGATGGCTGTTAAGTTCAGTTTTTCCCGCAAGGCGTGGGCCTTTTTCGTTAATTCTTCTTCTGAATCCCAAGCGCCTACCACTTGAGCGAGTTCCGAACGATTCGGCGTAATCACGGTTGCGCCGCGGTAGCGGTCGTAATTACTGCCTTTGGGGTCGATTAAAACGGGAATTCCTTTGGCGCGCGCGCAATCAATCATGCGGGCGATATGATCCAAGCCTCCTTTGCCGTAATCAGACAAGACAACCACTTCACAATCATCAATCAGTTTTTCGTACTCACACAAGTGATTGGCGAGCACCGCAGTGGCAGGGCGATTTTCAAAGTCGGCGCGAAGCATTTGCTGTTGCCGCGCAACGATTCTTAATTTAACCGTGGTCTTTAACTCCGGATCACGGTGAAGATGCGGTTCAATCCCTCTTTGCTCGAGGATGCGTTTAACGATGTCGCCGGCTTCGTCACAGCCGACAACCGACAACAGCTTGGCTCCGGCCCCTAATGCGCTGATATTTAAAGCAACATTGGCGGCTCCGCCCAAACGTTCTTCTTCGCGAGTGATGCGCACGACAGGGACGGGAGCTTCCGGAGAAATCCGATTGGCGTCACCGAACCAGTAGCGATCAAGCATCGCATCGCCGGCAACAAGAATTTTCTTTTGACTAAAACAGTTTGCCACGTTGGCATTCCTTACATAGGCTATTTTTCGCTAATTGTAAGCATCGTGATGTGTTTTTGCCTGAAAAAGCTGTATCCATTAGTTAGATTCGGGTTAACGCGTTGGCAAGCAAAATGTCGGCAACGTACAATGCCTACTATATTGTTATTAGCGTCGCTCAGGTGTGCCGGCGCTTCGTTTTTATCGTATAGGCTTTTGCCATGACAGACTCCATTGCCTTTCTTTCAGATTCTCGTGCAAATTGTGAACTCAGTGCCTGCGGGTTAACTTTAAATATCGGACGTCAACGACTCAATAACACTCAGTATCAGGCGTTGCTCAACAAGGCACGGGATATCGGATTACTGAATCAGCAAATCCGGATGGTACAGGGTGAAGAGGTGAATACGTCCGAGCATCGTCAGGCGTTGCATACTTCTTTGAGATCGGAAGATGTTCATTGCCCGCACTATGAAGAGGTGGAGCAAACTCGGCAGAGAATGTACGACTTGGCTCGTAAAGTCCGAAGCGGACAGTGGCGGGGTGCAACCGGAAAGCCGATTACCGATGTGATCAATATTGGAATCGGAGGCTCGGAAATGGGGCCGCACGCGGTCTATCACGCCCTAAGAGATATCAATCCTTCGATTAAACTGCATTTTTTATCTGCCGTGGACGGCGTTCTCGCGGATCGAATTCTCGGTATTCTGAATCCGGAAACGACGCTGACCGTAATTTCCAGTAAGAGTTTTTCCACTCGTGAAACGATGCTAAACGCAGAGCTGGTTAGCGAGTGGTATCAAAACGCGGGCATTGAGACCCAAGAACAGCGAGCTCGTCACATTTTCCTGGTAAGCGCTAAAGAAACGGCTTGTAAACAAATGCAGTTGCCGCAGGAAAATCGTTTCCCAATCTGGTCTTGGGTGGGAGGACGTTTTTCCGTGTGGGGAGCGATCGGTCTGCCTCTGGTGATCGCGTTGGGACCGGAAACCTTCGCTTCTTTGCTGCATGGCGCCTATCAAATGGATTGCCATATGCAAAGCACCCCTGAAGATCAGAATCTGCCGTTGACTCTGGCATTGCTTTCTTTCTGGAATTCAACGCAGTTGGCAATGCAGTCGCATTGTCTGTTGCCCTATGACGAGCGACTGCGCTTGGTTGTCGCCTGGCTACAGCAGTTGGAAATGGAAAGTCTGGGTAAAAGCGTTCGGCTGGACGGCTCCGTTATCACGACTCGCACCGGTCAAGCTGTCTGGGGCGGATTTGGCAATGAGGCTCAACACTCTTTCTATCAGTGGCTTCGAGACGGAAGCGGTCGAACCAGTATCGATTTATTGTGGTGTGAGGAGGCCGGACATGCGCACGCGCACCACCATTTGGTTTTAAATGCCAATGCCCGCGCGCAAGCCGAAGCCTTGGTTACCCGTCAAAGTCCATCGACTGAATTTTTTAATGCGGTTTCAACTTTGGTCGTTAAAAAGCTTACTCCGGAAACGTTGGGAGCATTAATGGCCCTGTATGAACATAAAACGACGATGCTGGCCACGCTCTACGGACTCAACGCTTTTGATCAGCCGGCAGTGGAATACGGTAAGAAGCTTTGCCGAGAATTGGAAGCCAAACTACTTGCCTAATATAAAGAGAGAAAAAATGCGTCGCGCTTTAATCGTCAAAACGACGTCCATGGGGGATGTGATTCATGCCCTGCCGGCGGTCGCCGACCTGGCGCGGGCTCAACCTGATCTGGCAATCGATTGGGTGGTGGAGAAAAGCTTTGCGGATATTCCCCGCTTGAGCCGTTATGTGTCTGATGTTCATGAAGTGTCGGTTCGACAATGGCGAAAAAACATATTCAATACTCAAACATGGAAGGATGTCGGCGCAGTTCGGTTGGCACTGCAGTCTGCGCACTATGAACGAGTAGTTGATCTGCAAGGGCTGTTAAAGAGCGCGATCATTGGACGGTGGGCTCAGTCTTTCCTGATGGGGTATGACAAAAACAGCATTAAAGAGCCCTGGGCGAGCCGTTTCTATGACAAAACGTATGCGGTTTCGAAAAAGCTAAGTGCTGTCACGCGCTGTCGAATGCTTTTAGGGGCGGCTTTTGATTACGATTATCAGCAATATTCTTTGGATTTCGGTCTAAAACTGGTGCCAACAACCGCTGAAGGAGCGCCCTACGCAGTGTTTTTGGTTAACACCAGTCGTGAAACGAAATTGTGGGCGGAGGCTAAATGGATTGCTTTGGCTCGGGATTGTCATCAGGCGGGTTTTGAAGTGCGCCTCTTGTGGGGGGCTCAGGCGGAAAAAGATCGGGTTGAACGAATCGCAGCCGTGACCGGTGATTTTTGTAAAGTGTTGCCCAGAATGCCTATTAAAGAATGTGCCGGTGTGATGCAGGGCGCTTCCTTTGTGGTGGGGGTGGATACGGGCTTGACTCATTTGGCGGCCGCAACGGCCAAACCCACGGTCGGACTCTTTTTGGATTATCCGATAGAACTTGTTGGATTAACCGGCAATTGTGTAAAAAGTTTAGGTGGCGTTGGCGCCGATCCGACGATTGATGAAGTGAAGTCGGCCTTGGGACAATTGGGTTTGAAGGAATTTTCTGAATGAATATTTCCCCTCAAAGTTATCGTTATTTAGTGCCTGTTTTGTTACCGGCGGCGGCGCTCTACCTTCTTTGGCGCGCAAGAAAGCAGCCTTCCTATCTTAAACATTGGGGTGAGCGGTTTGCCTGGTCTGAGTTCCCGAAACCCAGAGAAGGACATCCCGTTATTTGGATTCACGCGGTAAGTGTCGGAGAAACCAATGCGACTCGCCCTCTTGTGCGAGCTATTCTGGATCGGTGGCCACAGTGCGATATTTTGCTCACACACATGACGCCGACGGGGCGTGATGCCGGAGAGAAGATTCTTCAAATAGCCCCCGACCGTATTCGCCAGTGTTTTTTGCCTTATGACGCCGTTTTTGCCGTGCGGAAGTTTTTGCGTCAGACAAGGCCCGTGATGGGGCTTTTGATGGAAACGGAAGTGTGGCCGACGGTTTTGGAAGAAGCGCATGCGTTGGAAATCCCGGTTGCTTTAGTCAATGCTCGCTTGTCGGAGAAGTCTTTTAATCAGGCAATGCGCGTGCCTGATTTGATGAAAAAAGCGATGAGCCGTTTTAGTGCGGTGTGCGCACAGGCCGACAGCGATGCCAAGCGCCTGCGCGCCATGGGAACTGTGGAGCCTGTGATTACGGGGTCGCTTAAATTTGATATTCAGGCTCCTCAAAGCGCTCTGATTTTAGCCTCTGAGTGGAAAAAGACGATTAAAGAACCCGTCGTCATGTTCGCAAGTACTCGTGATGGGGAAGAAGCGTTCATTGTGGAAGCGCTAAAAAAAGAGGCAAGAAATGATGTTCGCTATCTTTTGGTGCCGAGGCATCCCCAGCGATTCGGCGAAGTGGAAGAACTCGTGAAGTCAGCGGGTTTACCCTATCAGAAGAGAAGCGCCTTAGGTCAGGCTTCGGATCTTCGCGAGGAAACTCGTGTGATCTTGGGGGATTCGATGGGTGAGATGTTCTTTTACTGTGCTCTGGCCGATGTTACCCTGATGGGGGGAAGCTTTAAACCTTTTGGCTGTCAGAATGTGATTGAGCCCGCTAGCGTTGGTGTGCCCGTGATTGTTGGTCCCAGTACGTTTAATTTCTCGATGGTTGTGGAAAAAGGGATTGAATCGGGGGCGATCTGGCAAGTGCAATCCGTCTCCGAAGGAATCCAAACTGCTCACACCTGGTTAGAGAATCCGGCGAAGTTAGAGCATCTTAAAGAGTGCGCGAAAGTCTTTTCTCAGTCCTACGTTGGAGCTACAGCCCGGACAATGAAGGTATTGGAGACATTATGCAAACAAAGTTAATTCCCAACGTACTGACCATCGCAGGGGTGGATCCTTCAGGCGGAGCCGGTGTGCTGGCGGATATTAAAGCTATCAGTGCATTGGGAGGTTATGGCTGCGGGGTGATTGCGGCGCTTACTGCGCAAAATACTTGCGCGGTCACCGGTGTTTGTCCAGTTTCCGCCTCTTTTGTTCGAGAGCAATTGCAGACGCTTTTTGAAGATGTCAGAATTGACGCGGTTAAAATCGGCATGTTGTCGGATGAAGCTGTTATCGATGAAGTGGCATCGGCGCTTTGCCGATATCGTCCTCGTTTCATCGTTTTGGATCCGGTGATGGTTGCTAAAAGCGGAGACAGGTTGTTGCCGGAAAGTTGCGTTCAAGCGTTAAAAAATAAGCTTTTACCGTTGGCGACGGTGCTGACACCAAATTTGCCGGAAGCGGCGGTTTTGGCAGGAGAGGCAGAAATTTTAAAAGAAGACGAAATGGAGCCTCTGGCTGAAAAATTATTGCCGTTAATGGGCAAAGACAGTTGGCTGTTGCTCAAAGGCGGGCATTTGACCGGTTGTGAAGTTCCAGATTTATTAACGAATGGTCAAATAACTCAGGTATTTAACGCCAAACGAATCGAGACGAAAAATACCCATGGCACCGGGTGCACGCTGTCATCGGCTATCGCCACTCTTTTACCTCAATGTGAAACCGTACCCGAAGCCGTCAAGCAAGCTAAACAATATCTCTGGGAGGCTATTCAGCACTCGGGAGAACTGACGGTGGGACATGGGCACGGTCCTGTACATCATTTTTATGGAAATTTTTGTAACTGATTGATTTTTAAGAAAACTAATAAAAATTTAAAAAAATATCAAAATCTTGTTTGCTTTTCAGAGAGCATATCGGTATGATTCCACTTCTCTGGCGGGTTAGCTCAGTCGGTTAGAGCAGAGGAATCATAATCCTTGTGTCCGGGGTTCGAGTCCCTGACTCGCCACCAGAATTCATATAAAAAGGTCGAGTGTGCTCGACCTTTTTATT
>ERZ791796.1251-NODE-1251-length-16863-cov-2.354831_pt1 | contig 16863 bp, 13 predicted proteins | sample MGYA00510311_ERZ791796 | MGnify/ENA primary metagenome ERZ791796 (study PRJEB30046, sample SAMN00792042) | human gut metagenome | study: EMG produced TPA metagenomics assembly of the A metagenome-wide association study of gut microbiota in type 2...
GTATATGCTAACCTGGGGAATGGAAATTTTGAGTTGGTAGAAGGGGAGAAGGTATATTATTTGAATTTTATTATTCAGTGTAAGTATCAGGGTCAGAGTGAATACAAACGCTATCGTGTTTGCTTGAACCGTAAAGAACTGAAAGATATTGAGGCTATTGATTAAAACCGTTTGAATGATGAAAAAGTGTTTTATGGCGGTATGCTGTATGGCATTGACTGCGTGTATGAATACGGATACGACGAATATTATTGTAGTGAATGAAGATAAAAACGATAAGCAGGATAAACTGGTACAGGTTTCGTTAGAGGAAATCTTTTTGAAATTGCAAGTCGATACGTTAGAAACTTTTTTATTGTTGAATGAAAAAAATCTTCCGGTAGAATACTCATTGACTCCTGATAAAAAGTTTGTTTCCTTTGTGATTTCAGTAAAAGGTAAATCCCAGAAAACCTATTCTATTCATAAAAAGAGGCCGAGTTTATCCGATAATTTTATGAAATTTCGTTCTTCGAACATCTATTTGACTTTGAAATAATTCCTGTTTTTCGTAACAAATCGTACCTTTGCTCTGTAATGAATAGACAGAGGTAAGATGGTTAAAAAAACAAATGTGGCTCGGCTTCTGGACAAAGCCAAGATAGCTTATGAGCTGATTCCATACGAGGTGGATGAAAACGATTTGAGTGCCCAACATGTAGCCGCAGGTTTAGGCGAAAACATTGAGCAGGTATTTAAAACAATCGTATTACATGGGGATAAGTCCGGACATTTTGTTTGTGTGATTCCCGGAGAATTGGAAATTGATTTGAAATTGGCGGCAAAAGTTTCGGGAAACAAGAAATGTGAATTGCTGCCTTTAAAAGAACTACTGCCTACTACCGGTTATATCCGCGGGGGATGTTCGCCTATCGGCATGAAGAAAAATTTTCCTACCTACATTCATGAAACATGTACCGGATTTCCATCTATTTATGTTAGCGCAGGCGTACGCGGATTGCAAATAAAGATTGCCCCGGGAGATTTAATTAAAGAAACTCGTGCCGAAATTTGTAGGTTATGTGTATAAAATCTCATTAAAATTATATCTTTGCACTCAAAGAAAATAAATATTAATCTTTAAATCTAAATTTTATGTTTGAGGGACAGCCAAAAGGCTTATATGCGTTAGCTCTTGCCAATACGGGCGAACGCTTCGGCTACTACACCATGCTTGCCATTTTTACATTATTTCTGCAAGCAAAGTTCGGCTTTACTGCCGCAGTTACTTCCAATATCTTTGCCGGTTTCTTAGCGCTGGTTTATTTCCTTCCAGTGTTAGGAGGTTATTTGGCAGATAAGTTTGGTTACGGAAAGATGGTCACATCGGGTATCGTAATTATGTTTATCGGATACATCTGTTTAGCCATTCCTGCTGGAAACAATGCTGTGGGCATTGCTGCCATGATTGGTTCGCTTGTGTTGATTGCTTTAGGTACGGGATTTTTCAAAGGAAACCTGCAAGTAATGGTCGGTAACCTGTATGATGACCCTAAGTATGCAGCTAAACGCGATACTGCATTTTCTATTTTCTATATGGCTATTAATGTGGGTGCGTTATTTGCTCCTACGGCTGCCGAAAAAATAACGACTTGGTATCTGGCTAAGTCCGGTTTTATTTATAACGGCGATATTCCTGCTTTGGCTCATCAATACTTGGATGGAAGCCTGACAGGAGAGGCTATGCAGAAGTTTGCCGATTTGGCGGCTGTGCAACATGTTGCGGCTGACACCACTTCGTTAACGAACTTTGCCAATGAATATATTGATAGTCTTTCTACTTCATACCATTTGGGTTTTGCAGTTGCTTGTGTATCTCTTATCGTTTCGATGCTTATTTATGTACTCGGACGTAAGACGTTTAAACATGCAGATATGAATGCAAAACAGGCTGCTAAAGGAAACGAACAGGCTACAGCTGTTCCTGAACTTTCCAAGGCTGAAACAAAATCACGTATCGTGGCTTTGTGTCTGGTGTTCGCTGTGGTTATTTTCTTCTGGATGGCATTCCATCAGAACGGTTTGACACTGACATTCTTTGCGCGTGACTATACAGCGGCTTCGGCTACCGGACTTACCCGAATTGGTTTTGACGTATGGAATTTGGTGCTTATCGCTATCGGCGTATACGGTTTATTCGGTTTCTTCCAGGCTAAAAACTCCAAAGGAAAGATTATTTCCGGTATTGTCACTATTGCAGCATTTGCTTTACTGGTTGTGGCTTATCAATATATGGGTAACGGACCTATTGAGATTCTTCCGCAGAAGTTCCAACAGTTCAATCCATTCTTTGTGGTAGCGCTTACTCCGGTGTCGATGGCTGTATTCAGTGCGTTGGCTAAACGTGGCAAAGAACCTTCCGCACCGCGCAAGATTGGTATCGGTATGTTTATTGCTGCTGTAGGTTTCTTGATTATGGTAGTAGGTTCACTCGGTTTGCCTGTTCCAGACGCTCTTTCTACAGCTACAGGCGATTATCGTGTTACTCCTAACTTGCTTATCAGTACGTATCTCGTGCTTACTTTTGCCGAGCTGTTCCTTTCTCCGATGGGTATTTCGTTTGTATCGAAAGTAGCACCTCCTAAATATAAAGGTTTGATGATGGGAGGTTGGTTTGCTGCTACGGCCGTAGGTAATTACCTGGTATCTATTATCGGAATGTTGTGGGGCGGATTGCCGTTGTGGGTTCTTTGGGGTATTCTTGTTGCCCTCTGCTTACTATCGGCATTGTTTATCTTCTCTATCATGAAGAAATTGGAAATGGTAGCTAAGTAATCCGAAGATTCTTATATAACTCAACTAATAAAGCCGTTTTAGCAATAAGGTTTGCTAAAACGGCTTTTTCTTGATATCTGATATTGATTTATACGCTCCGATTATTTAAGCCATTTATCCAGCCAGTTGAAGTAGGTACGTTGCCAGAGGATACCGTTCTGAGGTTTCAGCACCCAATGGTTTTCATCCGGATAAAGAAGCAGTTCGGCAGGTATGCCACGCATAACGGCTGCGTTGAATGCCGACATTCCCTGAGAAGCCAAAATGCGGTAATCTTTCTCTCCATGGATACAGAGGATAGGAGTATCCCATTTGTCCACAAACTTATGAGGTGAGTTGGCAAAAGTGCGTTGTGCTACCGGATTGTTCTTTTCCCAATAAGCGCCACCCATATCCCAATGAGCAAACCACATTTCTTCGGTTTCGAGATATTGCTGTTCCATATTGAAAATTCCGTCGTGAGCAATGAAAGCCTTGAAACGTTTGCCATGATTTCCTGCTAAGTAGTAAACGGAATATCCGCCGAAGCTGGCACCTACGCATCCTAATTTATCTTTATCCACATAGGGCTCTTTAGAAATATCGTCGATAGCCGACAGATAATCTTTCATACATTGGCCGCTATAGTCGCCGCTGATTTGTTCAAGCCATTCCATACCGAAACCCGGAAGTCCGCGACGGTTCGGGGCAATGATAATATAATCGTTGGCTGCCATAATCTGGAAGTTCCAACGGTATGACCAGAATTGGCTGACCGGACTTTGTGGTCCGCCTTCGCAGAACAAGAGGGTTGGATATTTCTTATTCGGGTCGAACTGAGGAGGATAAATAACCCATGAAAGCATCTCTTTTCCATCGGTCGTTTTAGTCCAGCGTGCCTCCACTTTTCCCATGGTTAACTGGTCGTAGATATGTTTGTTCTCCGTAGTGAGTTGGGCAATCTGCCTGGTATCCGTATCAAGCAGATAAATCTCGTCGGCCATGCTGATAGAGTGACGCTTGGTAATGACATTCTTTCCGGCCATAGCAACGGAAGCATAGTCATAATCTCCTTCTGTCAGCTTCTCTACCTCTCCGTTCAAATTAGTGCGGTAAACCATGGTTGCACCATGCCATACTCCGAGGAAATACAACGATTGCGAATCGTTATTCCAACAGTAATCGTCTACACCACTTTCGAAGCTTTCCGTAACGTAGATTTTGAGTTTATTTTCGAGATTGAATACACAAAGGCGGTTGCGGTCGCTTTCATAACCATCCCGTTCCATACTTTGCCACGCAATGTATTTTCCATCGGGGGAGAAGCGGGGATTGATATCGTATCCTTTGTTTTCATCCTTATGCTGGAGAGCTACCTCTTTTGAGCCGCTTCCGTCGGCATTGGTCATGACTGCTTTGTTGCAAGCCAGTTGGGATGTGGTGTAATCCTTGCAAAGGTTTTCTGTTTTACCGCTTTCCAAGTTATACAGATAGATGTCCGAATCGGTAGAGAAAGCATATTCCTTGCCTGTTTTTTTACGGCAAGTATAGGCTATACTTTTTGAATCGGGACTCCAAGCCAGTTGTTCCATGCCTCCGAAAGGTTTCATCGGACATTCGTAAGGTTGTCCTTCCAGTATGTCTTTTGCTTCGCCTGTTTTGTTTCCGTCGAAAGACGCAACGTAAGGATGTGGAATGGTTTCAACCCATTCGTCCCAATGTTTATACATCAAATCGTTGACGATGATTCCTGAAGCTTTGGGAAGGTCGGGATAGATGTCTGCCGTACGCTGTCCGTATTTTATCTGGGCAACAAATAAAACTTTGCTTTCGTCGGGCGAGAAGCTGAAACCTTCGATGTCTCCGTCGAAAGCGGAGATAACTTTCCTTCCGGTTCCGTCCGCATTCATTTCCCAGATTTCACTCTTTCCGTTTTCGGAGCTCAGATAAGCTATTTTGCTGCCTCCTTTTATCCAGCAAGGTTCGCCTTCGCTTTTAGTGCTGGTGGTAAGCATTTTGTTTTCACTGCCATCTGCATTCATGGTGTAGATAACCTGATGACTCTTGTTTTCCGGAACGCTGTAATACGATACCGTATAGACTACCTTCGTACCGTCGGGAGAAACGGATAATCCCCCGATTCGTCCCATTGCCCAAAGAGCTTCCGGGGTCAATCGCCCGTTTTGGATGGTAATCTCTTGTTTCCCAATGAAGGGAGCTTTCGTATCTTCCGTTTTATTAGCGGAGCACGAAGCAAGCATTGCGACAGCCGTCATAATGAATAATTTTGTTTTCATACGTAATTTTGTACTTGTTAGATTTTTTTCTTTTTACAAAGGACGTAAAAAGAGGGGAATAATACAAATGGGAGAGAGGTAAAGTTGTTATTTGTTGCTTTCAACATAAAATTAGCGCGGACTATCGCTTGTTGAATTTGCATTCTGCGATAATCCGCGCTGATAAGTAAGGCTATTCCTGTTGTCTATAGGATATAAAAACTATTTCTTCTTATTACGTGCTTCCCGTTCGCGGGTTACGCGTTCCTGTTCTTTTTGCAAAGCTTCCAACTTGGCCATCATGCTTGATTTCTTCTTCGGAGTACTCTTATTGGCTTGCATACGTGCTTCCAACTTAGCCAATAAGGCTGCATCGTCGGTACGCTTACGAAGCACAATCATAATAAGGATACTGATTAAACCGGAAATAAAGTAATAGTAGTTCAAACCGGAAGAGTAATCATTAAAGATGAAGATGAACATCACCGGCATCAGATACATAATCCATTTCATACCCGGCACCTGCTGTTGGGAAGCAGCGTCTTGCTGTTTCATCATATATACCGTATTCAGGATATTGGTGATGCTGAACAGCAAGCAGAACAAACTGAGGTGATTACCTAAAAGAGGTATATGTGTGCCCCAACTGATGATATCGTCGTAAGTAGATAAATCCGGTGCCCATAAGAAACTTTGTTGACGCAACTCGATAGCGTTCGGTACAAAGTTAAATAAGGCGATGAAGACAGGCATTTGTATCAACATAGGCAAACATCCTCCCATCGGGCTAACTCCATATTTGCTGTATAAAGCCATCACTTCCTGCTGCTTTTTCATGGAGTCTTCCTGTTTCGGATATTTCTTGTTGATTTCGTCGATGTACGGTTTCAGTACACGCATCTTAGCCGAAGACATATAAGATTTGTATGTAGCCGGATAAACCAATATCTTTACAATGATAGTCATCAGCAGCAATACGACACCCATGCTCAATCCCCAATTGGATAACCAGTCGAATACGTAGATGGTGAAGAAACGGTTAATCCATCGGAACAGCGGCCATCCCAGATAAACCAAATCTTGCATTTCCAAATCTTTATCGCCGGCTGCAAAATGGTTCATCTTTTGCAAAGTCTTATAATGGTTCGGACCAAAATAGAACTGCATATTAGTAGGTTGCTTTCCTGTCGGGTCGAAGAAGGTATACATTTGTGCATTGTAACTCTTCAAATAACCACTTCCTTCTTTTTGCATTTTAGAAGAAAGGTTGGTTTTGTCGAAGTCCTGGTATGCAATGAATACACATGAAAAGAATTGGTTTTTAAAAGCAATCCAGTCTAATTTCTCCGGGATTTCTTTTTCAGCGTCCTTGGTTTCACTCAGGTAATCGGTGTTATCATCCTTTATTTTGTAAGTAAGGGTGGTATAACGGTTTTCGAAAGAGTACCCTTTTTCCAGCTGACGCGCGTCTTGATGCCAATGGATATCCACTGTATTGATAGACGGCGCAAAATAATTCTGCATATTGTGAGCTTCAATCGTAAAGTTCACCATATAATTATTCTGCAGCAATTTATAATTGAAATCGATATAACCCGGTCCGTTTGTTTGCAGACGCATGGTTACCGTACTATCTGTTACATTGGTAGGAGTGAAGTACAGGTCTTCTGTAATAATGTTCTCGTTTTTGCCATTAAAAGAAAAGTTCATTCCGGCATCCTTACCATCAAACAATACCACCGGCTTTCCGTCTTGCCCGTTATAATCTTTCAGTTTGGCCGAGTATACACGTCCTCCCTTGTTGGTGAATTGCAGTTCTACTAACTCATTTTGTAAAGTAATGAATGATTCTTCACCTTGTTTAGCGTTAAATAGTAGAGAAGTGGAATCCAAAGCCGTAGCAGCAACCTGAGCCTGCGCCATGGCAGCTTCGGCTATTTCTTTGTTGGCTTGTTGTTGCTGGATAGTCAGTATGGAGTCTTGGTAGCGTTGTGATTGAGCCAGTTGTTCGGCACTAGGGCGGTTCAACAAGCTGAAACCTATTAGCACGGCTCCAATCATGGCAAATCCTATAAGAGTGTTTTTTTCCATTTCCTGAGATTAATGTTATATGATTATTTTGTTATTTACTGATTGCAGCTTTGATAAATGACAGGAACAACGGATGCGGATTTAAAACCGTACTACTATATTCCGGATGGAACTGTGTGCCAATGTACCATTTCAATCCGGGTATCTCAACGATTTCCACTAAATCCGATTCCGGATTGATACCTACACATTTCATGCCGGCCTTCTCGTATTCGGCTTTATAGACATTATTGAATTCGTAACGGTGGCGGTGACGCTCCTGAATATGAGTTTTATGGTAAGCTTCGAATGTTTTGGATTGTTGGTCGAGTACACATTCGTAAGCTCCTAAACGCATGGTTCCTCCCATATTGGTTACCGACTTCTGTTCTTCCATAATGTCGATTACATTGTGGGGAGTCTTTTCATCCATTTCGCGGGAGTTTGCATCGGCATATCCTAACACGTTACGTGCAAATTCAATGGCCATACATTGCATACCTAAGCAAATACCGAAGGTCGGTTTATTGTGGGTACGGGTATATTTGGCCGCAACGAATTTACCTTCGATTCCTCTCTGTCCGAATCCCGGGCAAATCACTACGCCATCGACATTAGCCAGTTGTTCGTCTACATTCTCATCGGTCAAGTATTCGCTGTTTACAAACTCAACATTTAATTTGTAATGGTTGTATGTAGCTGCTTGCGAAAGAGATTCTAAGATAGATTTATAAGCATCCTGTAATTCATACTTTCCAACTAAGGCTATTTTTACCTCTTTGGTGGCACTGTAACGAAGCTTCAGGAATTCTTTCCATGAATCCAAGTTCGGCTCACCTTCTACCGGAAGTCCCATTTTGGTAAGGATGGTTTTGTCCAATTCCTGTTCGTGCATGCGTATAGGCACTTCATAAATAGTAGGCATATCTACCGATTGCACCACTGCGTTTTCGTCTACATTACAGAACAGCGCCACCTTTTTACGTAAGTTTGCATTGAGTTCATGTTCGCTGCGCAATACCAAAATATCCGGTTGGATACCTACCGACTGAAGTTCTTTTACCGAGTGTTGGGTCGGTTTGGTTTTTAATTCTTTTGCCGCCGCCAAATAGGGAACATAAGTAAGGTGTACGCATAAGGCGTTACGTCCTAATTCCCATTTCAACTGACGGATGCTTTCAAGATAAGGAAGCGATTCGATATCGCCTACCGTTCCGCCTATTTCGGTAATGACAAAGTCAAATTTATATTTGTTTCCAAGCAATTTCACATTACGTTTAATCTCATCTGTAATGTGAGGAATAATCTGGATAGTTTTTCCTAAATAATCTCCGCGGCGTTCTTTATCAATTACACTTTTATAAATACGGCCGGTAGTGATATTGTTTGCTTTGGTTGTTTGTATACCCAGAAAACGTTCGTAATGTCCCAAGTCCAAATCGGCTTCGTGACCGTCGACTGTTACATAACACTCTCCGTGTTCGTATGGGTTAAGAGTTCCCGGGTCGATATTGATATAAGGGTCGAATTTCTGGATGGTAACGTTGTAACCTCTTGCTTGAAGTAAATTACCGATAGATGATGAGATGATTCCTTTTCCTAAAGATGAAGCTACACCACCTGTAACGAAGATATACTTTGTTTCTGCCACAGTTATATGATTTTTTAATTTAGTTCTTAAATAAGCGTTCTGTCCGCATTTTAAATTTTAAACCGCAAAATTATAAAAAAATGAAGAATCCACGAACCTTTCTTCTAAAAAACATTTGTTGAGCGTATACTTTTATGGTGTTTTTGAGATTATTTTACAGTTTATATGGGAGGTTCGATTTTTTCCTGTATTTTTGCGCATAAATGTCCAAACTATGTTAAATATGAAAAGAAAATGCTTGCTATGGATGGTGTTGATGCTTATGGTCAATATGGTATTTGCCCAGCGGACGACATCTTCTTCCCATTCCCAGCGTTTTAGAAGTAAAAGGGTCTTTAGTAAGATTATGACGGCGTATTCTGATTCGTTGGCTAACGTGGTGGATAAGTATTCGCGTGACAGTACGTATTTCAGAGTGTCGTTAAATCCTTATTATTATCGATTATTTGCACCGGTTACGCTTTATAATTCGGTAGTATCGAATGCCATGTCTATGGATAATGAGGCAGAGGTGTCGGCTATGGATAATCTGATTCCTATCAATAATAAAGGAGTGATTGAAACGGACGAAGAGATTAATTCGTCTATAGATAACGCTTTGATGAATATCTATTTGAACGAACCTCTTTCCGTACGTTTTACGGAAAATGACATTATGGGGAGGAGTGCGTTTAAAAAAGATGTGGTTCGCAAGTGGCCGCGTCGGGAACGGGTTGCCGATTTGTTAGGAGATACCCGTATTGTAGACCCCACCGTGAATACGGAATTAGTGATTAAAAAGCCTAACTTTTGGAAGAAGTCGGGAAATGCTTACCTGCAATTTACTCAGAACTATATTTCGGGCAACTGGTATAAAGGTGGTGAAAGCAATAATACGCTCTTGTCCGGTTTGGTACTCGAATCGAACTATAACGACAGGCAAAAAATACAATGGGACAATAAGCTTGAATGGAAACTGGGATTCTTGAGTTCCCGTTCTGATACATTGCATAAGTACAAAACCAATACGGACTTGATTCGTCTCACTTCTAAGCTTGGTTTGCAGGCCATAAAGAACTGGTATTATACCATACAGGCCGAATTCTATACTCAGTTTTTTGCCAGCTATAAGTCTAACAAACCGGATGTGGTATCCAGTTTCCTCTCTCCGGGATATTTGAAAATAGACTTAGGTATGGACTATAAACGTTCAACAAAGACGTTTGAAGTCTCGGCTGTGTTGGCTCCTCTTTCTTATAAACTCACCTATGTGCGAGACGATAAGGTAGATGAAACAAAGTTTAGTGTGGATGAGGACAGGAAGTTTAAGAATGACTTGGGTTCCAATCTGCAAATTATTTCTGCGTGGAAGATTATACCGCAGGTAAAATGGGAATCGCGTATTTCATACTTTACGACCTATGAGAAATCTCAGGCTGAATGGGAGAATACGTTTAACTTTAGCCTGAACAGGTATTTGACAACCAAGCTGTTTGTTCATGCGCGGTATGACGATGGGGTGAAGAAGAAAGACGATTATGATTATTTCCAGTTAATGGAGCTGCTTAGTTTCGGATTGAGTTATAATTGGTAAACTGAAACAAAGAGTAGGAACGAACGATAAATAAAACCCGTCCAACACAAAGGCTGTTGGGCGGGTTTCTTCATTAAACAAATAACATGAATAGGTTTAGGTTAAGTGAAGTCTAAAGTTTAGTTGCTAGAGTTGGAAGCATCGCTTTTAGGTTGTTCTTCCCAATGGAAAGGTTCGAATTCCGCATCTTTGCTTTTCCATGACGGTTTTCTGCATGCGTAAATAATGAATGGGGCTGACACCACGATTAAACATCCGATAATTAAGACGGAGAACCATACGGCATTGCTACCAACGGCAATCTGACTGGGCGGGATGAAGCTTAATACGAAGGCCAGTAATGAACCGCAGAAACCGAGTCCGCCGATGAACCACATCAATCCGTTCCCTTTTTTACCGATACGGAACGGACGTTCGGTATTCTTCATATTATACCGTAAGTAGATGGCTCCGGAGAACATCATTAAATACATAATCAGATAAAGAAGCACGGTAAGCTGCGAAAGTATCTGATAGAAACTTTGTACGGAAGGCATCACTACGAACAGAAGACTCAAAACGGTTACGGCGATTCCCTGAATGAATAAGATATTCTTTTGAACACCGTTCGCATTGGTTTTCTGGAAGAACGGAGGTAAGTATCCGGCTTTACCTACGGCAAATATACCTTTGGACGGACCGGCAACCCATGTCAATACACCGGCTAATACACCAAATGCAAGGGCAATAGCGATGATGGGGGATAACCAACTGGTATGGATGTATTTGAAGTAATTATCGAATCCCACCAACAAGCTTTGCGTCAGGTTGATATCTTTTTCCGGGATAATGATTCCCAAGGCGAAGGTACCCAACACGAAGATGACTACTGTAATTAAAGAGCCGATGAATACGGCTTTCGGATAGTTCTTACTTGGATTCTCCACATCTTTTACGTGGATACCGCCCATCTCCATACCGGCATAGAACAGGAATATACTTGCCGCCAGCACGAGGTTGTTGAAGTTGCTCAGGTCCGGCATGAAGTCACCACTGAAATCCATTTGAGACTGTCCGCCTGTAGCCAAATAGATGATTGCCAATAAAACGAGCAATCCGGCAGGAATAATGGTTCCCACCATACCACCGATTTTAGATACTTTTCCTACCCATCCCATACCTTTCAGCGAAATGAACGTTGCAAGCCAATAGATGATAAGTACTACCGCCAGAGAGTAATACCGGTTAGAGGCCAAGCTCATGTCGTGCGCATCGTCCATGCCGATAAAGGCCAGTGCCACGGCACCGAAAGTTAAGACTGTAGGATACCAGATGGTACTCTCTATCCATTGCAGGAAGATAGCCAGAAAGCCGAATCGCTTTCCGTACGCTTCGCCTACCCAACGGAACACACCGCCTTGTTTATCCTGAAACATGGCAGCCAATTCGGCAGCGACCAAGGCCGTAGGGATTAAAAACACAATGGCTGCGAACAAATAATAAAAAGCGGAACTTAATCCATATTCCGCTTCAGCAGGCAGTCCGCGCAGTGAAACGACCGCTGTTACATTCATAATTGCGAGAGTGAAGACTCCCAATTTTACTGTTTTACCAAGATTTGCCATAATATAAATATTTAGGTGATTTTGTTTTTTATAGCGTCTATAACAAAACTTTGTCGTTTAGGTTTATGTTGTATACAGAAAAATAATTATATGAGCATGGCATTATCTTATTTTATCTATCAGAAGAAGGGGATTCAGGGAATTCTTCATGTACTGATTTTGTTACTTTCCTTGTTTTTAATATTAAGTATTTCTATCGATACGTTCCATAACATATCGTTTCTCAGTCAGCGTTCGTACTTGCGTATCCAGTTCTGGATATGTATGTTCTTTCTGTTCGATTTCGTATTGGAGTTTTTCTTGTCGAAACGGAAGCTTCACTATCTGGCTACCCATTGGCTGTTCTTTATTGTTTCCATACCTTATTTAAGTATTATCGATTTTTATCATTTGACATTTTCTACGGAACTAAGCTATTTTATACGTTTTATCCCATTGGTTCGGGGAGGGTACGCGTTGGCTATCGTAGTGGGATGGCTCTCTTCCAACCGGGTATCGGGTCTGTTTACCTCTTATATTACCATGCTGATGGCTACCGTTTATTTCTCCAGTTTGATATTCTTTGTATTGGAACGGGGCATCAACCCCATGGTGAACGATTATGGTTCGGCCTTGTGGTGGGCTTTTATGGATGTCACCACCGTAGGAAGTAATATCTATGCGGTCACGGTGACGGGAAAAGTGCTGTCCGTGGTGTTGGCCGCATTGGGAATGATGATGTTCCCTATCTTTACGGTCTATGTAACGAGTCTGGTGGAAAAAGCGAATAAAAAGAAAGCCGATTATTATAAGACGTTGGATTCGGATACCACTCCTTCTTCCAATACGTTTAAATAAGGAGCAAGAGATGTTTTTGCCTGCTAAAAATAACATAGTTAGTTACGCTTCATAGCATAGTTAGTTATTCAAATAACATACTATGTTACATCGCGTAACTAACTATGTGCCGCGAAGGTTTCCACGTCTTCTATAAGCCTCTCCATTAGACAGGCCTGTCTAATGTTGTTGCGTAGGCTTGGCTAATGTCGTTAGCCAAGCCTACGAAGTACCTATACCGCAGGCCTGGCTAATGACACCTTCCGTAGGTACGGGAAAAACATCCCTTGCGGACTTGTGAGGAACTGAAAAGTAAGGGAGATGACAGCTATCCGGAATACGCTTTAGAATGGCGGCTCTTTGTTCCGGGATAATAAAAGGTGGCCATCCTACAGGCTTCAGTTGTAGGAGAATCAGGCTTTGCCCTCCAATAACAAATGAATAAACTCCTGCGCTGATTTTTTCTGATAACTTCCTTTCAGCCAAAGGAGCGAAGCGTGCATCTCGAATCCTTTCTCTGAAATAGGAATCGCTTTCAGGTCTTCCTGCCCGTAAATAGTCGCTTTGGAAAGAATGGTTACCCAATGGCCAGTTTTTACCAGTTGAAGCAAAATGTTAGCTTCGTTCAGTTCCACTTGCGGATGCAGCTCTACCTGTTTGGTATGGAGTACATTATCTAATATAGAGCGTGCGTTGAGTCCGGGAGAAGGAAGCACCAACGGATACTCCTTTATTTTTTCCAGAGAAACTTTTTTCAGAGCCGCTAAAGGATGATGCGGATGTACAATGAGCGAGAGGGAAGATTCAAAAAGAGTCTTGTCTTCTATTTGCTCTTCCTTTTCCAACGGTTTGAATGAAAGAACAAAATCCACTTTATGCTCTTTTAATAAATCAATCAAGCTTGTAGCCGTTTGGTAGGTTATTTCCAGTTTAATGTCCGGATACATTTTAGAAAAGCGCATAATGGTATTCGTTAGTATGGTGCTTAAACTGTAGGTAACGCCTATTTTCAGTACTCCGGTGCGTATATTTTGCAGATCGAGTAGCTTTTGTATGCCATATTCCGTGTCCTGTATTGTTTTCTTGGCATACGGAAGGAAAGATTTTCCCGCTTCGGTCAGATAAACTTTTTTCCCAATTCTTTCGAATAACAAAATATTTAGTTCGTCTTCCAATTGTTTTATCTGTTGTGAGAGGGTGCTTTGGGTAATGTATAAGTTCTTGGCAGCTTCTGTAAAGTTAAGTAATTCAGCTGATTTAATAAAATATCTTAGTTGTCTCAGTTCCATACAATCAATCGGTTTTATCAATGATTCCAATCGTTTCTTTCCATTTTGCAAATATAGCAAGTAAAATTATTACTTCTACCTTTGCAGCCGAAAAAAATGAAGAGTTTTATCGACGAAAGGTATCCGGATACAGCAGTCGTTTTTAAGAAGAGAAGTGTGAGTGTTTTCAGGAGAAACAATCCTTCTTTTCTGTTAGAAATAGGTATGTAATTTTAAGAAAAAAGAAAAGTATGAGTATGATATTAAATGCTTGTCCGGTAGCGATGCATTTGAATCCGAATGCAGACGTGATAATAGGATTCATTGTTGGTTTTTCAATAGCGTATGTATTGTTTTTAACCCTGTTCAGCGAAAAAATTCGCCGGATGGTAACGAGTAAAAAGAAAGGTAAGGATGACAGATGTGCATAATCAGTTGAAGGAAGTTTCAAAATTTCTTTCCGATTATTCAACTTGTTTGATGGCAGTGGGAGTGCAGACGTCACGTATCGTGCGGAATGCATCCCGCATTGCCCAAACATTCGGTCTATCTGTAGAGATGACCGTATTTTTAAAAACCATTATTCTAACCGTATGGGATTCGGAAGGTAACCATTCTTATAGTACGGTAGGACAGGTAAAGCCCAAAGGGTTGAATTTTGAGATGAATGCCCGTCTGAGCCAGTTGAGTTGGGAGTGTCGGGATAAACGTCTCTCTTTGAGCGAGCTCGAAGCCCGGTATAACGAGATTATTTCCAAACCGCGTGTCAGTAAATGGGTTGTGTTGGTGCTGGTTTCTTTTGCCAATGCCGCTTTCTGTCGTCTGTTCCAGGGCGATTATATCTCCATGGCTATTGTCTTTTTTGCCACGCTCGACGGATTCTGCATCCGGCAGCTTTTAACGGAACGAGGTTGGAACCATTATGCCGTATTCATTATTTCAGCTTTTGTCGCATCGATTATCGGTAGCACCGGTTATGTGTTCGGATGGGGCAAAACGCCGGATATGGCCATAGGTACCAGTGTGCTCTATTTAGTCCCGGGCGTACCCCTTATCAATGGGATTATGGATATAATAGACGGACATGTGTTGGCGGGCACCTCCCGACTTATTAATGCCGCCTTATTGATTATATGTATAGCGATGGGGCTTTCGGCTACCATCTTTATAATAGGAATAGATACATTATGATAGATTTACAGTTTGTAATAGAAGTAATAGGGGATGCCTTTTTTGCGGCGATTGCTGCCATCGGTTTTGCCATTATATCGAATCCACCTCGCAGAGCATTGGCCATATCGGCTCTTTTGGCCGCTGTGGGGCACGGGTTACGCTACTTTTTGATGCACGCTTCGTTTATTGAATGGAATATTATTTCTTCTTCATTCTTTGCAGCCATATCCATAGGACTGTTGGCCTTGCCTTTTGCCAAGGCTATTCGTTGTCCGGCGGAGGTATTTTCTTTTCCTTCTTTATTGCCTATGATTCCCGGTATGTTTGCTTACAAAAGCGTGCAGGCACTGGCTAAATTTATTGTCTGCACCAGCTACGAGGATTCAATGAGGTATATAGAGGTCTTTTTCCGCAATGGCATTACTACTCTATTTGTTCTTTTTGCATTGGTAGTAGGGGCTTCCATCCCTATCTTTTTATTCCCTAAATTAGCCTTTAGCTCTACCCGTTAAAGGTATCGCTTCGCCAAGAAGGTAAGAAATAGAGGAGATAAAGAAGATAAAAACTTAAATCTAAATATTTTAAGTTCATCTCTTCTTTACCTCCTCTACTTTCATTAACTTTCTAGCGGAGCAATATCTCCGTTAATTTCCTAGCGGAGCAATAACTTCCCTGCTTTCATTAACTTTCTAGCAGAGCTCCATCTCCATTAATTTCCTAGCGAAGCAATAACTTCTCTACTGCCATTAGTTTTCTAGCGGAACTCCATCTCCATTAGTTTTTTAGCGGAGCGATACCTTCTCTACTTCCTTTATTGGATAGTAATTTGATGTCCGCTGAAAACATTCAATCCCAGTTTGTTTACAATATATTTGATAGCCAACTGAGCCTTTACCGAGTTTCCGGCAGAATCGATTGGAGGCGCGAAAGCCGCTATACCCATCAATCCGGGTAATACGCCCATCACTCCGCCGCCGACACCTGTCTTAGCCGGAACTCCGGAAGTATAGAGCCAGTCGCCGGTATGTTCGTAGAATCCTACGGTAGCAATAAGCGACGTGATTTTAGGAGACAACTCCGCGTCGAACACCTGCTGTTTGGTCACCGGATTAACACCATCGTTAGCGATAGTGGCTCCGCAAACAGCCAGTTGCTCTACAGTAATGCCCAATGAACATTGACGGGTGTATAAATCGAGCGACATATCCGGGTCGTCATAGATACGGTTATAGTTCTTTAATAACCAAGCAATGGAACGGTTGTTGAAGTTTGTATCCGACTCCGATTTATATAACTCGTCAATCAGATGCGGGGCGCTTCCGCAAAGTTCCGTAATGTTGTCTACTATCGCTTTCCATTTTTCATCACTCTTTCCTACCGGTTTCACCATACTGTTGGCAGCAATGGCTCCGGCATTTACCAAAGGAGTGGAAGGATGGTCGTTCTCCAGCAAGATAGCCATAATCGAATTGAAGGGCAATCCGGTAGCGTCCGCACCGATTTTCTGAAGTATCGTTTCGGCTCCGTACTGTCTGAGTACCAGAATAGCCGTATGTACTTTGGATACGGATTCAATACCGAATTGATAAGAGGTGTCGCCTACTTGAATCACCTCTCCGTCGGCCAGACAAAGACTGAT
>ERZ791796.1253-NODE-1253-length-16848-cov-2.714167_pt1 | contig 16848 bp, 12 predicted proteins | sample MGYA00510311_ERZ791796 | MGnify/ENA primary metagenome ERZ791796 (study PRJEB30046, sample SAMN00792042) | human gut metagenome | study: EMG produced TPA metagenomics assembly of the A metagenome-wide association study of gut microbiota in type 2...
TCTTCTTTCCGGTAATAAGAGGAGAACCATCCGATGATGCTTTTCGTTCCTCGCTCCATTGTTAAAACAACGGTAAATCCATGTCTACACATTGCAAATGGGGGGGGGATAATGCCTATTAAAAGGCTGGTAAAAGAGACATAGCCCGAAATGGCATTTACTTCTTTTACAAGCTTAAAATGAGAAGGTTACTATATACAAAGAGAGAAAACTGGGTGCTGGCAATCGATTTGCCAACACCTTGCCAACACCCTTTGCCGTAACCCATAAGCCACTAAGCGTAACAGGATTAGAACAAAAGGTGCTGGAGTGCTGGCAAAAAGTGAAAACATCTTGGTTCTTCGTCACATTTGGGTAAGAACGTTTGCCTTGCAAGTACGTTAAGGCATCTATAAAGTAAGTTCGCAACAAGCCCTCAATTCTTCGTATTGCAATTTTTTCGCATATTTATTCCGCTTATTTCATTCTTATTGCTTACCTTTGCGGCCTCATTTAAAACAAATCAATGAAATGAACCGCTTGAATTTACATCATTCTAATAAACAGCACCTCTTACCTACTTGGGGTGTGGCGATTGTTCATGTCCATTGGTTTAGCGGTTTTATCTAAATACCTCTTTTCGGCCTTTCCCCTCTAATTTCTATCAGGGGAAAATCGTGCAAATATCGATAGGAAGAGATTCTTTGTGTATTGCTTTTCGTCGGAAGACTTTTTTCTAAAAGAAAGCCGACAGGGGAAGGTTTGCATCGAATTTATCCTTGCTATGGCACTGTTCTCTTTATTTTATTCATTAACTCATTGCGGGATAGGATGTTCCCATCCGCAATACTTAACAGGTGTGCTTATGTTTGTAGTGTTAGGTCTGTTATGTGCAGGAATCGGCGTGGGCTGCTTTTTGGGTCGCGCATCGTTATGTAAGAAACTGGAACGTTCCATTTCTTACACCATATTTGCTATGCTCTTTATTTTCGGTATGAGCATTGGTGCCAATAAGTCTTTGCTGGCTGATATCGGCCAGTTTGGTGTGCAGGCTGTTATATTGGCTGTTTGTGGCGTAGCAGGAAGCCTTGTGGCTTCTTACTTTGCTTATTGTTTGTTTGCTAAAAAGGAAGGAGGAAAGAAAGATGAAAAATAGTTTACTTGTCGTGTTGTGTCTTGTTGCAGGAATTGCTTGCGGTGTTTGGGGAGGAACGTATTTTACCGCTTATTTTTCGAAACTTCCCACGGTGATGTTGTATCTATTGATTATACAGGTGGGGTTGAATCTGGGTTCCAGTGGGGAGTTGGGTGCCATGTTTCGCAATCTGAGTCTTTCTACCCTTACCTTGCCGGTATTTACGATTGTGGGGACTTTGCTTTTTTCTGCCGCAGCCAGTCTGTTGCTGAATTCGTGGAACATTTTCGACTGTATGGCGGTGGGAAGCGGATTTGCTTATTACTCCCTTTCTTCGCTGTTGATAGTGCAGCTTAAAGAAGCCAGTGCCGGAATAGAAATAGCCTCGCAGCTTGGAGCGATAGCTCTGTTGACTAATATTATACGCGAAATGCTTGCCCTGTTTGGCGCTCCGGTATATGCTTCTTTATTCGGGAAATTCGCTCCGGTTTCTGTTGCCGGCATCAACTCAATGGATGTTTGTTTGCCGGTAATCAGTCGGTATTCCGGTAAAAGCATCGTGCCCGTTGCTATTGTGCACGGCATTATTCTTGAGGTAAGTGTGCCGTTGCTGGTTTCGCTGTTTTGTAAGCTTTAGGGATTTCCCAAAGAGGAGCTTTTCTGTAAAAATGTACTACGTAGATTCGATATATTGGAATCTAAGTAGTACATTTGTATCGTACCATTTTAAATATGAATGTGATGGCGAAACTCTACCAATGTTATCAATGCGAAAATGAACCTTATAATACTTGTCCGCATTACGACCCGATGGAGCCGGGCGACTGTCCGCATTTTAAACAGCAAACCTCTCCCCGAAGGGTTACCGGATGGCTTGCTCTCTTCTTGGTTCTGAATGTTATAGGTGCAGTCGTTACTTTCTTTTCTACCCTTAGCGGCCTCCATCTTTCCGATTATTATGATGAAAGTTACGGTTTAAGTATCACATACGTATTGATGGGGCTGGATGTGCTGACTGCGTTATTTGTGCTGTTGCTATCCCTTTATATGGCCTGGTCGTTTGTGAAGAGAAAGCCCGATGCCGTGTTTCTGGGACGGACTTATGTGGTGTATGTCTTGTTTCTCAATTCGCTGTCGTTTATTGTTGGTTACGGTTCTCCGGAACAGTTCTCGCAAGGAACCGAAGTGTTGCGTTCCATCCTTTGGGGAATTGTCTGGCTTCTGTTCTTGGGCGTCTCCAAACAGGTAAAAGCACTCTTTCCCAAACCTTTGCGTCGAATTTTGCGGCGCGACTGGTACATACTTTTAACCCTTATCGCTACGCCGCTTATTACCTTTTCCATTGTTGTAACGGAAATGATGCGGGGTGAGGAGCAGGAAGCTTTCCTGATGGAGACCATCGACCCGGCTTCGCTTCCCTATGACGAATATAGCGATGGATATATGGCGTTTAAGAAACTGGAGGGCTGGGCTTGCAGTCAGGAGGTGGACGAGGACAGCATGACTTATTTTTCTCTGAGTTTGGGAGATGCCTGCTCGGCTATCCTTGCCACCGGGTATGAGGAGAACTTTTCTTCTGAAAGCTTTATGGATATAGTAAGCAACTGGTCGCCCGATTTGGAGGAAGGCTCTTCTTTTGAGGTGTTGGAAAATAAGGTGGAGAAGAATAGTTTGAAGAAAATCTACCGCTATCAGGCACGGTATGATAGCGCCCCGGCGCAACTATGGAGCTGCGTGGTGGTGCAAGACCTTTTTTCACCAATAGTCTGTGTCATCAGTTTCTATCAGGTGGATGACGCCGAGGTCGTTACAAGAAACTACCTGGATGAGTTGGTCAATTCCGTTCGTTTCCGCTAGTTAGGTACATTGTGATAGAGGATTGTACTATAAATGTCGCAGAACCTATTCTTCCATCTTTTTATTCTCCTGAAAAGGTATATTGATTTTCCAGAAGCCTGCCTTGTCTGAACCAACTCTGGAGATAATTCTTTGTTCGGCAAGGGATTTAATATGTCTTCCAATAGTGGCTCTGTGCTGGTTCATCTTTTCTGCCAGTTCCGTATAAGTTATATAGGGGTTGTCCTGTATGTATTTCAGAATTTGCGAATCCGTTTCATTTACAGTCGCATTTACAGTCGCATTTACAGTCGCATTTACAGTCGCATGGTTTGTGCTTTCCGCTTTTTCAAAGTCTACGGAAATGCGGAAGATATCATGTTCCAAAAATAGAGGATGTCCGCCGCGATAAAGACGGGCATATTTGAATATATTGCGTACTCCCGAACCTAGTTTGTCTGCTAGACCTATATTGCGAAAAAACGAAGCTATGATTGGATTCTTGGGATTTGGTTCGAAATTTTCAGGAGTAATTTCTCCGGTCCAGGATGCGCGATTTGCATTTTCGGTAAAGAAACGGTCTCTTTCTATCACAAATTTAGCAGGGAAAGAGCTTGAAAACTCCCTGTGAATAAGTATATTGGATACCATTTCCCTGCAAATAACTCCACGAAGGCTGATTCGCTGTTCATTTTCGAGGTAGAATTGGTCGGGCAGGTGCTTGCGGGCGAAATCCATCAGTTGCTCATAACTTTCCACAAGGTTGGTATGAACTATTTCCCTGTCATCATACCGGTCTGTATTTATTCTGCGAAGTAGCGCATCGGTTTCATAAGCAGGTGCGACATCTGTAATGACCTCATCCCTCCCTATGAGTAATATAGCTGCAAGGTTAAGGCCACGTTTGCCCGTTTCATGGTCGCTCCCGAATAACCCAGCGGAGCGCAAAAGTTCCATGTCATCTGCTTTTTGCCATTTGTGCTGCCCATTGCCCGCATTGACGGCCATTTGCCGAATCGTGGGTAGGAGGTCAAGCCGTAAATCTTCCACTTTTACAAATGGAAATATCTTTCTCTCCGTGAAAATATTCTGCTTGCGGATATACATTGTCGCTATTTGTGAGGTGCTGGTTACCTGTACATCCGCATCATTCACGCGGTCATATATTGTTTTTTTATACGAATGGACTTCCGCACTGGGGTTTATATGGATATGTATGATGCTTTTGCCTTCGTAGTGGAATGCTTTAGGTTCGATATATACCGTTGGCGTCAGCAAGTCAGGATTGCTGACACAGCTGATAAAGTTTTTGATGAGGGACGGTACTGACTTTTCGGGGACACCCTGTACGTTGCCGGAATCATCCACTCCGAGGAAAATATCACCTCCGAAACGATTAAGAAAGGAACATACAGTTTCATAAACGTCATTTTCAATGCCGTTTCCACAGCGTTTAAACTCGACCCTTATCGTTTCTCCTATAGTCAGTATCTCTTCAAATTTTTCTTGTTCCATTCTGTATGGTCTTGTTTTTTTATAATGAATACAAAAGTAACAAATTAAATCGTATATCGAAACAAATCCTTACCATCTATAACATCTTCTTTGCTCTATAATGGGATTGGTTGACAAGTTTAATTTTACGAATACATAGCACTTCTTTGTGTTTTCATTGGAATGCATTTGGATAGAAAGATATATTGCAGCTGATTTACTCAAAGGCGGTGCTCTTGACAAGGACAAAGGCATGAAGAAAAAAGTAAAATTAGGCAGAGATGAGCAAAAAGAATAGCGATTCGTGTGGAGTTTTTGATTAAAGCGTGTATGTTTGTAGATATAAGTAGTATTATAGTTATAATTAAATGGTAATTATAGCGATAACTATAACGATAATAATAATTAAAATGTGACGCTTATGACGGATTGTCAACTTTTCGGGAGGTGGTCATAAAGTATCATGTCGAAAATCTTTTTGTCATAGTAACTCAGCATATCTCCGATATCCGCGTTTCACTGATAGTAACACTCTTGTAAATAACTCCTTTAAAGATACGTAAGCAACGCTCTACTTCATGAAACCAACTTTGCAGTGTCATGAAACTAACTTCATAGCGTTACGTAGCCAATCTCGCGAGGTTGCGCCTTGTACGTCACGAGGTTGCAAAGCCTTCCTTGTCAGCTTGCTTTTGCTTCTTCGTAAGAAAAAGTGAACTTTCTGAAATATAAGGACTTAAACTTTTTCGTATTAAGGACTTTTTCTTAACTTTGCTTCCCTTTAGCGTTTTATACAAAGAAGTGTTGAAAACTTATCCGCTTTGAACGGACAAAACAAAAAGCAATCCATGCTGTTGTAGAATGGAAGAGGCGGGAAAGGTCTTGTTTTCCTTCATTATCCTTGTTTGGAAGCGCTGTAGAAATGAAATAAATTAGTAGATACATATCGCCGAATAAAAGAAATAGTAAAAATAGTAGCTCTTAATGTTGCAATCTTTAAAAACAACTACTATATTTGCCCAAGATTGCTTCTAAAGAGTAAGAAGCATCCTATATTATTTATGAAGCGTTATTGAGATTATCTTCTGTCGTCAAACTTCGCAAATTTGATTTCTGCTGAAGATGATAGCAATGGCGCTCACGTCGGTGTTATGTATGCATTCCATACTTATGGCTTTGTGTATATATACTTGGCGTGAGTGGCTGTTGTTTATTCAGCAGATGGGCATTGCGAAGGCCTGACGATAGAGTAAACAAAATACAGCCCTCACGCTTTTTTTCGTTTAACACCGTGCATTGGGGGATGGCATGGACAAGAAGACTGGTTCCGGGAACCAGTTGGACAGGATATGCAGGAAGCTATAAAAAACACAGTACTCACCTTCTTTCCGTTGGCTTACAACGGGGAAAAATCTTATGCGCCACCAGGCACTTTGGCCCGGGAGACGGCAATTACATTCCTTTTCTTTATGCGTAATTGGGGCGGACAATGTCTCTAGGCTACTTATTTGTATACCAAATTATAGAATTAATATTTAATCGTATTTTAATTATGGAAATATACGAAACTCCCAAAGTGGAGATTATTCAGGTGGAAGTGGAAAAAGGGTTTGCTGTGAGTCCTCCCGATTATATTGATAGACCTTGGTAATTATTCCTATGTTTGATTATTTAAATTGAAATGATGCAATGAAAAATATTTTATATTTATCTTTAGCTGCCGTCACCTTAGTGTTGGGCAGCTGTTCTAACGAAGACGATTTTGGCGGCCAAAGAGCCGTGCAGGGAAACGATGTGATTAGCGCCATAACTCCCTCTAAAGATACACGAACCTCGATGAATGGAACCTCCGTTTTTTGGGACGAGGGCGATGCCATCGGTGTGATTTCAAGACAAGACGGTGCGACTGATAACAATACGCAGTACACGTTAAGCCAAGGAAGTGGTACCGCTTCCGGTCAGTTTAGCGGAATGTCGGAGGATGGCTATACCAAAGTGGCCGCTTATTATCCTTACAATGCTTCTGTTAAGTTTGCTAGCGACGAATTGTCTTTAACCTTGCCGGAGAGTTATACGTATGATGCAAACCATCCGGAAAGCAACAACAAAGCCCCTATGGCTTGCCTTATTGAGTCGGGTGCTCAGAACGACATCTCCTTTAAGCATGCCGGAGCGTTGATGCACATCGAATTGAAGAATATTCCGCAGAACTGTACCACTATAAAGTTGACTTCCGCAAACGCGGATTGCAAACTGACCGGTGCGGCTAAAATCACTTTTGCAAGCGGCGTGCCTACTTTGGCTATCGCTAGCGAGGGGACACAGGCGACTGCGGAAACAGGAGGAGATACTCCTGCCGAGGGACATACCATCACCATTCATTTTACGAATACAACAGCCGGAAGCACCAAATCATTCTATTTCCCTATTCCGGTATACAACTATACCGCTTTAACCCTCAGTGTAGAAGGTTCGGGTGATTTCAAACCTCAAACGATTAAGAGCAAATCCTTGAACGCAGAGCGTGGTACTCGCTATAATTCAACGCTTACTTTCGATGAGATGTCGGGTGTGCTCCCAACAGAAGTGGAAAGTGTAGAGAAGATACAAGAGGCCTTGGCAGAAACCAATGCAGTGTTGGTGGAAAATGTTACAGATGGAAGTGGCTCTACTGCTCCCCAAATTGCTTTGCCGAAGGTGGCAGAGGATGCTCCGGCAGCTAAGTCGGTAAGCATCGCTTTCGATAAAATCTCAACGGAGAATCTCATTACTATTAAAGAAGATGACAATTCAAGTAGTACAGGTGGAGACGTAGCCGTAGCCAAAGAAGTAACCATTGCCATTCCGCCTGCTGCAACGTCGACAGAAACAGGAGGCTCAAAGGCTCCGAAAGTAGACATTCAACTGGAAAACTCTACCGTAACCCTTGCTGCCAATGGCAAAACGGCTACTTTTGCCGAAGTAACAGCTGCCACAGCAGACAACACGTTAGTAGTAGAAAACGGAGTAACTATAACCAAGTTGACTATAAAGAAAGGTAACATCCGCTTAAAAGGCAGTGCTGCGATTACAGAGCTTATAAAAGATAATAGCCTTTCAGGTACGACAGTTCAAATTATTGTAGAAGGAGATGGATACACTCTTCCTTCTGGCGGAGTGCCAGAAGGTTTTGAATTGGTAAACGGAGTTGCTGCCGACCTGAACAAAGTAGCAACCGAGGGAGGAGAATATACCCTTCCGGCAAACGTAACAGGCAATTTCGTTATATCAGCAGAAAAACCCGTTGTCATCAACCTTAACGGACATACGATTACCAACAAATCAGACGATACATTCACCGTTAACTTCGGTAGCACACTGACTATCAACGGAAACGGAACTGTAGACAATGTAACACATGGAAAAACTTGTATCTATAATAACGGTACGGTGGTTCTCAATGGCGGAGAATACACCAGAAGTCTGGAAAAGGGTACCTCTAACCCTCACGAGTCAAATGGCAACAGCTACTACAACATCCTGAATCATGGTGTCATGACAATAAATCCCGGCGTGAACGTTCATGCTAACGGTGGTTACTCTTCATTGATAGCAAGCGGATATTATAGCTATGTTCCTAAATCCGGCCAACAAGCGAATGCAAGAAGTAATTATGTTTCGGGAACAAACCATGAATATCCTTCGCTGACTATTTACGGCGGTACGTTCGAAGGTGGTTTCAATACCATTAAGAATGATGACGGAGCTACCCTTACTATCGAGAACGGTACATTTACCAACACGGCTCAGGCGCCCGTACAGAATAATCATATTGCGGTAATTAAGGATGGTACGTTTACTCCGCAGGGAATTGCTACCCATGTGGTTGAAAGTAAATATTCTGATGCAACATACGATATAGGACAAACCACTATCAGCGGCGGTACTTTCAACGGAACGTTGTATTTTGCTGGAGCTTCCCCATCGTTAACCATCAGTGGCGGTACCTTCTCCGACCCGCACGCTCTGGACTATCTCACTGCAGGCGCTAATGTGAACGTACGCTTGCTTGCTGATACGGAGTTAACAAAAACCGTGGAGATGAAACAAGGAACGGCTACCTTCGACCTTAACGGAAAGAGGCTGACGACAACAACAGCAGCTTTGAGGCCGGAAACTAATGATCCTAAGATGACTTGCGCTATCCAAGCGGATGCCGGTGCCAAGTTGACAGTGGAAAATGGCTTTATCGGCAATAACACCGTCAGTTTGTGGTATGGTATTTTCTCAAAAGGAGCAGCTGACGTTATCATAAAGAATATCGACTTTGGCGAGATGATTCATTTTGCCTATAACGGAGGTGGCTCGGCTGGTACATTGACCGCAACCGGTTGTACTTTCAGAGGATGGCTTTCTGCCTGGTGGGATGGCGGTAAGTTTACCGACTGTACATTTACAATCGGTAAGAAATATTATCCGGCAGCCATTTGCTATGGAAATACGGTATTTACTCGTTGCAAGTTCTTTAAGAACGGTGTGGACTCTGATGTGTATGATAATACTGAACATCCAGACGATGGTAGTAGCTATTTTAGTTGCGACTATACAATAGCCGCATGTAACCCTACCACAACGATAGATTTCAAAGAATGTAAATTCATAAATGAATCTGGAACCGTTACGGATAATGTAACTAAATCCAATCATCCGTATCATGCGTGTGACCAATGGGGTGATGGAAAACCTGCCGATGCAAACGTCAAAGTTGATGGTGAGGTGGTTACGTCAAAGTGTAGCGTTGCCGCATCAGCTCAAAAATAGGGAACTATAGAGCATGACAATGAATGAAAACAACTTGGCCTGAATCATTCATACTCTGGAGTAAAAGGAGTTATCAGCCAACAGACGCTGGCCTGGTAGTGAAAAACAATCGTTTTATGCTGGCAATACAGTGGTCTCGGCTTAACTCCTTCACTCTTGGCGAAGTGATAATTTCTTTCATTCCCGCTATGAAATGCAGTAAATAAGAACAAGGGAAAGCCGTTCTATCCTTACACCGGTCCGAATGGCTTTCCTTTTTTTAAACCATTGAAGAGAATAAGATGAAAATAGATTTAAAATTCAAGCTCCGCGAGATAGCGGGGGAGCATCTCCTTGTCAACCAAGGAACGCCCGAAGTGAACCTGACGGAGGTGATTTCGCTGAACAAGAGCGCTTGCTTTCTTTTTGAGCGCTTTGCCGGCAAACCTTTCGCTCTGGAAGAGGTGGCCGAAGCTTTAATTACAAAGTATGGCCTGTCGCCCGAAAAAGCGGCCACGGATGCAGCCATCTGGGTAAAACGAATGAAACAATGCGAAGTAATTGTCTCCGATTAACGCTCGGTAAAAAGTAGAATGACTGAAGAAGAGTATTCACTGACTAATGAAGATGAAAAAGAATAGAACCGAAATAGAACTGACTCAATCAGAACGAATGTTATTTGCCCTGTTGAAGGCTGCGTTGAACGAATCACCCGCAGAGGCGGAGCTGTTTGAAGAAGCATCCGATGAGGAGTGGCTGGCGTGCTACCAATTAGCCGTTAAACAGGGAGTGATGGCGCTGGCATGGGACGGACTCTGTACACTGCCTCCGGACTTGCGCCCCGAAAGACCGTTGAGGCTGACGTGGGGATTAGGCGTCTCCGCACAAGAAGAGCGGTATCATCGCTATGCCCGTACGGCAAGTGAACTCACGGAGTTTTATGCCAAATCGGGCATTCGCACGGTGTTGCTCAAAGGAGTGGGCTTTGCCGCCTGTTATCCCATCCCTGCGCATAGGGAAGGCGGCGATATTGATATTTTTACCTATTCCGACGGCACTTGGAGCTGGAGCGATGCACAGGCTAACAACTTTGCCGACCTGCTGATGGAAGCGCAAGGCATTAAAGTAGACCGCAAGCACTCTGTGAAGCACAGTATGTTTCCTTATCAAGATATACCCGTAGAGAATCATAAACGGTTTGTCAACGTGGAAAGCTATGCGGTAGCCAAACAGGTGGACCCGCTGTGTCGTCGTTTGCTTTCACCCCGGCGCATTTTGTTGGAGGGAGAGTATGCCGTATATGTGCCTTCGGCGGAATTCAATACGTTGTTTTTAGCTTTCCATGCGGCGCAACATTACCGCAACGGTTTGGCCTTGCATCACTTGTGCGATTGGGCTTGTCTGCTTCGCAGCAGTGGTTTGCATGTGCCGGGCGGGATTGACGACAAGCGTTTCGCTAATTGGATAACCGCTCTTACCCATTTGTGCCATACCTATTTAGGCACGGAGCCGGAAGCGTCCGGACAGGAGGCGTTAGCCGATTCCATCCTTCGGGAGGTGCTTAGGCCACCTTATCCCTCTTTTGTTCCGACAACCCACAAACTGGGTATTATCAGTTTCAAGTTGCGGCGGATGTGGCATCAATATCGCCTGTGTCGCACCGTTCTATATGTGCCTTTCTATCGTTGGATAAGCACTTCTGTGGTATCCCATCTTCGTTTTCCCGAAACCGTTTTCGACCGCGGAAGGAAATGAAATTGCAACGGCGTATCTATCGGTTATTAGGGCTCGGCAAGCGGAAGGGTAGTCCGAAAAAGAGCTTATTACGACGTATTTATCGGCTGCTACAGGCTGACGAACGGAAGCGTGGCATCAAAGTGGCGTGTGCCGTATGTTTTGCCGCATTACTCGATTTTGCCGGATTGGCGGCCTTGTTGCCTGTCCTGTTCTTTTTGCTTGGCGATGACGGTCACCACCGGAGCGAAGCGTTGCTCTTTTGCTTGGGCGCTGTCTTGTTTATCCTTATAAAGAATACGCTGATATTGCGTCTTACCCGTTATCAGAATCAGTTTTTGCTGTCGCTCTACCGCCGAATCAGCAAAGAGCTGTTTACAGCCTATTACCGCAGAGGCTTTTTGTTTATCCGTCGCGAAGGGAGCCTGAAACTGGGGTACGAGGTCAACTACGAATGCTATGCCTTCTGTCTCAATGTGTTGGGTTCGTTGCTCCGGATGGCGGCCGACGGCTTGCTGGTGGTGCTTGTAATGGTTGCCTTTCTCATCTATTCCCCTTCGGTGGTGGGCATACTTTGCGGCACGTTTCTGCCCCTGATGTTGCTCTTCGTGCTGAAAGCAAAGAAACACATCCGTTTCTACGGAGAGCAGGAATGGGCCGTGCGGCGGGAGCAGTCGCGTTTGGTGCAAGAGACCTTCCGTGGATATACCGAGCTGGAACTCAACCGGGCGTTTCCTTTTCTGGAAGAGTCGTTTACCCGTGGATTGGATAAGATAAGTACCTGTCGATTGCGGTTGGAAACAGCGCAGCGCCTCCCGGCGGGTCTGCTGGAACTGTCTGTGGTGATGGGTTTGGCAGCACTCTTGTTTTGGGGTGGCGCCGACATGAACTATATGTTGGGAGTGTTCGCCTTGGCAGCGTTCCGCCTGTTGCCCGCCTTACGTACCCTGCTCTTTTGCTGGACTTCGATACAGAACTCCGCCCGTTGTCTGGACTGTGTGGAAGCGGGATTGAGGGAAACGGATGAAACAGAAAGGGTAGATGATGGATTATTGAGGAAAGTGAATGAAACAGATAGACCGAACAATGTACCGTTAGGAAAAGGGAAGAAAGCGGAGAATACTTCCGATGTATTGTCGAAGAAGACCAAAGTTCGGAATGGTATGCTACAGGAGAAAGTAGAGAGAACAAAGAGCAGGATTGACTTGCCATCTTCTATTGAAGCGGAGATGCTGCCTTTTGAACGGAAAATAGAGGTGCGCCACTTGAATTTCGGTTATCCCGATGGACGGGAGTTATTGCACGATTTCCATTACAACATAGAAAAAGGCACGCATCTGGGTATTCGTGGAGCAAGTGGTATCGGCAAATCCACCCTGTTTTACCTGTTGCTGGGTTTCCTTTCCCCTTCGTCGGGTGAGATATGTGTTGACGGTACAACCTTGTCGGCAACAACGCGTAAACGCTGGTTGAGGCGGGGAGGGGATGTGGCGCAGGATGTTTTTATTCTGAACGGGACTTTGGCCGAGAACATTGCCTTGGGGCAATATGACCCCGACCGGGAAAAGATAGAGCAAGTATTGCGGGATGTAGAGTTGTGGGCGTGGAGAAAAGAGTTGTCCCAAGGGCTGGATACTCCCTTAGGCGAGGGAGGCGCATTTCTGTCCGGCGGACAGAAACAACGAATCGGTATCGCCCGGGCACTCTATAAAGAGGCCGATGTGCTGTTGCTGGATGAGGCTACTTCTGCGCTCGACAGTGAAACGGAGTCGGCGGTAAACTGTATGCTAAGGAGTTTGAGAGATAGGCACGGACGGCCTTTGACTCTTCTTTCTATCGCGCATCGCGAACGGTCGTTGGCCTATTGCACTAAAATCCTGAATCTGGAGGACTATGAGGAAAAAGCGGTAGCTAAATGATGAAAAGATAGGATTTGAGAGACTGCCGCCCGCAGTGAGTATCAATGCATTTAAGTTATTGAAGTACGGGCGGGGCGCGTAGGAACGGGAAAGGGAAAGGTTAGAAGTCGCCGGTCTGAGGAAATAAAACGTGTAGCAGATATTACAGTGTTTTTTAATGTATTCAAGATAGAACGATAAAACGGAAATAAAATGATGAATAAACACTATCGAATAGGAGGACATCTTTTTGGAGTGGAGGGCGAACTACTCTGCTCGTTGTTGACAAGAATGTCCGGCTTTGCACCGTTTGAAACGGAGGCGAGGGAAGGGGCATGTGCTTTTTCTTTTACCGAGAGCCATGCAACTGCCGTACCGATATTCGGCAACGTGCAATATCGCTTTGTGTATGAAGAGATAGTAAGTTGCTTTGGCGTTACCCCACAAGGGGATTACCTGTTGGAGATGCGGCCGGAAGGGGAAACACCCTTGCGGATGTGGACACAAAAAGGAAGCCGGCGGCTTTCTTTGTCCGGCAATTTGTGTACACGGTTGGTAAGGTTTGCCTTATGGATAGGTTATGGATTGATGACTTTTTCCAAACAGACCGTGGCTTTGCATGGAAGTTGCATTGTGTACCAAGGGCAAGGCGTTGTGTTTCTTGGTGAAAGCGGAACGGGGAAAAGTACGCATACCCGTTTGTGGCAAGAGCATGTACCCGGAGCTACTTTGTTGAACGATGACAGCCCGGTAATACGTTGGGAGGAGGGCAAAATACAGATATATGGCAGTCCGTGGAGTGGAAAAACGCCTTGTTACAAAGCGGAGTGTTATCCGTTGGCCGGATGCGTGCGTTTGCGTCAAGCTCCCTTTAATCGGCTAACGAAACTTCCCGTATTGCAAGCTTACGGAGCGTTGCATCCATCCTGTCCGCCGGAGTTTGCTTACGATGAGGCGTTGTGCGATGAAGTAAGTAAGACGTTAGATTGCCTGCTGCGCACTGTCTCGGTTTATGAGTTAGCCTGTTTACCTGATAAAGAGGCGGTGCGAACGGTGCAATCGGCTTTGTTTGGAAAAAGATAGAGTGAGTGTTGAATGTTGGATTCTCCGTTGCGCACTTGGTGCGAACGATGTAGCTGTTATGGCCAGGAGAAGAATAGAATAATTGTAAAGCATTGGATTCTCCGTTGTATACCGTTCCGGTTTATGAGTAAGCTTGTTTACCCGATGCGGAAGCGGTACAACCCATGTAATCCATATTGTTTTGAAGGAGGGAGGTTATGATAATTTCGAATGATTGTTTTTTTGCGGAAGTGGTGCAACGTCTGGAAGCCGGTCAATCGGTCCGTTTTCGGGTGAAGGGCACTTCCATGACGCCTTTATTGCGTAATGGAAAAGAAGAAGTGGTGGTGTATCCTTGTACCACTGATGGTCCGAAACGCTGGGATGTAGTGCTGTTTCGTTATCACGGGCACTATGTATTACATCGTATCATTCGTTGTACAGGCAGTTCTTTCGTTCTGCAAGGCGATGGTGTCTGGGCCTCCCACGAAGAGTGCCGTATGGAAGATGTGGCAGGTGTGGTACGCCAGGTCGTCCGTCCTTCGGGTAGGGTAGTCTGTACAAGTTCCTTGGCATGGCGTTGGAAAAGTCGTTTGTGGTGCCGGTTAGGTCCTCTTCGGCGGTTTGCGTTACGTTTGTTTTAGAGCAAAGCATCCCATTTGTCTGTTGTTTCAAAATAGCCGGTATGTTGCATGATTGTATGCAAAGAATCAGCATAAGCATTTTAACACTATTTTGTGGGTGTAACCGGCCTCAGCCACGCAAGTAAGCACGAGTGTTTTCCTGAACGGACAGAGAACCTTTCTTTTAGAAAGTTATAAATGTGGAGTAAATTAAAGAATTATTTCTATAATTGTTTGCCTCATCAGTATATTTACTTTAATTTTGCAAACAAATGGAAGTCTGTTCCAGTGCTTGAAGAATCATTCAAACAATTAAATAATTTAATAATTTCATTCATTTATGTGGTTAAGTAATTCATCTATTGGAAGGAAAGTGGTGATGAGCGTTACGGGTATCGCCCTAGTCCTATTTCTTACATTTCACATGTCGATGAACCTCGTTGCATTAATTTCAGCGGAAGGGTATAACATGATTTGTGAATTTCTTGGAGCCAATTGGTATGCGTTGGTAGCAACAGCAGCGTTGGCTGCATTGGTGGTCATTCACATCATTTACGCATTCTGGCTGACAATGATGAACCGGAAAGCGCGTGGTACGGAACGTTATGCGGTAGAGTCGAAACCGAAATCGGTGGAATGGGCTTCTCAGAACATGCTTGTTTTGGGTCTTGTGGTAATTGCCGGTCTGGCTTTACACCTTGCCAACTTCTGGTATAAAATGATGTTTGCCGAAATCATAGGCAATCCTACTTTGGGCGGCTTGGAAGCTACTGATGGTTACGGATACATTCTTCAAACCTTTTCATGCCCGGTATTCGTTGTGCTTTATTTAATTTGGCTGGGTGCGCTTTGGTTCCATCTTACTCACGGATTCTGGAGCTCTCTTCAAACACTGGGATGGAGCAATAAAATCTGGTTCGAACGCTGGAGATTGATTGGCAACATCTACACTACACTCGTTGTGCTCGGCTTTGCTGCCGTAGTGGTTATCTTCTATCTGAAATCACTTTGTTGCGGTGCGAGCTGCGCTTAGTTAATAGTAAATACTTAAACTGTAATATATTATGGCTACTATAGATTCAAAAATTCCTGAAGGCCCTGTGGCTGAGAAATGGACCAATTATAAAGCTCACCAAAAGTTGGTGAACCCTGCCAATAAACGTCGTCTGGATATTATCGTTGTAGGAACCGGTTTGGCTGGTGCTTCTGCGGCGGCATCTCTGGGTGAGATGGGATTCAGAGTGTTTAATTTCTGTATTCAAGATTCTCCGCGTCGTGCGCACTCTATTGCGGCACAGGGAGGTATCAATGCGGCAAAGAATTATCAAAACGACGGTGACTCGGTATACCGCCTGTTCTACGATACGGTAAAAGGTGGCGACTATCGTGCCCGCGAAGCAAACGTTTACCGTTTGGCTGAAGTTTCAAACAGCATTATCGACCAGTGTGTGGCACAAGGTGTTCCCTTTGCACGCGAATATGGCGGTACGTTGGACAACCGTTCTTTCGGTGGTGCACAGGTAAGCCGTACATTCTATGCAAAAGGACAAACCGGACAGCAGTTGTTGTTGGGTGCTTATTCGGCGTTGAGCCGTCAGGTAAATGCCGGAACTGTGAAACTCTATACCCGTTATGAAATGGAAGAACTGGTTATGATAGACGGTCGTGCCCGGGGTATCATCGCCAAGAATCTGGTAACCGGTAAATTGGAACGTTTCGCAGCGCATGCCGTAGTTATCGCAACCGGTGGTTATGGTAACGCTTACTTCCTTTCTACTAACGCGATGGCTTGTAACTGTTCGGCAGCTATGCAATGCTACCGCAAGGGCGCTTACTTTGCTAATCCTTCATACGTACAGATTCACCCTACTTGTATTCCGGTTCATGGCGACAAGCAGTCGAAACTTACATTGATGTCGGAATCGTTGCGTAACGATGGCCGTATCTGGGTTCCGAAGAGCTTGGAAGATGCCAAGGCATTGCAGGAAGGCACTAAGAAGGGTAGCGATATTCCTGAAGAAGACCGCGATTATTACTTGGAACGCCGTTATCCGGCATTCGGAAACCTTGTTCCGCGTGACGTGGCTTCGCGTGCCGCTAAAGAACGTTGCGACAAAGGCTACGGCGTAAACAATACCGGTTTGGCTGTATTCCTCGACTTCAGCGAAGCTATCAGCCGTTTGGGCATTGATGTGGTTCGCCAGCGTTATGGTAACCTCTTCGATATGTACGAAGAAATCACAGACGTGAATCCGGGCGAATTGGCTAAGGAAATCAACGGTGTGAAATATTATAACCCGATGATGAT
>ERZ791796.1255-NODE-1255-length-16816-cov-2.763857_pt1 | contig 16816 bp, 14 predicted proteins | sample MGYA00510311_ERZ791796 | MGnify/ENA primary metagenome ERZ791796 (study PRJEB30046, sample SAMN00792042) | human gut metagenome | study: EMG produced TPA metagenomics assembly of the A metagenome-wide association study of gut microbiota in type 2...
GAATGCCGTCTTCATTGTGTTCCTCACGTTCTAATGCCGTTTGGGTAAACTGTATTTGCAGTTGAGGCTTAATTTCAATATCCTCACCGTTTTCCGTAATCAGTTGAGCCTTAGCGCTACCGGGTACAATGAGGGTATTCACCGGCGGTTCCTGATGGAAGTATGCCAACCCTCCGAACAACACTGCCACTACGAGGACTGCTGCGTAAGCGTACAGATAGCTTGTTCTTAAAAAGCGGGAACGTTGGGGATGCATACGTTGGTTAAATACTTTCCAGGCAGCATAGGGCGAAGGTTCGTCTTGACTCAAATCTTGTTGCAAACGTTTTACCCATTGTGCATATTCACGTTGGTGCGAAGGAGATGCCTCCAGCCACTCTTGCAGCTGACGCTTTTCTTCTTCGGAAGCCTCTCCCAAGAGATTCTTGGTTATAAGCCTTGAGACTTTATAATGTTCTTGCAACTTTTTATTCATTTTTATGGCTATTTGTATATAAAACGCATGAGTTCGTAAAGTGGGTGAATGAAAATTAAAAAAAGTGTTGTTTAAAGGTGAAATTTATTCGTAGAGCTACTTTCTGTCTTTGGAAAGGCAATGTCCCAAAGAGAAATCTTCGGCAATGAATGTTCCCTGTTTGCATGTAATCAGTATGTTTCATGCTTTTTTATAGAACAAGTATACGGTGCTTAAACTTGGAGTAGTCCGTTTTTTATAGGTGATTATCACTAACACGGATATACAATCCTTTGTCATAAAGTGTTTCATAGTTAGAAACACTTTGTTTCATACTATCAAACACTTCGTTTCATACTAATGAAACACTTTGTTTCAAAGCATGAAACACTTTATCCCTCTTAATGAAATTGATAAAGGGTTGTACGAACTTGAATTTAGTAACCATCCATACGGTCTTATGCCTGATAAGACTTGACAAAAAATATTTCTATGCCTATATGGCGTTTACTTGCTCGTCCTTTATCCCTGAAACAAGTAGACAATCTTCCTCCCCGAAGGACGATTACAGAAGAAAGTTTCCTTTTCACCATAAATAAAGTATTCCTTTTTGCGAATTGTTACAGAAGTAATGAGTTCTGTAATAGACTGAAGCTTTTTTGTGGGTCTGTTTCAGAAAAGTTTCGTACTTTTGCAAAATAAGTATCTTAAGGAACTATGAATAACGGATTCTCGAAGAATGATTTTAAGTCCTTTTTTTTGAACTACTTCCATACGGTAGTCCGCTTTGCTGTGGCTTATCTTCAGGACGAATCCGAATGTCAGGATATTGCGCAGGAAACGTTCATCCGCCTCTATCAATCGTGGCCTTCGATAGAAACCGAAGAACAGGCACGTTCCTTTATGTATACTACCGCACGCAATCTTTGCATAAGCCGTATCCGCCACCAAACCATTGAAGAGCAGTTTGTTCTGACCGAGCTGGAGAAGACGAACCCGGATGAGCCGGACGAGAATTTCTATTCGGAGGTAACTTATCAGGAAACACTCCGCTTGTTGCGCAAGGCTATCGACGTACTGCCTCAGCAATCACGCCAAATTATTCTGCTGGGACTGAGTGGCAAGAATAATAACGAGGTTGCCGAAATGCTGGGAATCTCTGTGAATACGGTGAAAACACTGAAGAAAGGAGCCTATAAATCATTGCGTAATTCGTTAGGCGATTTGCCCGAGGAAATGTTACTCTTGTTACTTGTAGTGCTGGTTAGTGCCTGATGGCGTAAACCACTTGCCGGGGATTTTTGTTTATGAAGAAAAGGCAGGCATTAAAGTTCTCTTCACTTAAATAAAAGGAATATGGAAATAGAGCATGATTTGCAGGAAAGTATCTTCCGCGCTACGGTCGACGGAAAGATAGCTTATGTATCGTACCGCATTGCCAACGGTGCTTTGATAGTGGAACATACCATTGTGCCCAGACCGATTGAGGGACGTGGCATTGCTTCTGTGTTGGTAAAGGCGGCGTACGATTATGCTTTGACACAGGAACTTGTTCCGGCAGCCACCTGTTCGTATGCTGCAAGATGGTTGGAACGGCATCCGGAATATATGGGATAGAGCAGATAGGAAGAACCGGCGTTTTGTCCGATACGGGGAGATGGTAATAAAAAAGAGGCTGTCTATCCGATGATAAGGCAGCCTCTTTTACGGGAATATAATTGAATTATTTTTTCAAAATATTCAATGTATCCGTAGCAATCATCAACTCTTCATCTGTAGGAATAACCACTACTTTTACTTTCGAATCGGGAGTGGAGATGATACCTTCTTTACCGTGAATGGTCTTGTCGTTAAGCTCTTTGTCGAGTTTCACACCCATAAATTCCAAGCCTTCGCAAGCCGCTTTACGAGAATCTTCTTTGTTCTCGCCCACACCTCCGGTAAATACGATGATGTCTACACCGCCTAATGCCGCAGCGTATGCGCCGATGTATTTCTTTATGCGGTAGTCGTACATCTTTTGTGCAAGAATGGCGTTCTTGTTTCCGGCTTTAACGGCAGCTTCAATTTCGCGCATATCGGATGATATGCCTGATACACCCAGTAAACCGGATTTCTTGTTCAACAAGTTGGAAACACCTGTTGTATTCAGCCCCTCCTTATCCATAATAAAGGTAACGGCTCCGGCATCGATGTCGCCGCTGCGTGTTCCCATCATTAAACCTTCCAAAGGAGTAAGACCCATGCTGGTGTCTACGCATTTACCATCTTTAATGGCGGAGATAGAACCACCGTTGCCGATGTGGCAAGTAATAATTTTAGTTCCTTCCGGTTTAATGCCTAAGAATTCGCATACACGTTGGGTTACATAGCGATGAGACGTTCCGTGGAAACCATAACGGCGCACTCCATATTTCTCATACAACTCCTGAGGAATGGCATACATGTAAGCATGAGCCGGCATGGTTTGATGGAATGCCGTATCGAACACACCGATTTGCGGCAGGTTAGGAAGCAAAGCCGAAACGGCGTTTACTCCTTTTAAGTTGGCCGGGTTGTGAAGCGGAGCCAAGTCGTTGCAAGCGGTAAAGGCATCCAATATTTCTTTATTCAGTAATACGGATTCGCTGAAGCGTTCGCCGCCGTGTACCATCCGATGGCCTACTGCGTCGAGCTCTTCCAGAGACTTCAAGGCGCCGTACTTCTCGTCGGTCAAAGTATGGAAGATGAATTCCACACCGGTTGTATGTTCGGGAATATCCTTTTCCAAAATCACCTTTTCGCCATTCGGCAATGTCAGTTTCAGGAAAGAACCTTTTAAACCAATCTTTTCAATGCCGCCTTGTGCAAGCACTTCCTTGCTCGTCATCTCGAATAATTTATATTTAATGGACGAGCTGCCGCAGTTGAGAACTAGTATTTTCATAATCTATCTTATTAATTTTGTTTTGCGGCAATAGCCTGGTTGGCAGTAATAGCAATCATTTTGTAAACGTCGTCGATAGAGCAACCGCGTGACAAGTCGTTTACCGGACGGGCGATACCTTGAAGGATAGGGCCGACGGCTGTAGCATTTCCTAAACGCTCAACCAGTTTGTAACCGATGTTACCCACTTCCAAACAAGGAACTACCAATACATTGGCTTTACCTGCAATTTCAGAACCCGGAGCTTTGCTGGCGCCGATGTGTGGAACCAATGCGGCATCTGCTTGCAACTCACCGTCTATTTTCAAATCCGGTGCCATTTCCTTAGCAATCTTCAACGCTTCTACTACTTTGTCCACCACTTCGTGTTTAGCGGAACCTTTGGTTGAGAAGCTCAGCATCGCTACGCGTGGTTCGATACCTGCCACCGCTTTAGCCGTTTGTGCAGTACAAACAGCGATTTGAGCCAATTGGTTCGCATCCGGCATAGGAGTTACGGCAACGTCGCCCATTACAATGGTTCCATGTTCTCCGTATTCGGGAGCTTTGGTCAGTAACAACATTGCGCCTGATACGCAAGTAATGCCCGGAACAGTTTTGATAATCTGCAAAGCAGGACGAAGTACATCGCCGGTGGTGTTGCGTGCGCCGGCTAATTGGCCGTCGGCATCTCCGGCTTTGATGATTAAGCAACCCAGGTACAACGGATTGGTAACCAGTTTGCGTGCCTCTTCAATAGTCATGCCTTTTTTCTTACGGAGTTCGCATAAAAGTTGGGCGTACTCTTCTTTCTTAGCGTGGTTTTCCGGGTCGATGATGGTAGCTTTACCGATATTTCCCAGTCCCCATTTGGTAGCAAGTTCCATAATTTCGTTGGGATTCCCCAATAGAATAAGGTCTGCAACACCGTCTGTCAATATTTGGTTGGCAGCTTTTAAGGTACGCTCCTCAGTACCTTCGGGAAGAACGATGCGTTGTTTGTTGGCTTTAGCACGTTCTACAATTTCGTTAATTAAATCCATGATAATATATTTAATATGTATGTTTAGATGAAAGGTGTATGTTTTTCACGTTGCAAAAGTACATATAATTGTAATATTGACATTGCAAAATAAGATATTTTTTAGAGAGGAACGAAAGAATTTAAATCTTTTCTTTCATCAGCTATAAAAACCCTAAATTTTCTTAGAATACGGTGAATACATTTAACAAAATATCTCTACTTTTGTTTATTCAAATAAAAAGCAGATTCATACTTATGATACCATTTAAGGAGATTACTCTTGCCGACAGAGAGCTCATTCAGTCTTATACATTAAACAGCCATCGGAGAAATTGCGATTTATCTTTTTCCAACCTTTATAGTTGGCGTTTTCTCTACCACACCGTGTATGCCGAATTGGGCGGGTTTTTGTTACTCCGCTTTTATGCAGGCGGAGAGCTGGCTTATATGATGCCGGTGGGTTCCGGCGATTTGAAAGCAGTGCTCGAAGCCATGATAGAGGATGCGCAGGGAGAAGGACAACCGTTTCAGATGCTGGGCATTTGTACAAGCATGAAGGAGGAATTGGAGGAGGTGATGCCGGGGAGATTCGAATTCTCGGCCGACCGCGACTATTTCGATTATATTTATTTACGTTCCGACCTGGCTACTTTGAAAGGGAAGAAATATCAGCCCAAACGGAATCATATCAATCGCTTTAAGAATACGTATCCCGATTACGAATACCGGGAACTGGTGCCCGAACTGGTATCGGAGTGTTTAAAGTTGGAGGCGGAATGGTGCAAAACAAATAATTGTGCCGAGGATGTTGCTTTGCAGGCCGAACGCCGTTCCATGACAGCCGCTTTAGCTCATTTCGAAGAGCTCGGTTTGCGTGGAGGGGTGCTGCATGTAAACGGGGATATCGTAGCTTTCACTTTTGGCGCGCCCATTAATAATGAAACGTTTGATGTCTGTGTGGAAAAAGCCAATACGGATGTGGAAGGCGCCTATACGATGATTAATAATGAGTTTGCACTCCATATTCCCGAACAGTATATCTATATCAATCGGGAAGAAGATTTGGGACTGGAGGGCTTGCGTAAGGCAAAGCTTTCCTATCATCCGGAGACTTTGCTTGAAAAGTGTATGGCGAAGTTGAAATAGAGGGAGGGAACAACCGTACAAATCGCACGTTTTGGAGAGTGCAGTAAATGAAACACAAGGAGGACAATTAAACGATGAAAGAAGAGGTAAAAGCGTTGTGGAAACAATGTTTCAGCGATAGCGACGAATTTATTGATTTGTACTTCGATATGCGGTACAAGGAGGAGATAAACCGGGCCATCGTAAAGGATGGGCGTGTGATATCCGCTTTGCAGGCCATCCCGTATCCGATGACTTGTTATGCCTGTACAATAAAGATGGCTTACATCTCCGGTGCTTGTACGCATCCCGATTTCCGGGCGCATGGGGTGATGCGGCAATTGTTGAAAGAAACGCACCGCCGTATGTATGAGGACGGTATTTACCTGAGCACACTTATCCCTGCGGAAGACTGGCTTAGAGGTTATTACGCCAAATCGGGTTACACCACTTGCTTTTACTATGAACAAACCTCCATATCATCCTCCGCTTTAAAGACTTTCGATTCCGATTGCAAAGTGGAACGGTGCGAGTATGCAGAGAGGGAGGTCTATGATTATTTTCAGTCGAGAATGCAGCAGCGTCCGAATTGCGTGCAGCATACATGGGACGATTACAAGGTGATTCTGGCCGATTTGCGTCTGGGAGGAGGCTTGGTGTTGGTAGCCCGCCTGAAGGGACAAATAATAGGACTTGCTTTCTGTGTGAAAGAAAACACGCTCTCCCTTGTAAAAGAGATGCTCTATGATACGCCGGTGGGGAGGGATGCGTTGTTTCGTAAGATATTCTCTCTTTATGGAGTGGATAAGTTGGAATATATCCATGCGGCGGATGCTTCGGCGCTTCCGTTGGGAATGGCCCGGATTATTTCTGTAAAGGGGATGCTTTCTCTCTATGCGGAGACCCATCCGTTAGTCCGGCTTTATTGCCACGTGGACGGAGACGATGCTATCCCCGAAAATAATGGTTATTATGCACTGGAACAAGGACAGTGTATTCAGGGAAAGCAGTCCGGCAAAGAGTATGTACCCTATACCATAGAGAGTCTGACACAAAAATTGTTTGAAACCGAATGGCCCTATATGAGTTTGATGCTGAATTAGGTCTCGCCGAATACGTGCTACCTGCTGGAATGTAGCGATATAGAGACTGCCGTGTAACCATTGTCTACAATAAAAGGCCATTTCCGTGTTAATAGCCCATTGCCGGAAGCGAAACATGAGACGGAATAACTGATTCCGTGAACCCGGATTAAAGCGTCCTACTTTATCTCTTCGGCAGTAAGGAAACTTTCCAGTTCTTCCGCATTCAATCTTAAGTGGAATTGTCCCTTATAGGCAACGGATATGCCTCCTGTCTCTTCGGATACCACTACGGCTAAAGCGTCCGTCTCCTGAGATACGCCCAACGCTGCGCGATGGCGGAGACCCAGCGATTTAGGAATATCCGAACTGTGCGACACCGGGAGGATGCAACCCGCGGCAACGATACGTTTATGCCGGATAATCATGGCTCCGTCGTGCAACGGGCTGTTCTTAAAGAAGATGTTCTCGATAAGGCGCTGGTTCAGGTTGGCGTCTATTTCGTCTCCTGTAGCAATGATGTCGTTCAGTGGAATACTCTTCTCGAAAATAATCAGTGCGCCTACCTTTTGTTTGCTCATGCTGAGGCATGCCATGACTACGGGCATGATTTCCGATTTATCCGTATTCTCCTTTTTGCTTCCCCTGAGGAAGCGGAACAGCTTGCTGGCTTTCTCGTGTGAACCGAGTGTGATAAGGAACTTTCGTATCTCATCCTGAAACAAAACAATCAGTGCAATGGCTCCTACCTGTACCAACTGGTCGAAGATGGCGCCCAGTAATTTCATTTCCAGCACTTGCGACACGAATAACCAGATAAGGATGAATATAAGGATTCCGATGAAGACTTTTAGCGAACCGGAATCTTTCATGAACTTGTAGGCATAATAAAGCATGAACGCTACAAGCAGGATATCGATGAAATCTTTTATGCTGAAATCAAAAAACATAACTTATTGTTTTATAGGATTAACGCCATTCCGCATGGCTTCTACTATTTTCACGGTTTCAACCGCCTCTTTCACATCGTGTACCCGCAGAATGTTGGCTCCTTTTAATAAAGAGATGGTGTTGAGTGCAGTGGTTCCGTTCAGTGCCTCGAAAGGAGTGCCGCCCAGTAACTTGTAAATCATCGATTTACGTGATACCCCTACTAACACCGGCATCTCAAAAAGACTGAATTCCTGTAACTGGTTCAATAGCTCGTAATTGTGTGCCACCGTCTTGCCGAATCCGAATCCCGGGTCAAGTATGATGTCTTTTACACCTTTAGCATGCAATTGCTCTATTTTGGCAGCAAAATAAAGGAATATTTCTTTTATCAGATTGTCGTAATGCGGGGTGGCTTGCATGGTTTGCGGTGTTCCCTGCATGTGCATCATGATGTAAGGAACGTTGAGGCGGGCTACGGTATCAAACATGTGCGGGTCCATTTCTCCGGCGGCAATATCGTTAATGATAGCCACACCAAACTCTTCTACGCACATTGCTGCAACGTCTGCCCGGAATGTGTCTACGGAGATAATGGCGTCGGGATGCTCTTTGTTCAGAATCTCCAGTGCCATGCGTAAACGCCGCATCTCCTCTTCGGGAGAAATGTTTTCGGCATTCGGACGGGAGGAGTAAGCCCCTATATCAATGATGCCGGCTCCTTCTTCCAGAATCCGGTTAGCCCGTTCGCTGATTTCCTGTGCAGTCTGGTTGCGGCTTCCTGCATAAAAAGAGTCCGGAGTGATATTGAGAATACCCATAACTTGCGGTGTGGATAAATCCATCAGAGCTCCTTTGATGTTGATAAAGTTCCTTGTCATTCCTTTCTATCTCCTTTCTTTCGTCTCGCAAAGGTAATCACAATATTTGATTTATGAAGAACGAAGAATGAAAAATGAAGCATGGAATATGCTTAGAATTCTGTGATAACCGGTTTGCCGTCGAGCCACGCTGCCATATTCAGTACAAGCAGGTTCCAGTTCTGGAAACCTTTGTTCAATACAGGTTCCCCATTATCCGGCAGGTAATATTCGTGTAAGGCCCCGAAACGTTCGTAATCGCGTCCCAGCAGTAGAATCGTCTTTTCTGCCAGTTCCCGGGCTTCTTCGGTGAATCCGTATTCCACAAGTCCCCTGAAAACAAGGTAGTTTACATTAATCCATATCGGTCCCTGCCAGGAAGAGGGGTTTCCGCTGGCACGTGTGTCGTACATCTTTTCCAAAGGGGAAAGCGTGCGGATGCCTGCCGGAGCATTGAACGAACGAGTATCGTGAAACTGGCGCTCCACTATCTCTTTGGCCTGTTCCGGAGTGGCTATGCCTGCCCACATGGCCATAAAACCGCTCCATACGCTAAACCGCTGTATCAGGCAATCGTACGTACGCGGCTGTCCCACGTGCAAGTAAAGTTTGTCCGGTAGCAAGGCATCTATGTCCGGTTTCTCCACAGGGAGAAGGTTCAAGTCTACACTATAGTAAAATCCGTCCCGAGGGTCCCAGCAATGTTCCCTTATCTTTTCCTTTAGCGTCTCCGCTTCTTTGTGGAAACGTTGTGCAATATCCGGCAGTTTCAGGCATTCGGCCAGATAACTCATGGCTTCTAGCTCTTTGTACATCATGGCATTCAGGAAGATAGAACCGGAACTCTCGTGTGGCCGGTAAAACGTGCTCGGGTCGTTGTCCACTCCAATCGCCTCGTCCGTTTCCCAATACATAAGTCCCGTTGCTTTGTGGCGGTGGAAGTTCAGGTATTTGCTCACGAAAGCCTGTAGGGTATAAAAGTCCTCACGCAACCATTCGGCGTCTCCGTTCATATTCTTTGCAATAAAAGCGGCATGCTGGGCCAAGGTAGGCTTATGCATATTGCTCTTCCAGGGATTGCGGGTTTTCAGCATCTCTTCGCGGCTGGGCGCATTGCGTTCTATCCATATCGGAATCCATCCGTCCATGCCTCCGTAGCTGAGGGAGTTGAGCACACACCCCTGTTCATATTTCAAAGCCTGCTCTCGGTCCTTATCTGTACCGTTCTCCAATAAGATTTGGCGTAACGCAATGTTGCTCAGCCATGAATCCCAGTCCCATAGCATATCGAGGTATTGGTTACTGCCGGGAGCCAAAAACGGGAATTTCAGAGAACCTCCGGCTTCCCGGTACATTCCCTTCATATCTTTATAAATATGTTTCCGGCATATCTCTTTGTATTTCTGGATGTTTTCAGGAGTCCGTTCCGGTACCTGTGCCATAAGGGAGAGGCTTAAGCCGAGGCTTACAAAAGTAGTGAACAGTGTTTTCATAAGATGAGCGATTATATTTAAAGTCTTGACAAATATAATAGATTGTTTTCGAAAACAGGTACTTTGTGTATGCTATTCTTTAAAGTGCTTTCCAGAAAGCCATAAAATCTTTGTATAGTCCGTAGCAAACCAGTTTGTCTTCGGCCTCTAGCAAATAGTCTTCTTCGAAATGGTTGTCCACCTGATGTTCCAGCACGGAAATTCCTAAACTATTGTATACCATTTCCCCTTTTACCAATGCGATGACTTTAATATGGAACTCTTTCTCTATGCTGAGCTCGTTTATATTGTACCCTACGAATGATGGGGGTATTCCGAATTGGATAATATAATGTTTGTCGTCTATCCGGAACGAATTGACATGGAGGTTTAAATCGAGTGACTGTACCAGACTGCGGGCCGCCTCTTTTTCGGGCGTCAGGATGCTGTCCAGTTCGAAGGCCTCCAGTACGGTTTTGTGCAGGTCGTCTACAGCGCGGGCATAAATGTGCTTTACTTTGTTCTTTTTCAATAAGGCTACCACGCGGATGGAAGCGCCGAAGTTCTCGCCGATGGCTACAATCACTATGTCCACATCTTTAAACGGAAGGGTGGAGAGCGCTTGTTCGTTGGTGGCATCGAGAATGAGCGATGTCGCTATTTTATCTTTCAAGGCTTCGGCACGCGATTCGTTGATGTCGGCACCTATCACTTCATGTCCCAGAATCGACAACTCTTCGGCCAGCACACTGCCGTAATTTCCTAAACCTATAATAATGTATTTCATAATTAGTTGATTATAATGTTATCATTCGGATATCTATAATTAGCAGCTTTCTGTTGGCGTACCATGCTGGATACAAAGGTAAGGACTCCTATACGCCCTATATACATCAGTAATACAACGATGACTTTGCTTTCGGTTTTCAAGGTAGGGGTGAGGTTGAGGCTGGAACCTACCGTACTTAAAGCCGAGGTACATTCGAACACCAAAGCGGTAAGGGAGGCTTGTGGCTCCAGTATGCTCAGGATAAAGACAGCCGTAAAGGCGATGAATAAATAAAGGATAAGCGTGGCGTTGGAACGGCGGATGGAATCATGCGATAATTCCCGCTGATGGATGGATAACGTTTTGGAGCCTCGCAGGATAGACCGTAAATTCAGCATCACTACGGCAAATACGTTTACTTTTACGCCGCCTGCCGTAGATTGTGTTCCGCCTCCTATTATCATTAAAACAACCATTAGCAAAATACTTTGTGTACTGAGGGAACTGAGGCTGACGCTGGAGAATCCGGCCGTACGCGGACAGGTAGCGTTAAAGAAGGCTTGTACCCATTTGTCTAAGACCGGCATTCCCGCAAAGGCATGCCTCCATTCAAAAAGAGCAATGGTCAATGTTCCGGTGATAAGTAAGATACCGGTCATTACCAATACGATGCGTGTGTTCAAATTGTACAGATGCACTTTTCTGACGATTGTTTTCTTGTCGGAGAACCGACCGTATATTCTTTTTATCTTATAGATAGCCGTTTGGTATAGATTAACCAAGATAGGGAAACCGATGCCACCTAATATAATAAGGACAGAGATGGTAACGAACAGCAGGTTGTGTTGGCTCATGACCATCTCATTGCCTAAATTCTGCGGAAGGGTAGAGAACCCGGCATTACAGAAGGCGGAGATGGAATGGAAGGCGGAGAAGGCCAACTCCTGCTCCAGGCTCATTCCCAACGTTCCATGTACATTGAAAAACAGGATGGCTGTGCCGATGGCTTCAATCACTAAGGTGAAGCTCAGGATATAAAGCAATGTCGACAGCAACGAATTTAAGGAGTCGGAGCTCACCATATCCCTCACTACCAGCTGACTGTATAAAGAAGTGTTTCCCATAAAGAACATAGCGAAAAAGCTGGTCAGCGTCATCACTCCCAATCCTCCTACCTGTATAAGCAGGATGATGATGAACAAGCCTTCCGTGGTGAATGTGGTTGGAACATCTACGGAAACCAGCCCCGTAACGCAGGTGGCACTGGTGGCTGTAAAGAGGGCGTCAATAAAAGAAATACCCTGATAGGTAGCTCTGGGAAGCATCAAGAGTGCCGTCCCGATAAGGATAATCAGGAGAAAACTGGAAGCAAGTATCAGGGAAGGATTGGTGCGTTTGCCTAACAGACGGATAATCCCGTTGGATAATTGCAACAGGGAAAGGAGTGTGAGCAGTATGGTAGCATACAGCTGATGATGGAAAAACAACCAAATATTTCGTACGAATCCCTCTACTATCGGGTCGTGGAAAACAACAGGAAGCAAGGTAAGGTAAAGAAGCGCACTCAGCGTCCAGGTCAGCTTTTTGTATTTGCGCCGGGTTACCTCATAGTTGAGGATAATCTGTAGCGTGGTGTTAATCAGGAATATAATCCATACAAAACGGTAGATGCCATGAATCATATGCAAGTCTTCTTTTGAAAGAAGAAAGCCATGCTCGTACACCAATGTCATAAGGAAAAGGGCCGACACCAGACACGTAAATACATCCAGTCCTGCCAGTCCTCGTTGTATATAAGGGGTTATCCGTTTCTTCCGGTAGATAAAGAGTTTGTGCAGGTTTTCCATATTTCGTTCCCTTTTCATTGTACAGTGGACAAATTTAGTTCAAATTTGTTACAACGTATTCCTTTGTCGGTTATTATTTGTCCTAATATAAACAATCTTGCCTGTTTTTCTGTTTAGTCTTGTCGCGTTTTTCCGAAAGAGTGAAACGGCATAACCAAGAGAGGAATCGTTTTGTATATCCTCTATTTGCGTATCTTCTCTTTCAAATATTCTCTTTTACAAAACTGTAAATTGTCTAACATCTTGCGGTTTTATAGTCGATAATTCAGCCAGATTATTTAACTTTGTATATTGGAAAAAGAAAGTGTATAAGTAAAAATGATATATCAAGATAATATATGTTTGAACAGACTATTAAAAATATAGACGACATGCTGAGATGGGCGTGTGGCAACTGTATTTGAAGCTATTGTGAGTGATGCAAAAGTGGTAGACGAAAAACTATATGGTAACCAAGATAGTAACCAAGACGGCTCACCAGGCAAGCAAAAACATAAGTTTGAATTGTGGGATAAAGAATTGACTACCGAGGCAAAGACTGTTTTAGTAATGTGCAGTAAGACACCATTACCCAAGTCCGAAATTTTCAATAGTTTGGGCATGACTGCTCAATCTAAAAAAATGCTACTCACTTGCAACCCTTGATAGAACGAGGATTGATAACCTACACTATCAAAGATAAGCCTACGAGCCGCTACCAAAAATATGCGGTTACGCCCCTTGGTAAGGCCTACTTGTTTCACCTGAAAAATGACAACCAATGAAACCGGGTTGTAAAATACAACCTTTAGAGAAGTGTATTGGATGGGTTTGATGAGTGTTTGAATAGAAGAATTTTTGCCTTATCTTTGCTGCTGTTTAATGAATCAAGAAAACAATGGAAATAGCTTCTTTATATCATATCTTCCAACAGCATCCGCTGGTCACCACGGATAGCCGGAACTGCCCCGAAGGCTCTCTGTTCTTTGCCCTGAAGGGGGCGTCTTTTAATGGAAACGCCTTTGCGGAGCAAGCCCTGAAAGAGGGATGTGCCTACGCGGTGATTGATGAACCGGCTTATGCCAAGGCTTCGGACAAACGGTTGATTTTAGTCGACGATTGCTTGACGGCATTGCAGCAATTGGCCAATTACCATCGCAGGCAGTTGGGCACACGCATTATCGGTGTTACCGGAACGAACGGGAAAACCACTACCAAGGAGTTGATATCTTCTGTGTTGGCGCAGAAGTACAAGGTGCTCTATACACAGGGAAATTTCAATAACCATATCGGCGTGCCGCTAACGCTGCTTCGCCTCACTGCGGAGCATGATATCGCCGTAGTGGAGATGGGAGCGAACCATCCGGGGGAGATTGATTTCCTGGCACATATTGCCGAACCCGATTATGGCCTCATTACCAATGTGGGGAAGGCGCATCTCGAAGGCTTCGGCTCTTTCGAAGGCGTCATCCGTACCAAGGGCGAGTTGTACGATTACCTGCGTACGAAACCGGAAAGCATGGTGTTTATCCATAACGATAACCCTTATTTGAACCGGATAGCGCAGGGCCTGAACCTGATTCGTTACGGGAAGCCTGATGCGCAGGCGGTGTTGAGCGTCAATGGCGAGGTGGTGGAGTGCGCTCCGTTCCTTTCCTTCCGGTGGCGTGTAGGCAACACCGAATGGCGCACCGTGGAGACACATCTGATAGGGGCGTACAACCTGGATAATATGTTGGCGGCGGCAGCCATCGGACTCTATTTCGGAGTCCCTGCCACGCAGATTGATAAGGCTCTCTCCGGCTATGTTCCCCAAAACAACCGTTCGCAACTGAAAGAAACGGCTACGAACTGCCTGATTGTCGATGCCTATAATGCCAACCCCACGAGTATGATGGCGGCCTTGACCAACTTCCGCGATATGAAGGTCGCTCCTAAGATGGTTATTCTGGGAGAGATGAAAGAATTGGGCGAGGGGAGCCCGGAAGAGCATCAAAAGGTGGTCGACTTCTTGCAGGAGTGCCGTTTTGAGGAGGTTTGGCTGGTAGGCAAACGGTTTGCGGAGACGCATTCCTCCTTCCGTACTTTTGCCGATGTGGAAGAGGTAAAAGAGGCCGTGCGGCAGGATGCTCCGAAAGACCGCTATATCCTGATTAAAGGCTCAAACAGCATGAAGCTGAGCCAGTTGGCCGAACTGCTGTAAGGAGAAAAGAACCCTCCGACTGTCTGCAGGGATATCTTTTAGCAACGCATCGGATGTATTTTTCCGCTATAGCGTGATAGAATGGTTCCACAAGCGTCCTATAAATCTCTACATGCGATGCTTTTGCCCTGTGGAATGGCTGTATACACCGGATGGGCAGACGTACAAAAAAGGTACGGACTTTCCCGAAAGGGGGATGTCCGTGCCTGTGGTATGGTGGTTTTGCTTCCGCTATGGCTGCAGGTTGTTTTTTGCCTGTTTACCGTTTTAGATGACGGGGTCAAGGTCTTGGTCCTTCTCCGGTGTTTCCCACGCATCGTCGGCTGTAAGCTCAAAGGTAAACGTACCGAACACGGAATATTCTCCCTTGATGTTGGTTTTGTAACTTTGCTCGAAAGGCACGTTGGTAACGTCCTTTGGGGCTTCATTGTTGAACGTTATCGTAAGGTTTAGCAGCCGTTCTTCTCCCAACGGAGCCAATAGGTAGTCCGTGGCAAGGATTGCGTCTTTGGCCGCCTTCTCAATGCCTGTAAAGGTATGGGTGGCAAATCCTATGATATCTTTTACTTTGCCTGTACCTACGTTGAGTTCTGTATTATTTACGTCATACCTCACGGCCAGCGTATTGTTTTCGATTACCAGTCCGTCTGTTTCCACAAAGTTCACCTGTGCGGTAGCGTTTTTCAGGGTCACATTCTTTTTTGCTTCAAAGTCCTTTGAGTTGAAGGTGGTGGCCAGGCAATAAGCCACTTCGCCCACTTCGCTCTCTTTGCCGGTTGTCACCGTTACAGCCTTCAGGTCGTCGGTGTTCCAGTAACCGCTGCTCGGTGTGGCTTCGGTTTTCGCCGTGCCCCTGTCTGCCCAGAACAGGAAGGTGTAATCCGTGTTCTTTTTCAGGGTGAGTGTCAGGGAGGTGCTTGCGCTCTCCTCGCGTGCCACAGGTGCATCCGTGGCGGTGCTTCCCTCGTACGCCTCTACAATGTAGCGGGTCAAATTATTGACCGCTGCGCGGGTAGTGGCCGGTGCTTCAATGGTAAACGTAGCGAGTTGCCCTTCCTCTTGTGGTTGCATCGGCATTTCGTCTGCCTGGCTACACGATGCCAGCGCAACGATTGCCCCGGTCATCAACAATAACATTCTCTTTTTCATCATCTTTTGAATTTAATTGATTAATTATAATAGTTCTCTGATTTTATTTATTCTCTTTGCTTTATGGTGTTCCTTTCTCGGTTCCTGTTCCTTTCTTATTTCCATCCGTCGGGTACCTTATCTATATTGGTAGCCTTCGCTCCGGTAAAACAGTTATTATGATAGTTGTCCGGCTCCATCGTGTACTCCCATAGTGCCGGAAGTGTTCCGCTTCCATCCGTATTTGAACCGCAATGCTGGAAACAGTAGTCGAAATGCATCTTTTTCCCGGCAAAGCGGGTCTGTTTTTCCGTTGCTTCGTTACAGAAAATGTTGGCAGCAGGTTCAAGGTTGATGCAATCGTTGAAACAGTAGCTGAAGCTCGTTACCTCTTTATTGTTGGCGAACAGTCCCTGGGGAATAGTCCCGGTAAGTCCGCTGCAACGGTTGAAACAACTGCTGAAGCTCGTTACCTCTTTATTGTTAGCGAACAGTCCCTGGGGAATAGTCCCGGTGAGCCCGCTGCAACCTTCGAAACAATTGCTTAACTTCGTTACGTCTTTATTGTTGGCGAACAGTCCTTCGGGAATAGTCCCGGAGAGCCCGCTGCAACCGGCGAAGCAGGCATCGAAACTTTCCACTGCGGCATTGTTGGCAAACAGTCCTTCGGGAATGGGTCCGGTGAGTCCGTTGCAACAAAAGAAACAGATAGTGAAATTCGTTACGGCTGTATTGTTCTTGAACAGTCCTTCGGGAATGCTTCCGGTGAGATGGTTACAACTGTAAAAGCAACCGTAGAAATCTTTTACGGCCGTATTGTTTTCGAACAACCTTTCGGGAATGGTTCCGGAAAGGTTGTAGCAAGCGAAGAAACAGCTGCTGAAGTTTGTCACGTTCACATTGTTGGTGAATAATCTTTCGGGAATGGCTTCGGTAAGTCCGCTGCAAACATAGAAACAATTTTCGAAATTCGTTGCAGCTTCATTGTTGGCGAATAACCCTTCGGGAATGGCTTTGAGCCCGGCGCAATTGCTGAAA
>ERZ791796.1256-NODE-1256-length-16762-cov-2.489914_pt1 | contig 16762 bp, 9 predicted proteins | sample MGYA00510311_ERZ791796 | MGnify/ENA primary metagenome ERZ791796 (study PRJEB30046, sample SAMN00792042) | human gut metagenome | study: EMG produced TPA metagenomics assembly of the A metagenome-wide association study of gut microbiota in type 2...
AACACACCCGAAGCTTTGGAGGTGTATTTCTTCAATCCCTTAATGGCCAGGGTAAAGATACAGCTCCACATCACGGAGTGGCAAAGGCCGATAGAAACCAGTACCCATAAATTATTAGTGATAATACCTATTAAAGCGAGAAGGGTGGCGGCAACGGTGGTGAAGATGAGTTGCGTACGCGGCGAGATGTGGTTGAACAATCCCGAGATGGCGCGTCCTATCATCATGCCTCCCCAATAGAGCGTGGCCAGTAGTGCGGGAATGCCTAAATCTAATCCGCCGATAATCAGACGGTTCATTCCGAAGAAAGTTAAAGCGCCGTCTTCTTTCATCAGCTCCATGGCGTGGAGATTGATGTTTACTCCTACACAAACTTCGGCGCCTACATAGAAGAAGATGGCAATGACTCCTAACTTCAGGTGACGGAACGACCAGATGCTCCGTTCCAGCTTCTCATTATCTCCGGCGCGCGTCTCTTGCAAATCGGGCAAGCTGAGGCGTGAAGTAATGAGGGTAGTAACGATAACGCAAAGGGCTATCGCAAGGAATGGAACCATCAGCTGACGGGCTTCCACCCATTCGAGTGAGACACCTGCAAACATGATGGCGGTTACAAAGAACGGGGCAATGGTTGTTCCAAACGAATTGATGGCGCAAACAATATTCATCCGTTGCACGGGTTGTGTGCCGGGCAGATTGTAAGCGGCAATGTAGGGATTGATAACGACTTGCAGCAAGGCGGCCGATGTGCCCATCAGGTAAGAACCTCCCAGAAATACGAAGTATCCGTACGGTACTTCATCCTGTATGATGCGTAGGGTGGCGTCGCTATAATAGCCGGCCAGCACTGCGGAGCAGAAGTAGAGCAGTAGTCCTGCAATCATTATCACCAACGCGCGCATCAGGGTCTTTTTATATCCGTATGCGTTAATCCATTTTCCTCCCAGCGAACTGTTGAGCAGGTAACCCAGAAAGAAAAAGAAGGAAATAAGCGTGGTAAGGGTGTTGCGCAATTCGTCCACATGGGCGAGGAATGCGATTTTGAGCGGCCCCTGACACTGACCGTTGACGGTAGTGAGGAAGCCCACAATGAAATAGATGAAGGTCAGGACGATAAAGGGTCCCAGACTATTTTGCTTGGTTGTGTTCATTCTTCTTTAATTGAAAGTTTCTTAAGTGGAGAATTGAGAGTGGAGAGTTGAGAGTTTTATTTAATGGAAAGTTGAAAGTGAAGAGAACCTTTCGGGATGAAGCACGCTTCTTTCATTGAATATGAAGAACTGTAGGCAATGCTACTGTCTATCTTCATTCTTTATTCCTTTTCTTCTTTCCTTTCATTTTCAACTTCCCATTTTTCATTAACTAAATCTCTTCTTTAAACCAATAAACTTTCAATGGTGTTCATGGCTCCTTTCTTGCGGATAGCCTCCACCATTTTCAGGTAGAGGGTAACGAACTCCGGCGCACTTTTCAAATCCGTGCTTTTGAACGGGGAGAGTGCCAGGAAGTCCATTGCGTCATCCGAAGCTATTAGTTCTTTATCGTACTCGGTAAGCCACGGGTCGTTCACCTCGAAGGTGTCGCCTTTATCGTCCGTTTGGTATTTCAGATAATGGCGGTAGGCGGCGAACAAATAAGTAACCCGGCTCAGGTCGGCATGGTCGCGAATCATTTTAATCAGGTTCGGCATGAGGTAGACCGGAAACTTGGATACACCATCGAAACAGAGACGGGCTATCTGGTCGCTTACCGTACGGTTGCCGAAGCGTTCTATCAATGTTTGCTTGTAAAGTTCCAGGTCGGTGTCGCCCGGTGCAGGCACGTATGGAGTGATGTCCTTATCCATAAAGTTGCGTACGAACTGTGCAATACGTTGGTCGTGCATGGCATCGTCTACTTTACGGTAACCGCTTAGGAACGAAGGATAAGAAAGCAATGAATGCGAAGCGTTCAGCAGGCTGAGTTTCATGTTTTCGTAAGCGGTTACGTCTTGTGTGAATTCCGCACCGACGGTTTCCCAAGCAGGGCGTCCGGCAATAAAGTTATCTTCGATAACCCATTGAATAAAGTCTTCGCAATAAACCGGCGCTTCATCCTGCGTTCCATTCTGTCGGTTCAATCGTTCGATGTCTTCCGGCCGGGTAGCGGGAGTAATACGGTCGACCATACTGTTGGGGAATGTAACGTTGTCGGCAACCCATGCTGCCAGCTCCGTGTCTTGTGTGGCAAAGAAAGAGGTAAAGGCACGCTTGGCGGTGTTGCCGTTGTGTTGCAGATTGTCGCAGGAGAGAATGGTAACGGGACCGTTTCCTGCCTGCATGCGGCGGCGTAAGCCTTCCGCAACGAAGCCGAAGGTGGTGCGTGGCGATTGCGGGTGTAGCAAATCGTGGCAGACATCGGCGTTGTTCAATATAAAATCTCCGGTACTCTTTTCTATATTGTAGCCGCCTTCGGTAATGGTAAGGGTGATGAGGCGGATGTCCTTGTCCGCTATTTTATCGATAACGGCCTGCGGTTGTTCGATACCCCAGATAAGGTCTACCAACGAGCCGATGCGGTAGGTTTCGTCTTTCCCGTCGCGTCCGCAAACAGTCAGGGTATATATGCCGTTTTGTTTCTTCAGTGTCCGATAAAGGCGTTCGTCGGAAGGTAACAACATGGCTCCGCAGATGCCCCATTGTTGTTGCGAAGCGTTCTCCAACAGAAGGTTGGTGTAAAACTCTTCGTGGGCGCGGTGGAAGTTGCCTACTCCGATGTGTAAAATACCAGCTTTAATGTTTTCGCGTTGGTAGCGGTACGAGTTGATTTGTGCTTTCATGATTCTTGTTTTTTAGGTTTCACAATTGATTCTTTTGTCACAAATATAGAGGCTTCCATCACGGCGTCTTTCTTTTTTCTGCACATTTTACCTGCAAACGTTTGCGGGAACGTTCCCAAAATCTGCAAACGTTCCCAATTCGGTTGGAATATACAAATAAAGTGGTAAATTTGTATGACCTAATGAATTTATATCATGAAGCATGTAACCATAAAAGACATTGCGCAGCATCTTTCCCTCTCGGTATCTACCGTATCGCGTGCGCTGATTAACGATAAAAACATTCGTACGGAAACCAAGGAGCGGGTGCTTCAGGCGGCCAGGGAACTGGGCTATAAACCCAATCCCGTTGCCACCAATCTGAAGTACGGGCGTACCAACACGGTAGGGGTGATTGTGCCGGAGATGGTGACTCCTTTTGCGGCGCAGGTGATAAACGGCATACAGGAAGTGCTCTATGCGAAGGGATTGAAGGTGATGATTGCCGAATCGCAGGAAGACCCGCAACGCGAGCGGGAGAACCTGTTGATGCTGGAACGTTTTATGGTGGACGGACTGATAATCTGCCTGAGCGATTACCAAAAGAATAAAGAGGAGTACCTCCGTTTGCAGCGCGACGGTGTGCCGATGGTTTTTTACGACCGTATTCCTCAGGGGATGGAAGTGTCGCAAGTCATTGTGGACGATTACATGAAGGCTTTCTTCCTGGTGGAACATTTGATTCGTAGCGGGCGCAAGCGCATCATACACTTGCAGGGGCCGGACCATGTGTACAATTCTCTGGAACGGTTGAGGGGATATAAGGATGCGTTGGCGAAATTTCATATTCCGCTGGATAAGCAGCTCATAGTGCAGGCGAACCTGCATTTTGAAGATGGCCGAAATGCGGTGGACCGGTTGATGCGTGAAAAGGTAGATTTCGATGCGGTATTCGGTTTTACCGATACGTTGGCTATCGGTGCCATGAACCGTCTTCGTGAGCTGGGAAAGAAAATTCCGGAGGAAGTGGCGGTGGCCAGCTTCTCCGGAACAGTGCTTTCTACTATTGTTTATCCGCAACTTACTACCGTGGAGCCACCTCTCTACGAGATGGGGAAAACGGCTGCCGAGCTGTTGTATGCAAAGATGAAGAATCCCGAAGAGCCGAACCGTTCGGTGGTGCTCGATGCGGAGATTCAGTTGCGCGCTTCTACCGAAAGCGCTTCCGCTACTTGATGTGGTTTACTAAAAGGAGTACAACGGCTTCTTCTCTTCGTATTGTCATACCCCACTACTTGATGCGGTTTACCAGATGGGCGGGCAATACCGGCATGGCGCCATGTTGTGTGCAGACGTAAGCCGATACGTTGACGGCCAGTTGGTGCGCCTCCGGGATGGGTAATCCTTTGATGAGGCCCGAAATGAAAGCGGCAGTAAACGAGTCTCCTGCGCCTACGGTATCGGCCACCTCTACTCTCGGTGTTTCTACAAAAGAGACATGGCCCGGAGTAAATACGTAGCTTCCATTGATGCCGCAGGTTAGAATCAGCATCCGTAAGTTGTATTTAGCCAGCAATATCCAACACTTGTCCTGCAAGTCGATGCCGGGATAGCCGAACATACGGCTGACGGTGACCAGCTCTTCGTCGTTAATCTTCAAGATGTTGCATTGTTGCATGGAGTGGCATAAGGTCTCCTTGGTGTAGAAGCCTTGCCGCAGGTTGATATCGAATATTTTGTAATGTTCCGGCGCATCGGGTATGGCGTTCAGAAAAGCATGGATAGTTTCCCGGGACACAATGTTGCGTTGCGCTAACGAGCCGAAACATACGGCATACGTCTGCCTTGCCACTTCTTCTATCTTTTCCGAAAAAGGAATATTATCCCACGCTACATTCTCCTTGATATCATAGCAGGGAATTCCCTGCGGGTCGAGTTCCACCTGTACGGTTCCGGTGGGGTAGGCTACCTTTTCGATGGTTTGTTGCAAGCCCTTTTCGCGGAAAACCTCCGTTATTTCGTTGCCTAGTTTGTCGTTGCCCACGGCGCTCACTACCCGACTTTCCAGTCCGAACTGCGACACATGGTAAGCGAAATTAGCCGGTGCGCCGCCTATTTTCTTTCCTTCGGGGAGGATGTCCCATAGGGCTTCTCCCAATCCTATTACATACTTTCTTTTTTCTGTTTGAGCTTTCATGGTATTTCGTTTATGGTTTTTCTGTTGACAAAAGTAAACGCTTCTTTGTAACAGACAAACAGACGGGGAGATAAAAATGTTGGGAACGATTGCGGGAACGTTCCCAAAATCTGCAAACGTTCTCAAAGGCTTCGTTACGGGAGTAAATGCGGGCAAACCATGCGCCCGAAATAACTAACGATGTGACCGTGCGTAACTAACTATGTTATACAAATAACTAACTATGTGAGAGCGGATAACTAACGTAGTTACGAAAGCTTGATTTTCAGGGTACTAGCTTGAGCGTTTCTTTGTACTCTGCAATGGGTTGTCTTTCGCTTTCTCGGGTTAGGCAAAAAACAAGAGCGAATGTGTGCTTTGGTTCTAAAAATGTGTATATTTGCACATAACTCGTTCGAGAAATGTGAGAAATACCACATTTCTCGTTGGTAAAATGTGAATGTTGTTTTTAAAAGCTACGGTATGGAACTTAAAAGAGAACTAATGGAAGCGCTGTTGCAATGGAAAAACAGGCAGCAACGCAAACCCCTCATCATTCAGGGGGCCAGGCAAATTGGCAAAACATGGATTATGAAAAAGTTTGGCGAAACCTACTACGAGCACGTCGCTTATTTCAACTTTGACGCTTCCGAAGAACTATGCCGCGAATTTGAAAATACAAAAGACCCTCAAAGATTAATTGGTATTCTTAGGCTTTATACCGACCAACCCATAGAGCCGGAGACAACACTGATTATTTTTGACGAAATCCAGCAGAGTAATAAAGCTCTTAACAGTCTGAAATATTTTTGCGAGGATGCGCCGCAGTATCACATCATGGCAGCCGGTTCCCTGTTAGGAGTATCTCTCTCGCAAGGGGATTCTTTTCCGGTCGGCAAAGTGGAATTTCTGAATATGTACCCTGTAACGTTTCGGGAATTTCTATGTGCGGACAATCCGCAGATGTACGAATATCTGGATACACTCATCGATATCGGCCCCTTGCCGGAAATTGTTATGGGAAAAGTATCCGAATCTTGGAGACGCTATCAGGTATGCGGCGGAATGCCGGCTGCAGTGACTGCTTTGTTGGCGAATCAGGGAATCGAAGAAGTGGAGAATAGGTTACGTGAGATACTAACAGCTTATTCACTCGATTTTGCCAAACATGCCCCGGCAAAAGATATTCCCCGAATTACGGCAATTTGGAATTCCATACCGTCACAGTTAGCGAAAGAAAATCGAAAGTTCCTATATAGGCTGGTTAAAACCGGAGCGCGGGCACGAGAATATGAAGATGGATTATTGTGGCTTCAGCATGCAGGGCTGATGTACAGGGTATTCTGCTCGTCAAAGCCCGGATTACCGTTGAGTGCCTATGATGATATTTCTGCATTCAAAATTTACCTTTGCGACGCAGGACTGCTTAGAGTTATGGCGCAACTTCCGACAGAAGTATTTTGGTTGGACAATCCGCTTTACGCCGAGTTTAAGGGAGCGATGGCTGAAAATATGATATTGCAATCCCTCATTCCTCAATTGGAGGTAATGCCGAGGTATTGGGTTTCTGAGGGAACAGCCGAAGTTGATTTTTTGTTACAGTATGGCTTGTCACTTTCTCCGGTTGAAGTAAAGTCCGGTACAAATCTTAATGGCAAGAGTCTGGGAATCTATATCAAACAATACAGCCCGGAGATAGTTCTGCGCTATTCCATGAACAATCTCCGGAAGGATGGTATAATCCTCAATATCCCTCTCTTTTTGGCTGATTGGACCGGGAAATTGCTGAAAATCAATGCGAAGAAATAAATTTAATAGAGCTAGTTGAGCTATGTGGGTATTGATAACTCTAGTTCTCATGATTTTTTCGAGTTCTTTTTCTTCTTGGTAGCCGGTGTATTCTTCTCTAAAGGAGGGAATTTCGGCACGCAATTCATCAGGTACAGAATCTTCTTCTGGCGTTTCAGCATGTAAGCCGAAGGCTTGCCCGAGTTAAAGCGAATCGGGTTAGGTAGGGAAGCCGCTATCAGCGCACACTCTCCACGAGTCAGCTTTTTGGCTGTGGTATGGAAGTGATACTTTGCCGTCACCTCCGCGCCGTAGAGTCCGTAGCCCATTTCAATGGAATTCAGGTACACCTCCATGATACGTTCTTTCGACCAAAGCAGTTCTATCAAGGTAGTAAAGTACACTTCGAACCCTTTGCGCACCCACGACGATTGCGGCCATAGGAAAACATTCTTTGCCGTTTGCTGGCTGATAGTGCTGGCACCCCGGTGTTTCTTGCGGGTAGAGTTCTCCTTCATGGCTTTCTCTATTTCCTCGAAATCGAAACCATGATGCTCGGCAAACCGATTGTCCTCCGAGGCAATCACAGCCATAGGCAGGTGCGGCGAAATTTCTTCCAGCGGCACCCATTTGTGTTTCCATACCACTCTCTCGCCCGAAGTCACCTGTTGCACACTGCGGATAAACATCAACGGGGTGACGTATACCGGTACAAAACGGTAAATGACCACCATGGCAATGGTAGAGAAGAAAAAGAAGAGGAGGAGGTTACGTGCCACACGTCCGATTCTCTTTTTCAGCGACCTCTTTGTTGGAACCGGAGCATTCTCTTCCGTTTCGCTTCCTGTTTTCATTCTATACGGAATCTGTATTTTGGGCCGACAAAAGTAGTCATAAATCTAACATGCAAGGGTATGGAAAGTTCAATTCTTTACACCCTATTCCTTAATTAATAACTGTTTCGTATTCGTTCCTTCCATAAAATGTTTAACTTTGCGCTCCAATAATGTAACAAATCATTCAGAATTATGGCAGCAAAACCAAGTATTCCGAAAGGAACCCGTGATTTCTCGCCTTTGGAGATGGCGAAACGTAACTATATATTCAGCACCATTCGCGAAGTCTTCCATCTATATGGATTTCAGCAGATAGAGACTCCCTCTATGGAAAACCTTTCCACACTGATGGGGAAATATGGAGACGAAGGGGATAAGCTTTTGTTCAAAATACAGAACTCGGGCGATTACTTTTCGGGCCTTACCGACGAAGAACTTCTTTCGCGTAATGCGGCAAAGCTGGCAAGCAAATTCTGTGAGAAAGGGTTGCGTTACGACCTTACCGTCCCCTTTGCCCGCTATGTGGTGATGCACCGCGAAGAGCTCACCTTCCCTTTCAAACGTTACCAAATACAACCGGTATGGAGAGCCGACCGTCCGCAGAAAGGACGTTATCGTGAATTCTACCAATGCGATGCCGATGTGGTGGGAAGCGATTCGTTGCTGAACGAGGTGGAACTGGTACAAATGATTGATGCCGTGTTTACCCGTTTCGGTGTACGCGTGGCCATTAAGATTAATAACCGCAAAATCCTTTCCGGTATTGCCGAAATCATCGGTGAAGCCGATAAAATAGTGGACATCACAGTTGCCATTGACAAGCTCGATAAGATTGGCTTGGAGAACGTGAATGCCGAATTGGCATCGAAAGGTATCTCGCAGGAAGCCATAGATAAATTGCAGCCGATTATCCTGTTGAGCGGTACGAACGAAGAGAAGTTAACCACTCTGAAACAGGTGCTTGCTTCCAGCGAAACCGGGCTGAAAGGGGTGGAAGAGAGCGAATTCATTCTCCACACTGTAGCCGGACTGGGTATTCATAGCGAAGTGGAGCTGGATTTGACTCTGGCCCGCGGATTGAACTACTATACCGGAGCTATCTTCGAAGTGAAAGCGTTGGATGTGCAGATAGGCAGTATCAGTGGTGGCGGACGTTATGATAACCTGACCGGAGTATTTGGCATGGCCGGAGTTTCGGGGGTAGGTATTTCATTTGGTGCCGACCGAATTTTCGATGTATTGAACCAGTTGGATTTATATCCGAAAGAAGCCGTAAACGGAACGCAACTTCTGTTTGTAAACTTCGGAGAGAAGGAAGCCGCTTATTGTCTTCCTATTCTGGCGCAGGCACGTGCTGCCGGAATCCGTGCGGAAATCTATCCCGATGCGGCTAAGATGAAGAAGCAGATGAGCTATGCCAACGATAAAAACGTTCCTTTTGTTGCGATTGTAGGAGAGAATGAAATGCTTGCCGGACAAGTGCAGCTGAAAAACATGCTCACCGGCGAACAGAGTATGGTAGATGCCGACACCTTATTAAATAAGGTACTCGGAAAGTAAGCAAAAAGGAAGTTTAGTCTTTTTTCCGTAGTTGCGAAAATATTCTTCCGCAGTTGCAGAGTATTATCTCCGTAACTGCGGAAATTTTATTTTATCACACCCAACTTAAAAAACATAAGTGTAGTGTTCCTCTTTCAGTTCTCAGTCTCTTCTCTTTCAGCTGATGCCACCTGTGGGTAGTTGATGAACGACTGAACTATTTATCTTGGGAAGGATGGGGTTATTTAAATGAAAGTGATGTACTTACTACTATTTCGTTTTTATATCTATTGGTACGGCCTACTCTTTCCGCATTAATATTTATACTTTTCTTTTTGAATAGTTGCCTGAAAAGAAAAAAAGCAGTTAATTTGTAGTGTACAAATCACCCTATAAATAGATAAAACCGGTGATTTGTAACCTTTTAACTTTAAATACATATTTACTAAAACATCTAATTAACATGAAAAACCGAGAATTTGCATGTTCCTTAGGAAAACGCTCACATCTCTTAAAGTGTGCTTCCTGGGGATTGTTGACAACTGTGTTGTCTTTTGCCGCTCCGCAACAAATAAATGCGTGGGGGGGGGTAAAATCTTCTGAATCTCAAATCGTTAATCAAACAAAATCTGTAACCGGCACCATTTTAGACGAAACCGGTGAACCTCTAATCGGCGTATCGGTATTGGTACAGGGAACCACTACCGGAACAGTTACCGATATGGACGGTAAATTTTCTCTTCCCAATGTCCCGGCCAATGCAACACTTATTATTTCTTATATTGGCTATCAAACGCAAAACATAAAGGTAGGTAGCCAAAGTACTTTCTCTGTTACGATGAAACCGGACAATCAAGTGTTGGACGAGGTAGTCGTAGTAGGATACGGTGTGGTAAAGAAATCCGATTTAACGGGTTCGGTAGGTAGTGTCAAGTCGGAAACGCTGACCGCGAAAGGAGCTACTTCAGTAATGGAGAGTTTGCAGGGACAGGTTGCCGGTGTAAATATTACCCAGTCGTCGAGCCGTGCGGGCGACGGATTTAATATTCAGATTCGTGGAAAGAGTTCTATGAACGAAGATAGCAAGCCGTTGTACGTTATCGACGGAGTGGTATGCGACAACATGGATTTCCTGAATCCGATGGATATTGAGAAGGTGGACGTACTGAAAGATGCTTCTTCTACCGCTATCTACGGTTCGCGTGCCACAAACGGTGTGGTCATGATTACTACGAAGAAGGGCGAAAATGCTTCCGGTTCGGCTAAAGCAACTGTCAGTTACGATGGTTACTATGGCGTGAAGAAAACAGCTAATATGCCCGATTTCATGAGTGGAGACGAATATACACAATATCGTTTCAGCCGTTATCTGACGGAGTCGGTGAATACGGCAACCGGTTTGACTGCTTGGGAAATGAAAGCCAGTGATTTGACTAAATTCTGGTGCAACGACAGTCCGGTGATTAAACAAATGTATCTGGACCATAATTACACAGATTGGCCTGATTTGGTTACCCGGGACGGTTCCCAGCAAAATCATTTTATCAACATCTCCGGTAATGCCAAGGATATCAGTTATCGTGTAGGTTTAGGATATCAAAATGAAGAGGGCGTTTTGTATGATAATTATGAACGTTGGAACATCAAGGGTGCGGCCGACCATAAGATTTCAGAGCAGCTCTCTGCCGGATTTTCCGCAAACTTGGCCACTTCGATGAAAAAGTATGGAAGCCAGAACTCCGTAAATAACGGATTCTTGATGAACCCCACCATGGCGGCCTATTATTGGGAAGGCGAAAATGCCGGAGAACCGATATTTCAGCCGGGTAAAGACGCTGTGCTATATCCCAATGGCGGTGGTCCGACTTCTACCATTAATCCTTTGGTAGACCGGGACAACTCGAAAGACGATACACGTACCTATAACGCTATGGCCAACGTCTATCTGCAATATAGCCCTATTAAGGAAGTTATTTTGAAGACTACTTTCTCGCCGATGTATCAGAAGTCACGTCACGGAATCTTTTATGGTGCCGACACCCAAGTACGTGGTGGTAATGGCAATCAGGCGGAAGATTCTCAGGATGAAACCTTCTCTTATACATGGGATACACAGGCTAATTTCATCAAAAGTTTCGGTGACCACAGTCTGAATGTATTGGGCTTGTTCTCCGTGTACCAACAACGGGAAGAAGGTAACTATATGAAAGTAACGAATATGCCGTTTGATGTGGATTGGCATAATATGGGTTCGGGTACCATTGAAAGTCGTTCCAGCTATTACCGGAAAATATCCATGCTTTCGTATGTAGCTCGTATCAATTACTCGTATAAAGGAAAATATCTGTTAACGGTATCATCCCGTTGGGACGGAAGCTCCAAGTTTGCGAAAGATGACCGTTGGGGAATGTTCCCGTCGGCAGCTTTGGCATGGCGTATGTCGGAAGAGGACTTTATGAAACCGGCATCCGACTGGTTGAGTAATCTGAAACTTCGTTTGAGCTATGGTGTAACCGGTAACAATGCCGGAGTAGGACCGTATGACACACAATCGTTGGCTAACATAAAGTACTATTACAACTTTGGTAACTCGGTGGCAAACGGATATGGCTATTCAATGGCTAACTCTGAGTTGACATGGGAAAAGACGACAGAGTTGAACTTGGGTGTGGACTTCGGTTTCTTTAATAACCGTATTTCCGGTTCTGTGGATGTGTACGACAAAACTTCCAAAGACTTGCTGATGGAAATGGATACCCCGTTTGAATTGGGTTCTGCTACAGGTTCTATTTATAGTAATGTAGGAAAGGTGAATAACCGTGGTATTGAAATCCAGTTGAATACGGTAAACTATCGTAATAAAGATTGGAACTGGGAAACGAACTTCTCTTTTGCCCGCAATATCAATGAGATAAAAGAACTGAATGGTGAAAAAGAGGATTTGGTAGGTAATAAATGGTTTATCGGTCAGCCGATTGATGTGATTTACGGTTACAAACATTTAGGCATTTGTACACGCGAACAGGCACAAGCCTATGCGCAGGACGCTACCAAAAAGACGAAGTTTACCGAGGGAACGATGATTGTATGGGATAAAACAGGAGAAGGCACTATAGATGCTTCGGACAGAACCATCCTAGGACATTGCGCTCCTACCTGGACCGGCAGTATGACTTCTAATCTGACTTACAAGAATATTGATTTCTCTTTCAGTATTTACACCAGTCAGGGAGGCTATGTATACTCTCCGTTTATGCGTGAGTTCGGTCGTTACGGCTCACGAGGAACTCAACATATCAAACTGGACTATTATATTCCTGACGGTGCACCGATTTTGGGTGCCGACGGTAATGTAACCACTCAACAAGGTACTCACTACGGTGCGTTTCCTTTCCCAACCGGAGGTAATGCTACCGGACAGTCGGGTGCCGGCAGTTTCTGGTCGGAAGACGAAAACGGACAGGCTTTCTGTGTGGACAACTCTTATGTAAAAGTTAAGAACATAACACTGGGCTATACCTTCCCAAAAAGTCTGGTATCCAAGCTACACATCTCCAATCTGAGGGTTTATGCAAACATTATCAATCCGTTTACCTTTACCGATTATAAAGGTTTTGACCCGGAATGGGCCAGCGCTTCGGTTACCGATGGTACGGGTGGTGTAAGCTCCAGAACTTATCAAATTGGTGTTAATCTGAAATTCTAATCTTAAACAACGAGTAAATTATGAAAAAGATATATTACATTATGGTCGTTGGAGCTTTGACACTTTTTACGAGCTGTTCGGGCTTTTTGGACCAAGACAACCGGTCGGATGTATCGACCAAGGACTTTTATAACACTACCACGGGCTATGAAAGTTTAACAAACTCCATGTATTCCACTTTGCGCGTTATTTTTAATAACCAACCACATTTGTTTGTGGGAGGAACCGATTTGTACGGTGATGGGAAGAGCCAGGGTATGGCTATGACCTACTATACTTATACCGTAGCGGAAGATTGTCTGGAACGTTTTTATATGAACTGTTATAAAGGTATTCAGGCTGCTAACAGTGTGATTGCTTATGGTGAAACAACGGAAGAGTCGAATGTTCGTTTGCAATATATCGATGAGGCTCGTTTTATCCGGGCTTGGTATTATTTCCAGTTGGTGCAGCAGTTCGGTGGCGTTCCTTTGAGTAACGAGATGTATGAGGGTGCGGTGATGAATCATCCTCGCAACTCCTTGGCAGATGTCTATAACTTTATTATTGGGGAGTTTGAGCATTTGGCCACTTCTCCCGATTCCAAGTTGCAGGAGCGCAGTACGGTAGGACGTGCCAACAAGCGTGCCGCTAATTTCTTCCTGGCCAAGGCTTATCTCACTCGCGGTTGGTTGAATGGACAAGATGAAGAAGCACAGGAAGACAACATTGCGCAGACGAATGATTTTGCCAATGCACAAAAATATATTCTGGCAGCTATTGGTGGTGAAGAACCGGAGGAATCCATAGAAACGGTTTTCGATATAGCCAACGAAGCAAATAATGAATTTTTCTGGACAGTACAATTTAGTGGTGACGCTGTGGATAATCCGAAATCCGGCGGTTCTTACCAGATGGCACAGTTCGGTGCCTATTTGGGAGGTTCGGAATACCCGCGTACTAAGGCAATAGACGGTACTTATTCTCCAACTTACCGTTACCACAGTTTGTTTGCGAAAGGTGACGGACGTTATGAACAGACTTTCATGCTGGAACTTTATGGAACGGAAGCAGGCGGTACGCCGACTTATAAATATTTTGATTACTATTATCCTAATAATGGTTCAAAAGTACTTTATTATTACGCTCCCTGGTGGGCAACCGATGAGGATATTGCCGCTTGGAAGGCTGACGACCCGAATGGGGTAAAGGCGAATGTGGTTGTTGGTAAAATAGCCTTGACTGCTGAAGATGGAGGCTTGGACCCGAACTCTGGAAAACCGGCCGATTGGGCAACTCGCCGACATAGTGACTGTGGAGTTCCTTGTATGCGTAAATTCGATGATTATACGGAGACTTCTATTGCTAACCGCAACAGTACGTGTTCCATGCATGATGTGTCTTGTGCTCGTTTGGGTGAGGCTTACCTGATTGCGGCGGAGGCTTATTTGATGCAAAACGATAAGACGAATGCGGCAAAGATGATTAAAACATTACGTTCCCGTCCCGGTACGATTAAGCCGGGCTTTGAAGCAGACATGGCTGTCAGTGAGAATGATATGACCATTGATTTTATCCTTGATGAACGTGCTCGTGAGCTAGCTGGTGAGTATGTTCGTTGGACGGACTTGAAGCGTACTCACAAACTGATTGAATACGTGAAGGCTTATCAGGAAGACCCTGTACAGGCATCTAACTTACAAGGTCCGGATGGAAAATATAAGATTCTTCGTCCTATACCTCAGAAAGCTATCGACTTGAATAAAGCAGAAATACAACAGAATCCGGGCTATTGATGACCCAGCAATCTGTGTTAGATAAATAGGAAGGCCGTCTCAGGAATAGAAACTGAGGCGGCTTTCTGTATAGTAAGAAACTTGTTGTTGTATAGGTTTGTTTGTTGTCTGAATGATGTATAAATGAATAGAAAGAAGAGAATTAACTTTTTTTTTGTTTTAATTGGCTACCTCCCTATCTATTGAAAAATAGCTACTTGACTGTCTCGGATAATTCCTTTCTTCGTAGATTCGGTTTTTATTCATTTTATGTGCTATATTTAGTGTAGACATCAGGATGTTGTCTGGTTGCCGGTTTTACTTGTAAAACTAATTAGGCTCTTTTCTTTTGGATTTTATTTAAAAAAGGAAAGAGATAAATGAATAGGAGCCTGATAAATAGTATTTTTTCTTTTTAAAAATTTGTATCTTAGCGCTTAGAATCTTGAAAAAAGTATAATATACTCCCCAAAAGAGTATATAAATTCACTAGACACAGAAACTAAGTATGATTGAAAACAAAGAGAGATTAAGTGATTATTTACTTCATTTCTTAGAGCGGTTGAGTAGCAATGAATCCAATGAAAAGAAAATCATAGAATCATTGGCCGAATTTTGTAATTACTATAAATTTAAGAAGGCTTTTGTCTATCAGACAGATGGTTTTCGTTATTTCTTTTTGAAGGAAACGATTGGAAACGAAGAGAATACATTGAGACTTCGTTTTGAAATGAGTGAAATGTCGGAAGAACATGCAAATAGCATAAAGCCTCAAAATAAACCCTTTTACGGCGAGAGAAACGAAACGGCTTCCGTAAGCGATATCGATATTTTGGACTTCTATCATGTGGATTCTTTGCTGATTAGGCAGTTTGAAGATACGGAAGGCAAGATTATCGGATTTATAGGCTTTGCCGACAGAGAAGAAACTAGACCTTTTATGGAGAATGAGTTGCAGATAATTCATATCCTGTTGGGAGCGCTTTCTAAAGAAATAGCAGTCAGGGAGTATAAAGAAAGAGAGGTACGGGCCAGCAATACGCTGGGCAGCATCATGAACAATATGGGAGTGGATATTTATGTAAATTCTTTCGATACTCATGAAATGCTATATGCCAACGCCTCTATGGCAGCTCCGTATGGAGGGCCGGAGCATTTTAAAGGGAAAAAATGTTGGGAAGCTCTTTATACCGATAAGAAGGGAGAATGTGAGTTTTGTCCTAAAAGACATTTGATTGATGAAAATGGGCAACCAACCAAAGTATATTCTTGGGATTATCAGCGTCCGTTTGATGGATGTTGGTTTCGGGTGTTCAGTGCTGCGTTTGCCTGGATAGACGGGCAGATGGCGCATGTAATTACCAGTGTCGATATAGACCACCAAAAGAAAATAGAAGAGGAACTGAGAATAGCTAAAGATAAGGCGGAACATCTGGACCGTTTGAAGTCTGCTTTCCTGGCCAATATGAGTCATGAAATTCGTACTCCGCTTAACTCCATTGTGGGCTTTGCAGGTCTTCTTGTCGAAGCGGAAGACCAGGAAGAACGGCAGGAGTATTTCAATATCATGCAGGAAAATACGGAGTTGCTTTTACAGCTGATATCTGATATCTTGGATTTGTCGAAGATAGAAGCCGAAACACTCGAATACAATTTGGATTATTTGAATGTGAGAGACTTTTGTAACGATGTTATGCATACTTATGATATAAAGGAAGACAAGGCCGTTCCGGTTTTGCTTGCTCCCAATTTGCCCGATTACCGTATTTATACAGATAAGAATCGTTTGAAGCAAGTGGTTATCAACTTTATCAATAATGCCCTCAAATTTACGAAGGAGGGGCATATTCTTCTCGAATACCATTTAAAGGAAGACACCAATGAAATAGAGTTTTCGGTGACCGATACTGGTATGGGTATTGCTCCGGATGCGGTAGATAAAGTGTTCGACCGCTTTGTAAAGCTCAATAGTTTTTCAAAAGGTACCGGTCTGGGATTGTCTATCTGTCGAAGTATTATCGAACATCTGGGTGGTACGATTGGTGTTGAATCCAAATTGGGCGTAGGCAGTCGTTTTTGGTTTACACATCCGTGCACCGAATAGAAAATTTCCCTATATTTGGAGAATAAATCTTAGATATCATGAAAACACTCTTATTATCTCTT
>ERZ791796.1259-NODE-1259-length-16755-cov-2.700898_pt1 | contig 16755 bp, 11 predicted proteins | sample MGYA00510311_ERZ791796 | MGnify/ENA primary metagenome ERZ791796 (study PRJEB30046, sample SAMN00792042) | human gut metagenome | study: EMG produced TPA metagenomics assembly of the A metagenome-wide association study of gut microbiota in type 2...
CTGTGTTATGTATACAATTTTTCTTGTATATGAAAAGTGTTTCATACCTTGAAACAAAATGTTTTAATAGTATGAAACGAAGTGTTTCAAAGCATGAAACAAAGTGTTTTTAACTATGAAACACTTTTTCTATAAGCATGAAAGTAGATGTAATAACTTTGTATATAGTGGATTAACTGCTATTATCTTCTTGTCTGAAGAAATAAGGCTCTACAAATTGTCTTCTTTCTTCAAGAAAATGAAAGAATCGCATCTTATGCGAATGTGGATGTTCTATTTTTTATGAATTATTTGGCATGGTTTTTGCTTTTTATATTTCAGCCGGAAAGAAAATTAAGAAAAAGAGCAACCATATACATGGAAATAAATCTCCCTGCCAAATAATATCAATAATCCATCATCTCCCCTCAAATATTGCTCTTTCTTCCAATTTATTCTCTCTCTTTATTTTGTATTAATAAAAAATCAGGATGTAAATACCCCCTTTTATACCTCCCAAATAGAGTCTTTTACCCGCTTTTTACAGAAAAATGCATTTTTTTGAAAAATAATTCGATTTAGGGGTGTTCGATTTGAGGGTCTCCTCGTATTATTAATAGACGTGAATAAAAAAGCCCTTATCTGATAAGGTTTCTAAAAAGAAGAGTGTAATAATAAAATAAATGTTTAACCAATAAGTGAGAGAATATGAAAAAAGAATGGATCTTTTCTATCGTATTGTTCTTGATTGCTTCTTTCCTATGTCCGCCTCAATGGGCGCAGGCACAGAATGCCAAGGAAAAGAATATTACGATGGAGTTTAAGAATGAAAGTTTGCCGTCTGCTTTCAAGCGTTTGGAAAAAGTTTCCGGCTACAAGATTCTGTTTACGTATGACGATGTCAGTCGTTATACGGTCACCGCTTCAGTGAAGAATCAGACGCTGGAAGGAGCATTGAAAGCCGTTATCGGTAATCACCCCTTGGAGTATGGTATTGAGGGTAAGTATGTGAATGTCACTTCGAAGCACATAGACCAAAAGCCTCGGGGGGGGGTAAAGAAAACCTATGCTGTGACTGGTACGGTAGTGGATAGGGATGGACTTCCGCTTCCCGGTGCCGCCGTGCAGATTAAAGGAACAGCTTTGGGAACAGCCACCGATTTGGACGGAAAATATGCCTTGGAACTTGGTTCCGGAGATATAGGTCCCTGTGTGCTGGTGTTTTCTTACATCGGCATGAAGGCGGAGGAGGTGCATGTTACTCCCGGTAGCAAGGAGCTTATAGCCTTGAGTGATGTTACTTTGTCCGAAGACCTCACCCAAATAGGAGAAGTGGTGGTGACGGGTATTTTCCAGCGTGCGAAGGAAAGCTATACGGGAGCCGTGTCTACTGTAAGTAAAGAACAATTGCAGATGTTTAAGGGACAGAACTTGGTGCAGACATTGCGCAATATAGACCCTTCACTCAATATCCCAATGAATAATGCATTTGGTAGCAATCCGAATGCTTTACCTCAGATGACTATCCGTGGCTCATCCTCTTTGCCGATGAGTGTGAAGGAATTCAATGAGCAAACTAAGCAAAGTGTCAATACACCTCTGATTATCATGGATGGATTTGAAACTACTTTGGAGAGATTAATGGACTATAATGATGAGGAAATAGAGTCTATCAATATCTTGAAAGATGCGTCAGCCACTTCTATTTATGGTTCGCGCGGTTCCAATGGCGTCATCGTGGTGCAAACCAAGAAACCGGAACCCGGAAAGTTGAAAGTGACGCTTCAAGCCGGGTTGAACTGGGAAATTCCCGATTTATCTTCTTACGATTTGCTGAACGCTGCCGACAAGTTGGAGTTGGAGCGCATTGTCGGGCTATATAAAGTGGCCGGTGCGCCGGGTTCAACCTCCGAATATGAGAAACGTTATTATTCCCGTTTGAAAGACGTGCTTTCCGGAGTAAATACCGATTGGCTCAGTCAGCCCCTGCACAACGGAGTGGGACAGCGGTACAATCTTCGTTTGGAAGGGGGTAGCGATGAGTTTCGTTGGGGAACCTCTATTTCGTACAACGACACACAAGGAGCCATGAAAGGTTCGGCACGTCGTGTATTTAATGGGGATATTACTTTGATGTACACCGTGAATAATTTGCGGTTCCGCAACAGTACAACGATTGGCAACACCAATAGTGCGGAAAGTAAGTATGGAAGTTTCGACACGTATGTTGTCCAGCAGCCTTACAACAAACCTTATGACGAGAGTGGGGCGTTAAACCGTTATTTCGATGGCTTCGGCCCGGAGAATCAGGATGAACAGAATCCGCTGTATGACGTAACACTGAATTCGTTTGACAAAAAGAACCATTTTCAAGTAACCAATAATTTTTCGGTCGATTGGACCGTGTTGCCGGAACTTACGGTAAGAGGTCAGTTTGGTATCACAGCCCTTCGTAATACGAGTGATTATTTCCTTCCGGGTGAACACTCTTATTTTAACAAAACGGAGTATAGGGATGCCGTCGGAGCACTTCGTAAAGGTCAATATACATATGGCACAGGGGATTATCTTTCCATGATGGGACACGTAACCGTTAACTATGCCAAAACATTTGCGGAAAAGCACCTGTTAAACGCCGGTTTGGATGTGTCACTGACCGAAGATAGCGACAGACAGTATGAGTTTGTAGCCGAAGGCTTTGGTAATGATGACTTGAGTTTCCTTGCCAATGCTTTGCAATACGAAAAGGACGGTGCGCCCACAGGCTCGAAAATAATGAAACGTAGTGTAGGTGTTACCGGAAACGTGAACTACATCTACGATAACCGCTATTTTATCGATGCTTCGTTCCGTATGGATGGTAGCTCCCAGTTTGGTTCCAACAAACGTTACGCTCCTTTCTGGAGTGTCGGTTTAGGATGGAACCTGCATAATGAGAAGTTCATGCAGGAACAAACGGTTTTGAACAAACTCAAGTTGAGAGGTTCGGTGGGTGAGACGGGAACCGTTGACTTTTCTCAGGCACAAGTGGAGACCATGTATCTCTTTACACCCGGCGACCGTTACCTATCGTGGCATGCGGCGCATTTGCAGGGCTTGGGAAACCCGGATTTGACTTGGCAAAAAACCCGTGAGATAAATGTGGGGTTAGAGTTCGGTTTGTGGAGTGACCGGATTCAAGGTGAGTTTGACGTTTATTCCAAAACAACCTCTAATCTTCTTTCATTGAGAGACTTGCCCTTGTCTATGGGATTCGGCTCTTTCTTTGATAATGTGGGAGAGGTGAAGAATACCGGTTTCGAAGCCTCTTTGAGCGCCTATATCATCCGTGACAATGAACGCGATTTGAATTGGATGGTAAGCGGAAAGTTGGTTTATAACAAAAATGAGATAACCAAGCTGTCGGACGCTATCTTGGCGCAGAATGAAACTTACCTGAAAAATGACGAAGTGGATGTGGCCAACCTGTTCTATGTGGGACGTCCTCAGAACGCTATCTACGCAGTTCGTTCGTTGGGAATCGATGCTAGCACGGGTAAGGAGATATTCTTGGATAAAAACGGCAACGCTACATATAAATGGAGCGCTTCGGATAAAGTCTATTTAGGACCGGACGCTACATACGCGTCTCCGTATAGGGGTAATGCCAGTACGATGCTGAAATGGAAAGACTTTACATTCAATATCTCATTCGGATATCAATGGGGAGGTAAGACCTACAACCAAACACTGGTCGACAGGGTGGAAGTGTCGAATATAACCATCCGGAACAGGAATGTTGACTCACGTGTGTTTACCGACCGTTGGCAGAAACCGGGTGATGTGGCGTTCTTTAAAGGATATAGCAATGAAAGTACCAGAGCTTCTTCCCGTTTTGTGATGGACGACAACTGGTTCGAGATACAATCTATCGGCGTGCAGTATCGGTGGGCGAACGAAACGTTGAGGAAAATTGCTCGCTTGCAAAGTGTTACTTTCGGACTGAATATGTCGGATGTATGGCATTTCTCCAACATCAAGTATGAGCGGGGAACGCAGTATCCGTTTGCGCGTAATGTGAAAGGAACTATTACTTTATTATTCTAACCTCTAAACAATAATCAGATTATGAGAAAGAAATATATGCCCTTATTGCTGTCGGCCTTTCTATTGCTTACTGCTTGCGATGACTGGTTGGATGTGCAGCAAAACACGGAAAAGAAGGAAGTGCAGATGTTCGATACCTACAAGGGCTTCCAAGGAGCTTTGGCGGGATGTTATGACGATTTGGCCAAGGCGAACCTGTATGGAGACAAACTGATGTATTCATATATTGAATCAATGGCTAATTTATGGTATATAGGTACTTCTGCCAATAATTTATGGCCGAATATTGTGCCTAATTATTATTTCATGACACATGAGTATGGACATTCCGTAGCGGAAGCGGAGATAAAGAATATCTATGCGGATTTGTTCAATACAGTTCTTGAGGCGAATATGGTCATCAAAGGATGCGAGGAAAAAGGAAATGTGATACCCAGCTCGAAAGCGAGAGCGGTAGTGGAGGGTGAAGCGTATGCCGTTAGGGCTTTATGCCAGTTTGATATTCTCCGCCTGTTTGGCCAGGTGCCGGACAATCCGACTATCTTGGTGAGCTTGCCTTACTCGGAAGCGACTACTAAGGACGAACGTCCGCCTTATTATACCTACGAGCAGTATGTAACGAAACTGAAAGCGGATTTCGAGACCGCTCTTTCCTTGTTGAAGGATAACGACCCGGTATTTGAATATACGTATGATGAATTCAACAACGCCGGCTCGAAAAACTATGAATATGTGACGATAGAAGATGACTTCATGGCTTTCCGGCAACACCGTTTGAATTACTGGGCTGTGAAAGCGCTTCAGGCTCGTATGTATATGTACATCGGAGAAAAGGAGAATGCGCACGATGTGGCGATGGAGGTAATCAATGCCAAAACGAAAGACGGAAAAGCGGTGGTTACACTGAGCGCACAGGCTGATACCAAGAATAAATATTATGCCTATCCTTCTGAAAGCCTTTTTATGGTCGCCAAAGCAGGATTGGAGGATGAAACTGTAAGCTTGTTGCTCGGAAATGAGAAGTTGCCGGTTTATGACGGGCAGAACCTCGTGATAAGGGAGAATGCTCATGCCAGCTTATTCGAGGGGGCATGGAGTACTGACGTGCGCAAACAGAACATGTGGGCTGCGGTGCAGACTTCGCAGGCAAAGAAGTTTATGTCTATCCGCAAGCATTATTATAATTCGGATGAGCTTTCTCAAACCACAAAAATACAAGTGCTGGCTACCAAACTGGAGCTTTTGCCGCTTGTCCGCTTGTCGGAAATGTATCTGATAGCTGTGGAAGGCGCTCTTACCTTGAGTGAGGCAAATGCCTTGTACACCACTTATCTGGCATCGAAGAACGCTCAGATGGAGACTCCGTTCGCTTCGAACGATGACATTCGCAATGAAATGCTGAAAGAGTATCGCCGAGAGTTCTTTGCGGAGGGCGTGGTATTCTATTTGTACAAACGTTACCAAATCGCCCACATGTGGTCGAGAGAAGATGTGAACGTAGTGGAGAGAGACTATATTCTTCCGTTGCCTAATACAGAGTATAACCCTAATTAAATATGCGTATGAAAAAGTTACTATATATCCTTATAGGATTGGCTTTGCTCTTACCGGCATTTTCTTCTTGCGGGGAGGATGATTTGAAGGGAGCGTTGGACAAAAGTCGTCTGAATTTTGAGTATGAAGACGGACGTTTGGTAGATTCCATTGTTCGCTATTCCTTTGCTTTCGGACCGGATGAAACGATGATTGATACAGTTTGGTTGCAAGTAAATACGATGGGAGTACCGGTTGATTATGACAGACCGTTGGCTTTGCAGCAATTGGCTACAGGAGAAGACGACGCAGTGTCTGGATTGCATTATGTGAAATTTGACGATCCGGAACTGGTTGCCAAGTATTATTACATACCGGCAGGAGCGATTACCACTCAAATTCCGGTGGTAGTAAAGCGTGACGACCCAACCTTGAAAACCGTTGCTTATACATTACGGGTGGGATTTAAGCCCAACGAGGAATTTGACTACGGAAGTAAAGAATTTAGTTTTAAACGAATCGTTATAGCCGATAAATTAGTAGAACCTGAAAATTACAAAAATTTGTCGTACTTCTTTGGAGAATATGGTCCGGTAAGACACCGCTTCCTGATTGATGCAAGCGGTGAAAAGTGGGATGATAAATATGTTGATTATTTGTATACTACTTATATGTTGGGTGGTGGAGATCAAAATTATTTATTCTATTATGCTCAGAAAATGCACAGGGCATTGCAGGAATATAATCGTACTCATGACAAACCTTTGTGTGAAGAGGGGGGCGTCGAGATAACATTCGATTTTGGCGCAGGTTTTGAATAATAAAAAAAGAACGGATATGATGAAAGCAAAATATATTTTATGGATGTGGTGCATGTTGCTTTTTGTCTCTTGTTTCGAGGATGAGGGGAATTACAGCTATGCAGAAGTGGAGGATATTGAAATAGGAATAGAACCGTCTAAGATTGTATATGTCGGTCAGCCGTTGGATATCCCAATAACCTTGAAAACGGCTTATACGGATATAGAGTATGAGTGGTATGCGTACGATCCGAAAGAGGAGGAGAAATCCGGTCATGATGAGAACTACGAGGCTACGCTGATTGGCACGGAAAAAGATTTGTCTATACCTGATATGGATTGGAATACAGGAATTTACACGGTGATGGTGAAAGCCATTTCCAAATCCAACGGATATGCTGTTTCCGCTAAAACAAGCGTAGAGGTGATGACAGAACTGTCGAGGGGCTTTTATGTACTGAAAGAAGATGGCAACGGAAATACAGAAGTGGATTTGTATAACAAAGAAAACGAACCGGTGTTGGCGAATTTGTTCCAAAGTCGTTTGGGAGAAGTTGTTTCTGGAAAGCCTCTGAGTCTGGGGGTCTTGTACGGACATGGTTATATTAACCCGGAAACGGACGAAATGATTACATGCAATACCTTTTCGGTGACGACAGAGACTGGTAAGATTTCTTTTTTCCGTACCGATAATTTGCTAAAAGTACACGATGAGTCAGATATTCGTTATGGCGGAATGGATGAAGGTGAAAAACCGCTTTCCGCCTTTACGTTCGGACTTTCTAATTTTTTAGTTACGAATAAAAAGATGGCAGGAACTTATGCGTCTTCATCAAGCATGGGTTCTACAGGAATCTTCGGAACCACTTCGGGTACAGGAGCAAGCCGTTTCTTTATGCAGGATGGTAGCATGCTTATCTATTATTGGAATGAAGACGAACAGCGTATTGATTACCTTGATCAATATTCGTTTGGTCATGGGTTCTATGGCGAATTTAAAAATAATGGCTTTTCGACGAAGGGAATGGAGTGCATAGCTTGCGGAAGCTCACAGGCCAGTGAAACGTTGGGAGTCGTGAACTTTTTTTTGCTGAAAGATGCTTCCGGTAAGAAGTGGCTGTATCGTTTGGGCACGGATGATTTCGGTGGTCCTCAGATTGCTGAGACTTTGGAATTGGCAAGTGATTCCAAATTCGCCAATGCTACGCACTATGCGACGAATGAACTTTCTGCTACATTTGTATATTATGTGTATAACAATAAGTTGTATGCGTTTAATTTGGATGGCAATGTGGAAGATGATAAGGAGATTCCGCTTGCAGGAATTCCTTCTGATGAGCCCATTACATATCTGTCATACCAATATATGAATAGCACGACAGATTCGGAATATAATTTCACTCATTTGATAGTGGGTACCCAAAAAGGAAATACATATAAAGTCTATATGTATGACATTTCTGCCGGATTCCCACAGAGTTTGGTTCGCTCATTCTCCGGTGAAGGCCGTTTAGCATCGGTTAATTATGTTTCTTCTAAGCATGAAGCCGGTGGCGGTTCGGTTTCTTTGCCTAATTAATGTAAAATATAAAATATTCTCTTGATAAGAAGGCCGGTGCGCATGTGTTCGCAGAGTCGCATCGGTTTTCTTTGTCTCAGTTGCAGAGTATGAAAAAGTACTTATATAAAGAAGGAATAGAAATTTCTTAATATGAAATGAATATGATAATAGATAAATTAAATCGTTGGGTGCAGAAGGGCTTGTTCGCGATAGTAGCCTTGTTGTTCTATGTAGCTCCCCTTTTCGTTTAGGAAAGCGAAGGCGTGCATTTAGGATGTTTTGGCCCAGCTTAAGATGGAGAATCAAGATAATTCCTTTTGGATTATTATCTTATCATCTTAGTCTACATTGATTAAAGTATTCCTATATCATGTTACTTTTTATACAACATGAATCTATTGGTTATACATGCTTATATATATACTATTGTTTTTGTAGAAATCTTTAAAACTAAAAATACTATGAATGCAGTTATAAAAAGATTCTTTTTATTGTTAGTGTGTAGTATAGGACTATTTCCTTTATTTACTTCTTGTGATAAAACTGAAGAAGAGTTATTGGAGAGTACAGAAAAAAATATGGATTTTGAATATAAAGGCACTCGAAGTCAAGGACCTTTATATGCTTTATCTATAGAATATCGGGCTGAACCTCTCGGAAATTCTGGATCGACAGTAGATCCTATGCGTATGCATCTAGTTATTACATCGGTTGTGGGGATGCATTATAAAATTGTTATGATGCCGGTCGCAATAACCAATCCTATTGTAATGTTTGTTTCACCACTTGGCGATGGATCGGGGTATGATATCTCATGGATGATGAATGAGATTCATATGAGATTTATAAGTGATGGGCTTGATGTCACTTTACAATATACTTATGGAAAAACCGATTTTGGGAATGAAACAGGTTCAAGTACTAATCCTGATTCTAGTACAGAATTGCCTTCAAGGCCATTTCCGGACACTAGTTCTGGAACATATATTCCAACTATCTGTGAAAACATACATGATGTAGAGAAATATCTAATTCCATTATTACAAGAAAATGGAATAGACTTGGGACGGATTCGTATATATAATGGAGAAAGTACTAATTCTGATTCTATAATAGGGGCATCTGTAGTTGGAGGTGATATACGATTATTTCCTCCGTTTTATAAAAAGATGTCAAAGGATCAATATTCCATTCTTTGGCGTAAAATTTATAATATAAAATATAATGTACCTGTGTTTATTAGATTGCAACCTTTAAACGGAGGGCTTGATCTTATACCTACAGATGAAATTAAAACTTATTTGCAGACATTTCTTCTAGCTGCTTATAGAGATTTGGATTATTCAATGAGAGAACAGAGGGTTAATAGTATGACCTCAACATTGCTAAAAATGTGGTATATGTATCCACCTCAATATTATTTGAATGAAATTAAAGCATACGAGGCTGAACGATTTGTGAATGAAGATGTATCGGTAAGTTATCATGCGGAACGGGAATTTATGTATTGGTTAAATAAGGCAAGGTATGCGGTTACATTAAGTAACTATAAGTCTATGCCATGAGATTAGAAATCTATTTAAATGGTAGGTATTCGAAAAAGTATTTATATAAAGAAAGAACAGAAATTTCTTAATATGAAATGAATATGATAATAGCTAAATTAAATTGTTGGGTGCAGAAGGGCTTGTTCACGATAGTAGCCTTGTTGTTCTATGTAGCTCCCCTTTCCGCTCAGGAAAGCGAAGGCGTTCGTTTCGTGGAGAAACCTTTTAAGGACGTTTTGGCGCAGGCTAAAGCCGAGAATAAGATGGTTTTTATCGACTGCTACACTTCGTGGTGCGGGCCTTGCAAGATGATGGCTGCAAAGGAGTTCCCTAAAAAGGTAATGGGGGATTATTTTAATGCTAAGTTCGTTTCTTCTAAATTTGATATGGAGAAGGGTGAAGGGCCGGACCTGAGTGAAGTATGGGACGTGAATGCTTATCCTACTTTTCTTGTCATGAATAACGATGGAGAAATCTTATTCCGGATTGTGGGTTATCTGCCGGCAGAAAAATTCATTGAAGAGGTGGAGACGAAACTGACCGCAGGACAGGGTGGAACGTTGGAAGCTCGTTATAAAGCGGGGGAACGTTCGCCGGAATTCATTCAGTCTTACTTAGACGAGCTGAATAAAGAGTATCGGAAAGGAGAATGTATGAAAGTGGTTCGGGAGTATCTTTCGGGTAAATTGCCGGAGATGTTGACCGATACATTGGCTTTCAATCTCTTTTTGCAACATATTGACGACCCTTACGAGGAGAGTTTCTTATATGTAAGTAAGAATGAAGAGGCTTTCGTTAAGCGTTACGGAACAAAGGCAAGCGAGAAAGTGTGGAATGTATGGAGCATGTATCCGATGAAATTGTTCTATTTCGAATTTAAACAGGGAAGACCTATTGATGCCAAATTGAACGACTTTATAGCGTTGATGAAAAAGAACGATACACCTTATAGGGAAGAAATAGAGTGCAGTACGGAGCTTACTATGGCTCGCGAAAAGAAAGATACGTTGGCAGTATGGAATGTGAGTCGCCGATGTGCAAAGTTGGAGCGTATAAGTGATACGGAACTGTCTCATGCTTACTCTATGTCCGCTGATTATTTGAAAGATAAACAGGCTCTTAAGGAATTAGATGCTTTAGTGCGTTTACGTTTGCAAAAGTTGAATCAGAAGAAGGAAATGAACGCCTCTGCTTCCTCTCAAGATACAGAAGCGTATAAACGTAATGAGGAAGCTTATAATAAAGTGCTTGATAAGATAAAAAGCAGAATTTGACGAACCTAAATCTCTCTCTTTTCAATAAAAGCCGGTGCGATATCAGTGGATATGCCCGGCTTTTTATAGTTCTGATATGAATAGGTGGTAACTATGCAGTTACCTAAGTCTCTGTGTTTGCCGGATTATCAAGATAAAGTGTTATCAGTTTGCAATGTCTCCAATAATCCTTCGCAGGCATCTTCGAGGATGTCCAGTACATTCTCAAAACCGGAAGCGCCTCCGTAATAGGGGTCGGGGACATAGTCTACTACTTTGTTCCGACAAAAATCCGTCATGCGATATATCTTCTTTTCTTCTTCTATACCCGGAGCACGCTCTTTTAATTCTTGAATGTTACGGTCGTCCATTCCGATAATCATATCGAAATCGTAGAAATCGTCTGTACGTACGGGGCGTGAACGGTGGCTCAGGTTATAACCTCTGCGGGCTGCGTGCATACGCATGCGGGAGTCCGGTAATTCTCCTTCATGGTAACTGATGAGTCCGGCCGAATCGACCTTTATCTCTTTTTCCATTCCGGCACGCTTCAATATCGTACGCATTACTTCTTCTGTAGTAGAGGAACGGCAGATGTTGCCGAGGCAGACAAATAGTATTTTCTTTTTATTATTCATAGTCTTAATCCATTGAAAGTTGAAAATGAATAGCTTTAAATAATAAGTTGCGAGGGAATATTTCTTGAGTTGCAGCTATTATTCACTTTCATATTTGGTTTTTCTTCAAATTCTTTATCTTTTTCCTTAAACGAATCTTTTAGCTTTCACTTCTAGGCCGATTTCTAGGCTGATAATTCCTTTTACCTCTTGTTCTCATTTCCTTGCAAGCCTAGATAACGCTTAAAGATATCGACCTCCCGATTCATGATGAGTCCCTCCGGGAAATCTGTCTGGTTTAAGAGTTCCGAAACATAGTCGTAGCGTGCAATATCAAAGGAAATGTGGGCGTCGCTTCCTAAAATAACGGGGACTTCGTACTTCTTACATAATTGGAGAAGAGTGAGACTGTTTTGGTAGGCTTCGGGTTTGTTGCGTGCCGGTTTCAGCGAACTGTTGTTTATCTCCAATAAGGTATGGTGTTCCTTAGCGGCCAGTACGACGGGCTCGAAATGCAAGGATGCCGTTCCGTCACCAGGATGCCCGATGATATGGATGTACGGGTTACGGATTACTTGCAGCAATCCGTTGGTGTTTTCATCCGCGGAGCCACCTTGGTAATTGAATGAATGGATACTTGCGATACAGAGGTCTGCCTTTTTCATAAAATCGTCGTTTACGCTGAGGCTTCCGCATGTATCCAGAATATTGATTTCCGCTCCCAATAGCAGTTCTATTCCGTACATTTGACGGGGAACGACGTGTAGGTTGCGGAAATAAAAATCGTGGCATGCCCCGGGAGAATCCGGAGTATGTTCCGTAATGCCCAAAAGCTTTAATCCTTTTCCGGATGCGGCTTGCACCATTTCCTGTAAGGTGCTGTAAGCGTGTCCGCTGGCAAGGGTATGGGTGTGTACATCTAATTCTATTTTCATACGTTTATTGCGGGTCTACATCATAATATACCAGTAATGAGTGGAAACGTTCGTCTTCGATGATGCTCCGTTGTACGGCTTGCAGGTACTCGCAGACCTTATTCATGGAGGCATTTTGTTCCACTTTTATCATTATTTTCTTAATGAACAGCATTTGTATGCGGCCTACGGGCGGTTTAACGGGACCTAATACCCGTTCGCCTAATCCGGTTTGAAGTTGTGAGGCCATAATCTCGGCGGCACTGTTCAGAATATCCTCCTTCCGATGTTTCAAGTATACGTAAATTAATCGATGAAATGGGGGATAATGGTACTTTTGACGGTCTTGCAACTGCTCGTTGTACAACTCTCTGTAGTCGTTTTCCACCACTTGGCGGATAACAGGCAAATCGATACTTCTTGTTTGCAAAACGACCAATCCCCGTTTGTTTTTCCTTCCGGCGCGGCCTGCTACTTGCGCCATAAGTTGGAAGGCCCGTTCGTGTGCCCGGAAGTCGGGGAAAGTGAGCATCGTGTCCGCATCGAGGATGCCCACCACGCTGACATGGTCGAAATCGAGTCCTTTGCTGACCATCTGTGTTCCGATAAGAATATCCGTTTTCCCTTCCTGAAAATCACTGATAATACGTTCGTAGGCCGTACGGGTACGGGTGGTATCCAAATCCATGCGGGCAATTTTAGCTTCGGGAAACACCAATTGTATATCGTCTTCTATTTTTTCCGTACCGAATCCCCGATTCTTCAACTCTGCTTCTCCACATGCCGGACAGGAACGGGGAACGGGATACGTAGCGCCGCAATAGTGGCATGTGAGTTGATTCAGTCCTTTATGGTACGTCAGGCTCACATCGCAATTCTTGCATTTGGGAACCCATCCGCAGGTTTTACATTCAATCATCGGCGCAAAACCTCTCCGGTTCTGGAAAAGGATTACTTGCTCTTTTTGTTCCAATGCTTTTCGCATTTCATCCAAAAGTTGCGGTGAAAAGGGCGTTTTCATTATCTTTTTCCGCATCAGTTCTTTGATGTCGACTACTTGAATTTCCGGCAATTGGATGTCTTTATACCGTTCGGTTAACTCTACCAATCCGTATTTTCCCTGCAATGCATTGTAATAACTCTCAACACTGGGGGTGGCTGTACCTAATAAAGTCTTGGCTTTATATAAAGAAGCCAGCATGATGGCTGCGTTCCGGGCATGATAGCGTGGAGCAGGGTCTTGTTGCTTGTATGTGTTTTCGTGTTCCTCGTCGACAATGACCAACCCCAGATTCTGAAAAGGGAGAAAGATAGAGGAACGTACGCCTACAATGATGTCGTAGGGTTCACTTTTTAACTGTTTTTGCCAGATTTCCACTCGTTCGGCATCGGGGAATTTGGAATGATAAATGCCCAGCCGATTGCCGAAAACCCTTTTCAACCGTTCAGTAATCTGTGTGGTTAAGGCAATTTCGGGCAAAAGATACAGTACTTGTTTACCCGCTTTGAGCACTTGCTGTATGAGGTGGATATAAATTTCGGTCTTACCGCTTGAGGTAACGCCATGGAGCAGGCATACATTCTTCTCTTTAAAGGAGGCCATGATGGCTTGACAAGCCTCTTGCTGTGCCGGGTTCAAGGGGTGAAGCTCGTTTATAGAGACAACCTCTTGCGAAAGCCGGCCTATTTCGTGGTAATAAACCTCGAAAACCTGTTTCTCAATTAGTCCGTTGAGTACGGCCGGCGATGCATTTGAACGAGTAATCAATTCTTTTTTGTTTACTTCCTTGGGGGTAGCCCTGTTCAAGAGTCCCGACAGTTCTATATATTTCATGAGCATAGCCAACTGTTTGGGCGCTTTTGCCAGCTCATCGAACAATTTGCGGAGATTCTCTTCCGTACGGTTTCCCTCCGTTAACCGGACACGCGCTTCGGTTCGGGGTTTGTAGTTGCGTTTCAGCTCTTCTTTAATGAAAATAGCCTCCTTGTCGAGCAGAGATTTTACGGTGGAAAGGGCGTTTTTTATCCCTCCGTTCTTTTCCAGCTCAGTGATACACTGCTCCGGTTTCTCTGATAAAAGGTCGAGAATCCGTTGCTCCTTTTCCGGTAATACAGTGGTGGCAACAAAGTCGGGATTCAGTTCGATAAGGGTCTCACTTTCCAGTTTCATGCCCGAAGGCAAAGCTGCTTTGTACACATCTCCCGGTGTACATAAATAATAGGACGCAATCCACTCCCAGAATTTATATTGCATAGGCAGCAAAACGGGTTGTTCGTCCAATACCTCGGCAATGTCTTTGGTTTCGTACTCTTGCGGCGGACAGTAATGAATATTCACCACAATGGCGGTATAGAATTTCTTCCGTCCGAAAGGTACAATCACCCGACAACCGATTTCTATCTTTTCCGAGTATTCGTCGGGCAAGGAGTAGGTAAACCGATTGGCCAGCGGCAAGGGTAAAATAACATCCACAAACTTCTGCATGGTCTATTTTTTCAATTCCGGATAACTGATGCGTGTATGATACGCAATCTTTAGTTTTTCTTTGAACACTCCTTTGGCTATGGCAATGTCCTTAAAAGTAATGGGACAATCGCGGAAATAACCTTCTGCTACTTGCGAATCGATGATTTTATCCACCAGATTACCAATGCTTTCTTCGGTGTATTCCGGAAGGCTGCGAGAGGCCGCTTCCACCGAGTCGGCCATCATCAGAATGGCTTGCTCTTTTGTTTGCGGGTTAGGACCCGGATAAGTGAATACGGATTCGTCCACCTGTTCGTCGGGGTGTTCATTTTTATAAGAGATATAAAAATATTTGGTTTTTCCCCGTCCGTGATGGGTGGAGATGAATTCTTTAATCACTTTGGGCAAGTTGTACTTTTCGGCCAACTTCAATCCGTTTGTAACATGCCCTATCACAACCTGGGCGCTTTGTTCGTTACTCAATGTCTTATGCGGATTCACTCCTGCCTGATTCTCTGTAAAGAAAACCGGATTCTCCATTTTGCCAATATCGTGATACAGTGCTCCGGTACGTACCAGCTGACTTTTTGCACCAATCTTATTGGCTGCTTCGGCTGCCAGATTAGCCACCTGCATGGAATGCTGGAAAGTGCCGGGCGCCGTTTCCGACATCTCGCGTAATAAAGGGTGATTGATGTTCGAAAGCTCTACCAATGTGACGTTGGAAGTGAAACTGAACGTTTTTTCCAGTATGAACAGCAAGGGGTAAGCAAACAAGAGCAAGATACCGTTAATCAAGAAGTTGAGGTACATGGGGAAGTTCAACTTTGATAAATCATTCTCGTGAATAAGGTCGTATGAAAAATTGAGCAAGCAATAGCATAGAGTGATAAACAAAGCCGTACGGAATAACTGCGAACGTTCCGACAATTCCCGTAAACTATAGATGGCAGCCAGTCCGGCTACAATTTGAAGCAGTACAAATTCGTAAGGAGAGCGCAGAATGATGGAACAAAGCAGAACGGTCACGACGTGTGCCATGAACGCTGTCCGCGAATCCATGAATACCCGCACGATGATAGGAACCATGGCGAATGGTAATAAATAGACGCTCAGTATGTTGTGTGCTACCATCAGCGAAGAGATAATAGGGAAAATAATGATTAGCGAAATGAGTAATAAGATACTTCGCTTCCGTTGATAGTAATCTTTCCGGAAGAGGTCGAGGTAGAACATAAAGCTAAGCATAAGCATGCCCACAAACAAGATTTCTCCTACAATAATCAGTCTTTTTTGCTCGATGCTACCGCTTCTTTTCAGCGATTCCTTCCGTAACGATTCCAGTATTTTGTACGTATCGTTGGTCACCATTTCTCCCCGGTCAATGATTTTTTGCCCGCTTATTACCATGCCTTCCGCCCAAGAGATATTAGCTAGAGCTTCTTGTATGGCCGCTTCGGTTTTTTCTTTATCCAGAGTAAGGTTCGGACTGATGTAATTATTGAGGTTGCCATACTGCAATATGTTCTTTTTGTAGTGTGCGGTATCGGCATTTATCAGGTATTCGTAAGCCTCTTTTACCGTAAAGACCTCTTGGGCCAAACGCGGAGCAGCTAAGTTCTTTTCCACAATCATGATGGACGAAATGCTGTCTTTTTCCAGTTTGCTTTTTTCTTCGTTGGAAATAATTCCCGCATTGTAGATAGCTTTTAAGGTCCGTTCAATATGGCGGATATAATCGTAACCCAATCTGAAAGAACTCTTGTCGAAGTCGCTTTTCATTTGTTTCAATTCATCCGTTTCCACTTGAGCGTTTCTTTGAAAGTAAGGTTGGAACATGGAGCGGATGCTGTCTTGTTCTTTTTTTATCACTTTCTCACTCTTGTAAATGGGGAAATCGAATGTCGCCATCAGCTGGCCGTATTTCCAGGGCTTTCCTACTTCGAACTGGTAATTGAATTTACCGTCGCTAGGCATAAATGATACCACAAGGGCTAC
>ERZ791796.1267-NODE-1267-length-16663-cov-2.507466_pt1 | contig 16663 bp, 11 predicted proteins | sample MGYA00510311_ERZ791796 | MGnify/ENA primary metagenome ERZ791796 (study PRJEB30046, sample SAMN00792042) | human gut metagenome | study: EMG produced TPA metagenomics assembly of the A metagenome-wide association study of gut microbiota in type 2...
GAGCGTAAAAAGGTGGAGCCTGTAAACCGGGAACCGGAGGATGAACCGGAAATTACCTATCGTCCGGCAGAAACGAAAGAGGGTGAGAAGTTGAATGTTGTATTGGCATACGTGCCGCAGGATGTAAAGGCAATTTCCTCTACGGCTTTCGATACGTATCTGGTAAATGACAGCAATTATTATCTGTATTATATCTATTTGAGTGCGGAAGGGAAAAGCTGGAAAGTCCGTGCGCAGGGAAACATCGAACCGAATACCAAGTTGTTTTTGGAAGAGTTTGAGAAAGATGTATTGAATGAACTGGAACATGTAGCTGTGCAACTGATTGCCTATAAAGAAGACAAGACATTTCTGCTAAAACCGGCTGTTAATGTGGAGTTGCGTGTGGATACAGTGAAGTTCTATAAGTTACATACATTTACTGAATCGGTTTATTTTGAGGAACCTTCTTTGCGTTATGTAATTGTAGAAAATGATATCCCTGTGCGTCAGGTGTTTGCCGATGCCGAATCGTTGCAACAAGCCTTGATGCAGAAGAAGACAGAGGATAAAACCAAACCGCAGCCTATTGTAAAGCAACCCCGGAAGAATGATATAATAGAAGTGGATTTGCACATCAACGAACTCCTTGATAGTACCACCGGTATGAGCAACAGTGAAATGTTGGATTACCAACTGGATATATTTCGCAAAACATTAGAGGAATATAAGGCAAAGAAGGGACAACGGATTGTGTTTATTCATGGAAAAGGGGATGGAGTGCTTCGCAATGCACTTTTAAAAGAATTGAAATCGAAGTATAAAACGTATTCAAGTCAGGATGCTTCGTTCCGTGAGTATGGATTCGGCGCTACAATGGTTACTATCCATTAGAAATAAGTAAACGTTCTCTTTTATATAAGGAATGTTATTTTGTATAAGAGTTTCCGTTCGTTTAAGAAAAAACGAACGGAAACTCTTTTCTGTCTTTTTGAAAGGATATGTAAATCTTCTTAAAAAAGATAGTTAGTGCTTTTTATATTAAGGAAAATAATATGCTTACATCAAGATGATAAATTTGAAATGTAAGCTTAGGTAGAAAGGATAATAGTTAGGACTGTTGAGAATTAGATAAGGGAAATTGAATGAGAATGAAGTAAATGCTTGTCTTGAGATGTGCAAATTTGTTTTTGAGACTTAGTTCTATAAAGTTTTGATATGTGATTTTGAATTGTTCGTAAAAGCAAGTTCGTATTTCGTCTTGGTGATGGTCGCAATTCTCTTTTTAGTGGCTTAAATTGATGGAAATAATTAAACCGTGTGTTCCCTTTTTTATATATTCATGATGTTTTTTTAATAATAGTAGGCATAGCAAGAAATTATTAGGAATAAAATTTGTTTATTTTAAATTAATTGTTACATTTGCGAGCATGCGTATATAAGATGTAAGGAGTTTCTAGTATGTTAACCTTTAAAATTAGAGAATTATGAAAAAGGTAATTTTATTTCTAGTTTGTATTATTGGTTCGTGCATAATTCCATCGATGCATGCACAAGTTGAAAGGCTTTCGATAGCAAGGAATGAAGTCCTAGGTGGCCCAATTGTGCAACCAGGACTTGTTATGCTCATAGAAGATTGGACGCCAGCTAAGGTTGGTAATGATTTAGAGCATTGGACAATTCTTTATTTTAAGGATGATGAAGCTGTTGAAATGTTCCAATATAGGCAGGAGGAGCATTGTGCTGTGGTAACTGTAATTATAAGGGATGATTATAAAGAAGAAATAGAACTTTCAGCTATGGTACGTGATTTTTATTGGTATCTAAATTATTTAGCTAAAGGGATATATGGAGGTAAAGTAAGCATTGCGGGTATTTCGGAAGATTTATGAGAAAGCTAATCTTGATATTTTCTATAGTCATGGCATGTGTAGGACATGCCATGGCACAGAACTATCCTCTTTGTGAGGATTATATTCGAAAGTATAAACCCGATGAAGTGGAGAAGTTTCAAAACCGACCGTTATGGGGTGTTCATAAGATTTGCTTTAAAGTAATGGATGAACACAATAAACCGGTGAAAATTTCCAATTTGAGCTTACGTTGTTTCCCTTGCGATGATTTAGATGCTTTTTTTGAGTGGAACATACCCAAGAATGGTGTGTTTAATCAAGAATTTATTCCTTTAGGAGTTGATTCCTTTTATGTTCAGATATATGCGCAAGGGCCGAATTCAAAGTTCCGGAGTTCTAAGAAGATGCTTGTTACCGCCAAGGAACGGAAGGGGGAGTATATAGATTTAGGGACAATATGCTTAAAGTTGACTTCGTCATTGGAGAGTTCTTCTCTTTCAATATCTCAGGGTAAGAGCAAAACATTCACTATAGAAAGCGAGAATATACAGAATCAGATAAATAATGCATCTTTTCGGGGTATTATGGGTTTGAAGTGCAAAGTGGTGGATGAAAAGGGTAATGTTGTCTCCTGTCCGGCCTTTTATCAGATTCTTCCTCGAAATAATACATTGCTTGGCCCTTATGTTGGAGACGAAAAAGGTATTTACAATAGTGCTTTTCGTATATATTCTAAAGAAGACTCTTTGTATGTGGAATTCCACCATCCCTATATGCAAACTAAACGGGTGATGATAAATAAAGATACTCCATTATTCAAATATCCAATGGATGCGGGTGGGGGAAGAACGGTGTTTTTAAAAGGAATTGATTTAGGTGTTGTACAGATGAGATACAAATAGAAGTGGATGAATAGAGTTTTCTGCATATTGCTTCTTTTTAGTTTGGGATGTTTAACGGCTGCAAGCTATGCCCAAATACGTTCTGTTTGGGTATATGGCAGTGTGTACTCTACAGAAGAGAACGACTCTATATCGCGACCTGTTGAAAATGCAACCGTGCAATTACTTCATTTACCTGATTCGGCTTATATTGTCGGAGGTATATCCAATAAAGAGGGGCGCTTTCGTTTACTTCTCAGTCGGCAGACAGCTGAAAACAAACATTTGTTGCTGAAAATCTCTTATCTGGGAATGGAGACTTATTACAGGGAAATAAATGTTGCGGTGAATACTCAGAACCTGAATGTCGGAAATGTGACATTGGCATCCAAGGCAATGAACCTGCAAGAAGCACAAATTGTAGGCGAGCTGAAGAAAATGTATATGCGGGGGGATACACTGATTTATAATACGGATGCTTTTAAAATGCCGAAAGGGTCTGTGCTGCTGGAGTTGGTACGTCGTTTACCCGGACTTTATTTCTCTGAAAAAGGAGTGCTGATGTATTTGGATAAACGTATCAGCGAAATACGCCTGAATGGTGAGGGCTTTTTTACGCATGATTTGAGTATTGCATTAAAGAATGTGCCGGTAAATGAATTGGAACAAGTTAAGGTCTATGATACGGTGACCGAGGAAGACCAACTGATGAAACGTGAAGAGAAAAAACGTGTGCTGGATATGAAGACGAAAAAGAATGTGGACCGGACTTATCTTGCAAACCTTTTGGGAGGTATGGCCAATCGGGATAAACGTTATTTGTTAGACGGCGGTCTAAATTATTATGAGAAGAAAAAAGCGCAGATATCCGTAAATGGAGAAATGATGAACCTTCCGGACAGTTATGTTCCGGAACAGGGGGAACGTAGCCTCCCTTCTTCAACTCAGAATAAAACAAAAGAACAGATTCATAAAAAGGGGGAATTGGCTTGGAAGCAGAATTTGAGTGGAATAGTTTTTAATGGGACTTTCAGTCATGATTACAGGATGACGGGGGATGAGAAGAACTCCTCTTCTGAAAATTATCTGGGAGATAAAAGTCTTTTTGGAGAACAACGTCAATATAGCGTTGAACGTGAAAAGGAAAATGGGGCAAAAGTTACGTTGTTATCATATCCTAAAGGAATACAGTGTTTGTTTATGGGTTCTCTCTCCGATAATCATTCGCAGGGCTTTTCACAGAACACTTCGGCCTCTTTCAATCAGAATCCATATAACTATAGTGACCTGCCGTTGGAACTTGATGAAACACAACATGCTTCTATTTTTATTAACCGGATGCAACAACAGAATTCGCAAACTTCGCATAGGAAAAGGGCAAGAGGCAATTTGATGTTTTCAACTATGGGGAAAATAAGTTCTTATTCTGTCGGACTCTCTATTTCATATCATGAGTCGAATCGTTCGGAACAAGTTTTATCTGAAACTCATTTCTTTCTTTTGGGTGATTCTGTGGCGAACCAATCGCAGTATGTACATACTCCTTCGAAACAAATGAGTGGTGGCGTATCGTTTCAGTATGATTGGAATTCTACTCCTCACCGTTTATCTTGTCGTTATCAATTGAATTATGGAAAAGAGGAGCAAGGGCGTTCGGTTTACAATTTAAATGACTTCGGTGATGTTGGATGGGACGTTCTTTCTACAGATTATGAACAATCTCTGGTCGATAGTTTAAGTAAGTATTCTAGTATACGAAGTTTGAATCAGGAGTTGGGACTTACTTACACGAATTCAGACGATAAATGGTTCTTGATGGGAAGTCTTTCTCTCCACCCCAAACATGTTCATGCTGCAACTGTGAGCCGTAAAGAGAATATAGCCGATATGGGCTATAACTTTTTGAATTGGAATGTCTTGATGAATGTATCTTATAAACTGGATGCTTGTAAATGGACTTTTCTTTATGCGGGAAATAGTATAGAACCTTCTGTTTCGGATTTACTGCCTATAGTCAATACGGATGATCCTCTTTATATCACATCCGGTAATCCGGATTTAAAGTCTTCTATTCGGCATCGGGCAGAAGTGAGCTTTCAGAGGGGGTATAAGTGGAACACCAGAGTGGTGTGGTCGCAAACCAATCAGGCCCGTACCATGAAAACTATCTATGACGCACAAACCGGAGGTCGGAAAGTGACTCCGGCCAATATCAATGGAAATTGGAACTTTCAGGCGAATGGAAGTTTCCAAGATGCGTGGAGTGACTTTACTTTGATTTGTAAAGCCAATTATACTTATTCGAATGAGGTTTCTTATGTGCGGGATGTGTCGGCGGCCAATGTGGATGAAAAATGTACGGTCAGAGAGCATAAGGAAAATTTGCGGACGGACTTTCGCTATACTCCGAAAAACGTAGAGGTGGGAATTGTGTTGGATGGCCTTTTGAGGCATCAATATAACGAAGCGAATAATGCGAAACTCTTTATGAAAGATTTGAGTGCGGTAGCCAATGCGGCGGTGTATGTAGGAAGCGATTTGGAATTAAGGTCTTCGTTTACTTATACCATGCGGAGGGGGTATAATTTTACCTCGGCTAATTTGAATGAGAGTATATGGAATGCCAGTATCCGCTATAAGTTCCTGAAAGGAAAAAATGCGTCGTTTAAATTGGAGTGTTATGACCTGTTGAAGAAACAAAAGAATGTAACCTATATGATAGCAGGAAATGGGAATCATGAAGTCCGTAATCATTGTATCAGTCGGTTTGTTTTGTTGACTTTTAAGTATCGTTTCAGCGTTTTTAATTGATGGGGTGCTTTCAATTCATACCCTATTATTAAAAGGAAAGAAGCATCTTGCTCTTGATAATAGCAGATGCTTCCTTTTCAGTTATTCTCTTGTATATGATTTCTATTATAGCATTTTTCTTTTAAAACAGTTTCATCTGTCCTGTGATTTCATCGATGATGTCGTTATCGCTCTTTCCTGCGTCCGGGTCTTCTATTTCATCATTGTCGTCAGAAGCCAGATTGCCTTCAGACTCTTTCGGGTCATCTTCTGGTTCGGGGAAACGTATCGGCTCCAGTTCGATGATTTCTTCCACTTCGAAGGTGGTGATGCGCTTTCCTTTTGCTTTGAAACTCTTTACTCCGATAAACTCGTCCACATCGATAAGCAATGGTTCGCGGAAATTGTCTTTACCGCCGAAGGTGACTTGTACCCGGGGATAAACCTGACAGGTTAGCAGGATGAGTTTGTTCTCCTTATTATCTCCTAAGAAATTCTGTTTGCGGGAGGTATTCTCGAAAGTGAAACGTTTCAAATAAGGATAACCCTGTTGGTCGGCATCATAAAGGGCAGCCGACCAAAGCTTGTTGGCGAACTTCTCGATAAGCTGGATTCCCGGGTCGTAATGGTTGTTTAAATCGAAGTCGGTGGTATAGAATTCGCCGTTGTCCAATACAACAAGGATGGTATCGTCGCTTTGGAACTCTCCTAAATAGTCGCCCCGTCCGTCGTAGTTGAGGCGGAGTACATCCCGGTCGAACCAAACCTGACGGCCGCCTAATGTGGAACCGCCTCTCTGTTTCAGACTGATTTTATGCACTTCGTTTTTAGTCAGGATATTACCCATAGACTGACGCCCTTTAATGGCGATATCGCTGAAGTCTTTCTCCAGCAGAATCTTTTTAAGGCGTGGATTCGGTTTGTGGGTGACTTTGATTATTTCCGCCTCTCCGTTCGGGTTGGCTGTGAAATAAACAATCCTTGAGCCGGGTTTGCTTTGAGTTAGGTCGTATTCTTTATCGCGGGTAATTCCGGTCACGGCAAAACGTTTGATATAGTGGAATCCTTCTTTTCCGTCGCGGTATACTACGTTGTATACAGTTCGCTTGTCGTTTTTCTTGAAGATGTTCACGTAGAGAATGTTCTTTCCCACAAACATCTTTTCGCAGATACGCACTACTTTGTATTTTCCGTCACGATAGAAGATGATGACATCGTCTATATCGGAACAGTTGGTTACGAACTCGTCTTTTTTCAGTCCGGTGCCGATGAAACCCTCTTCGCGGTTGATGTAAAGTTTCTCGTTCGCCTCTACCACCTTGGCCGCAACAATAGTATCGAAGTTGCGCAGCTCGGTGACACGCGGATGGTCTTTACCGTATTTGTCTTTCAGCATTTGGAACCAGTCGGTAGTAACCCGTACCATGTCGTTCAAATCGCGGTTGATAGCCTCAATCTCTTCATTCATGCGGGCAATGGATTCGTTGGCTTTGTCCTTGTTGAATTTCAGGATGCGAGCCATCTTTATCTCCATCAGGCGCAGAATGTCTTCTTTGGTTACCTCGCGGATAAACATCGGGTAGAAAGGCGTTAACCGTTCGTCGATATGTTCGCAGGCGGCGTCCATGTTGGGAGCCTGTTCAAATTCTTTGTCTTTATAGATGCGTTCTTCGATAAATATCTTTTCAAGGGAGGCAAAATGAAGATTCTCCTGTAACTCTCTCTTGCGGATTTCCAACTCCATGCGGAGCAGGTTCATGGTGTTGCTGACCGACTTCTTCAGCACATCGCTTACTGTAAGGAAGTGAGGCTTTTGGTCGTCGATTACACAGCAATTGGGCGAGATGCTTATTTCACAGTCGGTAAAGGCATAGAGTGCGTCCAATGTTTTATCGGATGAAACGCCCGGGGCCAGATGTACTAGAATCTCTACCTGTGCTGAGGTGTTGTCGTCCACTTTACGGACTTTTATTTTCCCCTTTTCCACCGCTTTCAGAATAGAATCTATCAGCGTGGAGGTGGTTTTACCATACGGAATCTCTGTAATGGCAAGTGTTTTATTATCCAGCTTGGTGATTTTAGCGCGTACTTTCACTACGCCACCCCGTTCTCCGTCGTTGTATTTAGATACGTCGATGGAACCTCCGGTCTGGAAGTCGGGATAGAGTTTAAACGGTTCGTTGTGCAGGTGGGCGATGGCTGCGTCGCACAATTCGTTAAAGTTATGCGGTAATATTTTGGAGGAAAGACCTACGGCAATACCTTCTACTCCCTGTGCCAACAATAGCGGGAATTTAACCGGCAGCGTGATAGGCTCTTTGTTACGGCCGTCGTAAGAGAGCTTCCATTCGGTGGTCTTTGGGTTAAACACTACATCCAGTGCGAATTTCGAAAGACGCGCCTCTATGTAACGGGGAGCGGCGGCACTGTCTCCTGTAAGGATGTTACCCCAGTTTCCCTGACAATCTACCAAAAGGTCTTTTTGCCCCAGTTGCACCAACGCATCGCCGATAGACGCATCTCCATGCGGGTGAAACTGCATGGTATGTCCCACAATATTGGCTACTTTATTATAACGTCCATCGTCCAATCGTTTCATAGAATGGAGTATACGTCGTTGCACCGGTTTCAACCCGTCGTTTATGTGGGGTACGGCACGTTCAAGAATTACATACGACGCATAGTCAAGAAACCAATTCTGATACATGCCACTGAGTTGGTGTCTTACCGATTCGTTGGAAGTATCAGCCGGTTTGTAGTCAGAATGTTCAGTACTGAAGTCGTCTTTTTCGATGGTCTCGTCGCTCATAAAAAATATCCTTATCCTTTATAATGTCTTTATATGATGAGTTTGCAGCAAATTTACAACTTTTTTTGTAAAGTCGCATCATAAAGCCGTTTTCAATTTTTTGTTTAGGTTGAAAAGGAAGAGGATTTCTATATGCCCTGCCGGATTTTTTATGCTGGGCAATAGGGGAATGCTACATCATAGTGAAAGTGACGTTGTATGTATCCTGTAGAATTTTTAATGGGGCACAGGGTAAACGCTACAAGCGATGTTTTCATTTTCTTCCAGCACTCCAGCACCTTTTGTTTTTAATCTGTTTGTACTTAGTTGTTTATGGGTGGTGGCAAAGGGTGTTGGCAAGGTGCTGGCAAATCGGTTGCCAGCACCTTTTTGGGGTGTATTTTCTTTCTTTTTGTCTGCTATCTTGCTTATTTACAGCTTGTAAGAAGGTAAAGTGCTGTTTTGGGTACTGATGCCTCTTTTTAGCTTGTTTTGATAGAAATGGCTCCATTTATTCCTCTTGTTTTTCTTTTATAGGCTGTTTTTGGATGAAAATCTCTCCATTGTCTATAGGATAAAGATATGGAAGTAGCTGTTTGCCGCCGTTATGACAACGGGACAGGATATGAAAGGCCTTCTCCGGTGATTCTCCCTTTGTCGCCGAGAGAAAGACAGCTCTAATTTTTCTCTTGCTCCCTTATTAAATCCTTCGCATACAGTGAAAAGATTCGGTTGAGCCTGTAAGTTTTCTTCGTCCCACGTATGTGGGCTCGACGGTTTACATACGTGGGCTCTCCGGTTGACGGTCGTGGGCTGTAGGGCCTGCGTATGCGGGACGGAAAATACTCTTGACTGTGACACAAATAGAAGGCTATGAAGACACGTTTTTGACGTTTGTTTTCTTAATCTTATAAGGATGCTCTTCGGAAGCGGAAAGGGTGCTTCTTTCGAAGAATAAATAACATTTCTCCCTATTTATTGCCTCGCTACCACATTTTTATGCTATTTTTGCGCCTAATATACTAAGTAAAGAATAATATGTCGTGTATTTTACATATAGAAACGTCGACGGAGGTTTGTTCGGTTGCCGTAAGTGAAGACGGACAATGCATCTTCTCGAAAGAAGATTATAAAGGACCGTCGCATGCTGTTTCGTTAGGCGTATTCGTAGAAGAAGCTTTATCTTTTGTTGAAAGTCATGGTATGCCGTTGGATGCGGTAGCTGTCAGTTGCGGCCCCGGTTCATATACCGGATTGCGTATAGGGGTATCTATGGCAAAAGGGGTGTGTTACGGACGTGACTTGAAGCTGATAGCTCTCCCTACTCCGAAAGTGATGTGTGTGCCTATCTTGTTGCAACACGATTTGCCGGAAGATGCTTTATTGTGCCCGATGATTGATGCGCGGCGCATGGAAGTGTATGCGGCAGTGTACGACCGGGCGTTGAACGTGGAACGTGAAATTGCCGCCGACATTGTAGACGAACACTCTTACTTGAACTTTTTGGAGCAACATCCTGTTTATTTCTTCGGCAACGGAGCGGCAAAATGTCGCGACAAAATAACGCATCCGAATGCCCGCTTTATTGAAGATATCTCTCCATTAGCTAAATGGATGTTCCCGTTGGCCGAAAAAGCCATGGCGGAACAGGATTTTAAGAACGTGGCTTATTTTGAACCTTTCTACCTGAAAGAGTTTGTAGCGTCCAAACCTAAGACGTTGTTGTAGCGAGATAGAAGTTGTTAATAATTTATTTAAAATAGAATGGATACATTTTTGGATTATAATACTCAGCGAGAGAAATTGCCGCTTCCCGAGTATGGGCGGAGCATTCAGAATATGGTGGATCACGCATTGACGATTGAAGACCGTGCGGAACGCCAGCGTTGCGCCAATACAATTATCAATATTATGGGAAATATGTTCCCGCATCTGCGGGATGTGCCCGATTTTAAGCATAAATTGTGGGACCATCTGGCCATTATGTCCGGCTTTAAGTTGGATATTGACTACCCGTATGAGATTGTAAAGAAGGATTGTCTGGATGTGAAGCCTGAAAAGGTGAATTATCAAACCGGTCGTATCCGCTATCGCCATTATGGACGCTTGATTGAAGACCTTATCCAGAAAGCGGTGGAGTATCCGGAAGGAGAAGAGAAAAAACAGCTCATTCGCTTGATTGCCGGTCACATGAGGAAGGATTTTATGACTTGGAACAAGGATACGGTGGAGAATAAGAAAATAGTGGATGATATAGAGGAGTATTCTCACGGAGCCATTCATTTGGATGAGGCGGAGTTGCCCGTCGCTACCGGAGGACAAAACCAACAACGGAACTATGTTCCACGGAAGCGGATGATGAACAATAACAATGGTCAGAAACGCAAATATTAAGTTGCTCCTTCTTTTATCTTCTGAGCAAACCAATACCTTCTGAGCAAATAAACAAAATAATAACCTACAAATAATAAATCTACTACTATGGCTTCATTTGTAATTGAAGGAGGACATAAATTACAAGGTGATATATATCCTCAAGGCGCTAAAAACGAAGTGCTTCAAATATTGTGCGCTACCCTGTTGACGGCAGAAGAGGTAACCATACATAATGTACCTGATATCCTGGACGTGAATAACCTGATACAGCTTTTGCGTGAAATGGGGGTGACGGTTACAAAAAGAGGAGTAGATTCGTACGCCTTCAAGGCCGATGCGGTAGATTTGGAATATATAGAGAGTGACGAGTTCCTGAAAAAATGCGCTAAGTTGAGAGGTTCGGTCATGTTGATTGGCCCGATGATAGCCCGTTTCGGCAAAGCCATGATTTCGAAGCCGGGAGGTGATAAAATAGGTCGCCGCCGGTTGGATACACACTTCCTGGGTATTCAGAAATTAGGAGCGGAGTTTCGCTATAACGCCGCAAAAGAAGCTTTTGAAATTACAGCAAAGCATCTGAAAGGTACCTATATGCTTTTGGATGAGGCCTCCGTAACCGGTACGGCCAACATTGTGATGGCTGCGGTGATGGCCGAAGGAGTCACTACCATTTACAATGCAGCTTGCGAACCTTATTTGCAACAACTCTGTAAGATGCTCAATTGCATGGGAGCTAAGATTAGCGGTATTGCTTCCAACCTTTTAACCATTGAAGGGGTGGGAGAGCTGAAGGGATGCGAACACACCGTGTTGCCGGATATGATTGAGGTAGGAAGTTTTATCGGTATGGCTGCCATGACGGGTAGCGAACTGACCATAAAGAATGTCTCTTACGAAAATCTGGGTATCATCCCCGATAGTTTCCGCCGTTTGGGTATACAGATGGAACAACGTGGAGATGATATTTTTATCCCCGAGCAGGAACATTACGAGATAGAATCGTTTATGGATGGTTCTATTATGACGATATCCGACGCGCCTTGGCCCGGTTTAACCCCCGATTTGCTGAGTGTGCTGTTGGTTGTGGCTACTCAGGCGAAAGGCAGTGTGCTGATTCATCAGAAAATGTTTGAAAGCCGTTTGTTCTTTGTGGACAAATTGATAGATATGGGAGCCCAGATAATTCTTTGCGACCCGCACCGCGCCGTGGTGATAGGGCACGACAAGAATTTCTGCTTACGCGGAGGCTCAATGACTTCTCCGGACATCCGTGCCGGAATCGCTTTGTTGATTGCCGCCATGAGCGCCGAGGGAATTAGCCGTATTCATAATATTGAACAGATTGACCGCGGATACCAGGATATAGAACGGCGTTTGAACGCATTAGGTGCCCGCATCACACGTATATGATAAAGAAAGAAGAAGTATATAAGATAGGTCTGTTGACCAAACCGCATGGGGTGAAAGGGGAAATAGCCTTCTCTTTTACCGATGATGTATTCGACAGGGTGGAGTGCGACTACCTGATTTGTTTGATGGAAGGCATTCTAGTCCCTTTTTATATCGAAGAGTATCGCTTTAAGTCCGATTCGGTGGCTTTGGTGAAGTTCGACAGGGTGGATAACGCCGAGCAAGCGCGTCGCTTCACCAATGTGGAAGTCTATTTTCCGCTAAAGCTGGCCGAGGAGGCACCCGAAGGCGAATTATCATGGAACTACTTTATCGGGTTCAAGGTCAACGATGTACATTTTGACGATTTGGGTGAAATAACGGAGGTGGACGAATCGACTATCAATACGCTTTTTGTCATCGACCATCACGGAGAGGAACTGCTGGTGCCTGCCCGGGAAGAATTTATAGTAGAAATGGATAATCAGAAGCGGAGCATGACTTTGCAACTACCTGAAGGGTTGTTGGATATGAGTCAGGCAGAGGATGTTTGATTATTTCTTTCTTAAATCGTTAAAATGAATAAAGAAAGGGGAGTCCCTTAGGGCTAAATTCGTATTTTTGTCGGATATTATCCTAAACTATGGTAAGGAAGAAAAGAAGAAAGCCGTTTTGGCATAATTTCAAGTTTAAATATAAGCTGACGATTATTAATGAAAACACGTTGGAAGAGGTGGTGGGGCTCCATGTCTCCAAACTCAACGGCGTGTCGGTGCTTCTTACCGTATTTACCCTTCTTTTTATCATTGCCGCGCTGATAGTCTCTTTTACTCCTTTGCGCAACTATTTGCCGGGTTATCTGAACAGTGATGTGCGCGAGCAAATTGTAAACAATGCATTGAGAGCCGATTCGTTGCAACAGCTGGTGGAACGCCAGAACCTTTACATTATGAATATTCAGGATATTTTTAAAGGAGAGGTGAAAGTAGACTCGGTTCATTCGCTCGACTCGTTGACGGTGGTGCGCTCGGAAGAGTTGATGGAACGTACGGCGCAGGAAGAGGAGTTCAGAAAGCAGTTCGAAGAAAGCGAAAAATACAACTTAACCAATATACAGGCGGAGCCGGATGTGGACGGGCTGATTTTTTATCGTCCTACACGAGGCCTTCTGTCCTCCAACTTTAATCCGGATGAACGTCATTTCGGAGTCGATATTGCCGCCAACCCGAACGAAAGCGTGTTGGCTACCTTAGATGGTACGGTGGTGTTTGGCGGATATACCGCCGAAACGGGCTATGTGATAGAAATTCAGCATAACAGGGATTTTATTTCAGTGTATAAACATTGCGGCTCTCTGCTTAAACAGACCGGAGATAAAGTGAAAGCCGGGGAGGTGATAGCGCTAGTGGGAAATACCGGAGCGCAGACAACCGGTCCGCATTTGCACTTTGAGCTTTGGCGTAAAGGGGAAGCTTTAAATCCTGAAAAATATATTGTTTTTTAAATGAAGAAACAGATTGCAATTTTAGGTTCTACAGGTTCCATCGGAACCCAGGCACTTCAGGTGATAGAGGAACACCCTGATTTGTATGAAGCCTATGCGTTGACAGCCAACAATAAAGTAGATTTACTCATTCAGCAGGCACGTAAATTCATGCCGGAAGCTGTAGTGATTGTAAATGAAGCGAAATATCCTCAGTTAAAAGAGGCTTTGAGCGATTTGCCCATAAAGGTTTATGCCGGTGAAGAAGCGCTTTGTCAGATTGTGGAGTCGGCTCCTATCCAAATGGTGCTGACGGCCATGGTAGGTTATGCGGGTTTGCGCCCTACCATCAATGCCATTCGCGCGGGAAAAGCAATCGCTTTGGCTAATAAAGAAACGTTGGTGGTGGCCGGCGAATTGATTAACAGTTTAGCCAACCAATACCATACTCCCATACTTCCTGTCGATTCGGAACATTCGGCTGTGTTTCAATGTTTAGCCGGAGAAGTAGGGAATCCGATAGAGAAGGTTATCCTTACGGCTTCGGGCGGACCATTCCGTACCTATACCGTGGAGCAGCTGCAAACGGTAACAAAAGAGCAGGCATTGCATCATCCCAACTGGTCGATGGGCGCTAAGATTACCATCGACTCTGCATCCATGATGAATAAAGGGTTTGAGGTGATGGAGGCCAAATGGCTTTTTGGGGTTCGGCCCGACCAGATAGAAGTGGTGGTACATCCTCAGTCGGTCATTCATTCTATGGTTCAGTTTCAGGATAGTGCCGTGAAAGCGCAGTTGGGGATGCCCGATATGCGTTTGCCTATTCAATATGCCTTTTCGTATCCCGACAGGGTGAAATCGTCTTTCGAACGGTTGGATTTCGCAAAGTGTACCAACCTGACTTTTGAACAGCCGGATACGAAACGTTTCCGTAATTTGGCTTTGGCTTACGAAGCGTTACGCCAGGCTGGAAACATGCCTTGTATCGTAAATGCTGCCAACGAAGTGGTGGTGGACGCTTTTCTCAACGATAAGATTAGTTTCTTGGGTATGAGTGATGTGATTGAGCAAACAATGCAGAAAGTGAGTTATATACATGTCCCTACTTATGATGATTATGTGGCAACTGATGCGGAAGCCCGTCGGATTGCCGCAGAACTTCTTCATAAGTAGAGAGTTCTTTAATTGAAAATTGAAAGTGGAAAATTGAAAATGAGGAGAACCTTTCGGACTGAAGTGCACTTCTTTAATTGCAATTTAGAAGAAAGGAAACTTTGGAACACTTTCATGTGGCGGGTGAAAGAAAAAGGAGGATAATAAAGATACGTTGCGCTTGCTGAAAATAAGATTTAATGTAATCTGTGGTGAAAGAAAGAACCGTATTGAAATAAAAATAAGTGAGTAATAATAGAAGATAAATGAAAGAAAATAGAGGAGAAATGTAGATAAGCATTGGAAGTTTCAAGAGATGTCTGTACGGTATATCTTCGACTTCCGGTTCTCAATTTTCGATAAAAACTAAAACTAAGTAAACAATGGAAACATTTTTGATTCGTGCCTTACAACTGATGATGTCCCTCTCTCTGTTGGTCATCATTCATGAAGGAGGGCATTTCCTTTTTGCGCGACTATTTAAAGTTCGAGTGGAAAAGTTCTGCTTGTTCTTTGACCCTTGGTTCACGCTATTCAAGTTTAAACCGAAAAACAGTGATACAGAATATGGATTAGGATGGCTTCCTCTTGGCGGGTATGTAAAAATCTCCGGTATGATAGACGAATCGATGGATACCGAGCAGATGAAGCAACCGGCAAAGGAGTGGGAGTTTCGCTCCAAACCTGCTTGGCAACGGTTGCTGATTATGGTAGGCGGCGTATTGTTTAATTTCCTGCTGGCATTGTTTATCTATTCAATGATTCTTTATACGTGGGGCGATTCATATTATCCCCTACAGAATATGGAGTATGGAATGAAGTTCAACGAGCGGGCGAAGGAAATCGGTTTCCATGATGGAGATATTCTGCTGCGTGCCGATGAGAAAGAGTTTACCCGTTTTGGTATTGATATGTTACGTGATATTGTTGGTGCTAAGGTAGTAACGGTAGAACGCAATGGAAAGGAAACTCCTGTTTATATTCCCGAAGATTTGAGCTTGTTGACTGTAGGAAATGAAAAACCGGTGTTTGTCGATTTCCTGATTCCTGCGGTAATCGATACGGTGATTCCTAATTATCCCGGTCTTGCAGCCGGACTTCAGAGAGGAGACAGTCTGGTGGCTTTGAATGGAAAAGAGTTGGGCTCGTGGAATGAATTTACGGAAACACTAGCCAATTTGAAGTATAAAGCGGGTGTTGTGCCCGATAGTGCCGATTGGCGTCAAATTACCTTGGGAATTTCCCGTGCCGGAGTAATGGATACCCTTTCTATACGTCTTGATTCTACTTTTATGGTGGGAGTTGCTCCGCGTAGCTTGGCCGAGCTCTATACGCCGAAAGAGATAGAATATGGTTTCTTTGCTTCATTCCCTGCCGGAGTGACACATGGGGTGAATGTGTTGAAAGGCTATGTCAACGATATGAAATATGTATTCTCTAAAGAAGGGGCTACCAGCTTGGGAGGTTTTGCTACCATCGGAAGTATTTTCCCCACTCAATGGGATTGGCACCGTTTCTGGGAGATGACTGCATTCCTTTCTATCATTCTGGCCTTTATGAATATTCTGCCCATCCCGGCATTAGATGGAGGACATGTTTTGTTCTTGCTCTATGAAATCATTGCCCGCCGGAAACCGAGCGATAAGTTTATGGAACGTGCGCAGATTGTGGGAATGGTCTTGTTATTGATTCTCTTGGTTTGGGCTAATTTCAACGATATTATGAGGTTTGTGTTTTAAGTATGAAATGTAAATAAAGCTAGGATAGGTGTATCTTGGTTGGGACATAAACTTAGAAATTCATTATATGATGCTAAAAAAGGGATGTGTCGAAACTTAATTTTATAAAAGAACAACTTTAATCTGAAACTTGACACCCCCTATCAGCAATGAGAAAGAGTCCTATCATTACTCAAAATAGAGTTTGATAGGACCCTTTTGTGTTGATTCGTTAGAATCTACCCTTTTTC
>ERZ791796.1296-NODE-1296-length-16301-cov-3.188662_pt1 | contig 16301 bp, 13 predicted proteins | sample MGYA00510311_ERZ791796 | MGnify/ENA primary metagenome ERZ791796 (study PRJEB30046, sample SAMN00792042) | human gut metagenome | study: EMG produced TPA metagenomics assembly of the A metagenome-wide association study of gut microbiota in type 2...
ATTTTAATGAATAGACATATCAGCTATTTTAAACAACATAATGATAATAATATCTGCTTTAATGTATATAATCTAGAAGCAAAATCCATGTTAAAAAAATTAGATAGTGGTCAAATTGATATTGCTTCTACTTTTTTATTGCCTCAAATGCATGCAGATGGCTGTGAAAAGAAATTATTCTGCAAAGATGAGTTCGTTTATTATGCTCCATGTTTGGATTTAACGCAAGATAAAATAACAGCTGATATTATACAAAGATATCCATTAGTTACACATTCACCAGATTATTTTATGACAAATTCCTTAGAGGATTATTTTGTCAAATTAAAAATACATCCACATATTGATGCTAGATTATCTACACCATACGCTATCATTCATTATTGTAAGCATAATAAAGTAGCAACATTGATATCAAAGCGTCTTTTACAGGAATTAGGTATTACAAATGACTATTATGAGTTATTAGAACCACTTAATTTTTCTTCGTATTTATTGTATAAACATGAAAATCCTAAAATTAAAAGTATGGAGATTTTTGTGGATTATATTTTGGATTTATATCAGCAAAATAGATAAATTTTGATTAATTTTAGATAAAAATAATTGATGACTCTCATTAATATCTTAAGCTATACAAATGTAAAACACATGTATACAATATGAACTATCCTTTAATTAAGATTTTGGAGATGAGAGCATGAGTAGTTCTTCTAAAGAACGTTTATGGACAAAGGATTTTCTTTTGGACACGGGTATTAATTTTTTAGTTTATTTGATTTATTATTTATTGATGGTAATAATTGCTGTCATTGCTAAAAATGATTTAAATGCTAGTCTAGCTGAAGCAGGTCTTGCTTCTGGTATCTATATTGTCGGTACTTTGATTGCTAGATTATTGGCAGGACAACAAATTGAATTATTTGGTAGAAAGAAAATGCTGTATACTGGTATGGCTTTATATTTGATAACTACTATTTTTTATTTTTACATACCAAATTTAATGATAATGTATATTATTCGTTTAGTAAATGGTTTTGCTTATGGTGTAGTTTCCACAGCGACAAGTACAATTATTGCTAGCTGTATACCTCTTTCACGTAAAGGTGAAGGCATAAATTATTATGGTTTATCTACAAGTGTAGCTGCCGCTGTTGGCCCATTTATTGGTATGTTTATGATGACACGAACTTCTTTTGCAGCTATTATTGAATTATGTGTAGGTTTAATTGTTTTATGTGTAGTAGGTTGTTTCTTCCTCAATATCAAAGAGCTTGAACTTTCTCCAGATGAAAAAGCTAAACTTCGCAAAATCTCTGTAAATAATTTTGTAGAAAGCAAAGTATCTGTAATTTCCTTTATAGGTTTTTGGGTTGCTTTTTGTTATGCAAGTGTATTGAGCTTTTTAGCAGCTTATGCTCAAGAAATTCATTTAGTAGAAGCAGGTACTTTCTTCTTTGTTGTCTATGCTGTAGTAATCACTATATCTCGTCCTATAACTGGTATTATTTTTGATGCCAAAGGTGAAAATTATGTTATGTATCCTTGCTTTGTTTGCTTAGCTATAGGTTTATTCTTATTAAGTGGTACACAAACTGCATGGATGTTATTATTAGCTGGTGTATTTGTAGGCTTAGGTTATGGTACATTTATGTCTAATGGTCAAGCTGTTTGTATAAAATTGACACCTAATCATCGTGTCGGTGTTGCCATTTCTACTTATTTTGTAGCCTTAGATTTAGGTCTTGGTGTTAGTCCATATATCCTTGGAATATTAAGACCAATGCTAGGCTTTGAAGGTTTATATATGGTAACTGGCGTATTGTCTATTATTTGTTTAATTATGTATTTTGCCATGTATGGCTCAAGAAAACAAAATTATGCAGATAAAGAAGAAATAACAGAAGAATTTCATGCAAATGCTAAAATAGCAATTGATGAAAAATAAAATAGCTACCCTTCATTTTAATAATTTTATCCATAAAAAAGAGTCAATAAGTTTTTTACTTATTGACTCTTTTATTTTAGATACCACCGTAAATAATTCCGAGGACAAAAATTATAATTGTTAATGGTACATAGATATATTTAGCTGTAATTCCAAAATAAGCACCGAGAGGTTTTCTAGCAAGTTCTAATTCTTGGCGGATTTCTTTGTAACCTAAAATATAATAAATAGAAAATGCACCTAAAACAGCTCCAAATGGAACAATATAGATAGTTACAATATCCATCCAAGGGCCGAATTTTGGTTCAGCTTCAATGAATACGCCGATAAATAAAGCAATGATAGAACAAAGTGTAACGGCTGTTTTGCGAGAAAGATTAAATCTTGTTTGCCATGATTCACTTACTGCTTCAAACATATTTAATAGACTTGTAATACCTGCGAAAGCTACAGAAACGAAGAATAATATAGCAAATAATTGACCAAATGGCATTTGGGCAAAAATATTTGGAAGTGTGATAAACATAAGTGTTGGACCTGCATTTGGTGCAATATTGAAAGCAAAAACGGCAGGAATGATAGCAAAAGCAGCAAGTAGAGCAGCTATAGTATTAAAGAAAGTTGTGCGAATGGAAGCTTTAGGAATATCTTCAGTTTTTGGTAAGTATGTACCATAGACAATCATACCTGAACCTGTGATTGATAGAGAAAAGAAAGCTTGTCCCATTGCCATAACCCATGTTTCAATATGTCCTAATTGTTCCCAATTTGGTGTAAATAAAAACTCATATCCTGCACCGGAATTAGGTAAAAAGTATACGCGAATAGCTAAAATTAAAAATAAAATAAAGAATAAAGGCATTAAAATTTTATTTACTTTTTCAATTCCTGATGTAGAACCAAACATTAAAATTAAAGCTGTCATTACAATAACGAGAGTATGCCAAAATACACTGCCGAATTCTCCAGTAACTTCTTGTAAGAATACTTCGTGATGACCAGATAGCATTTCACCAGTGATAGACCACCATAAAGCTCTGAGTACCCAACCAATGATGATTGCATAACCGATAGCTATACCAAGTGAGCCTAAAAGAGGTATCCAGCCGAGGCAATAGCCTAATTTTGATTGTTTGATTTTGCTCCAGCAATATTCATAAGCACCTAATGTACCTGTTTTAGCACGGCGACCAATGGCAAATTCAGCGGATAAACCAACAAGTCCAAATAAGATAGAAAATAAAATATAAGGGATTAAAAAAGCACCGCCACCATATTCGCCTAAGCGATAAGGAAACATCCAAATTGTCCCCATACCTACAGCTGAACCGATACAAGCGAGGATAAAACCTGTACTACTTTTAAATCCTCCATTTTGATGTATATTATCCATAAAAAAACTCCTTTATAGAATTATTAAGAAAAATCATTTATAATTATAACTTGTGTACATAGTATTTGTAAAAACGATAATTTCTATAATATAATTCAGTTTTTTCGATAGATAATAAGGAGCAATAAATATAGCATGGAATTAAGAAATTTAAAAACTTTTTTATACGTAGCAGAACAATGTAGTTTTTCTAAAGCGGCAATTTTATTAAATTATTCACAATCAACTGTTACAGCACAAATTCAAAAATTAGAAGAAGAATTAGATATTTTATTATTTGAAAGAATTAATAAAACAGTGCGTTTGACTAATGCAGGTCAAGAATTTTTAAAATACGCTCATGAAATCATCAGAACTAGTGAAGATGCAAAAAAAGCATTGAAAAATTTACCGATAGAAACAGGTGAACTCAGAATAGCTATGGCAGAATCTATTGCTAATACTTTTTTCCCTGAGATATTAGAACGATTTCATCAACTATATCCTAAGATAAAGGTAACTTTGTATACAGCTGGTACGGATAGTTTATTTCACAAATTAAGGCATAATGAAGCAGACTTGGTCTATACTTTAGATAAAAGAATTTATTCCTCAGAAATAGTTACTGTGATGGAGAAGAAAGAAGAAGTATTTTTTGTAGCTAGTCCTAAACATAGATTAGCAGGAAAAAATTGTTTAATAGAAGATTTATTAGGCGAAGATTTTTTACTCACAGAAAAAGATATGAGTTATCGTAGACATTTAGAAGAATATTTAGCTTCTAAATCTTTGGAGATAAATCCTTTCTTGGAATTGGGAAATGTAGAGATTTTAAAATCTTTGGTAGAGAAAAATGCGGGCATTTCTTTTTTGCCAGAATTTACGATAAAAAGACAGTTAGAAGAACAGCGATTAGTGAAAATCAATATTCCAGAAGTTTTTAAGGTCTGGCGACAATTAATTTATCATAAACATAAATGGGTTACTGCTTCTATGAAAGTAATGATAGATTTAATTAGAGATTATGAATATGATAAAAAGAATTTTAGCCAAAATAAAAGTCTATAGCAAAAGCTATAGACTTTAAATTTTATTCTTTTAGAACTTGTTTAATTAAAAATTCGCTTTTAGGAAGCCAAAACTGCACAAGTGGACCAGTTAAAAAAGCAGCTATGACTGTACCTATACCAACAGTACCACCTAAGATGTAGCCTAAAATGACAAAAAATAAATCACAAGTCATACGTACCCAGCGGAATTGAAATTTTTGTAATTTATCAGTTAAGATAATGGCTATTAAATCGTTAGGTCCAGTACCAGCGTTGCTTTTGATGACTATGGACATGCCGATAGATAAGATAACGCACCCTAAAATCATACCTAAAATACGCCATGGTAAGGTGGAATCGGCATTGATAAAATAGCCTAAAAGCCATGTGAAAAAATCAATGATAGGGCCACCACAAAAAGCGCATAAAATAGTACCAGGTTTTACATATCCTTTAGTAGTTAGAAGCATAACGACCAATAAGATACATAAGACAATGACGTGAAAAGTACCTACAGATAGATTAAATGTTCGAGCAAGTCCTTGAATAAATACAGTGAAGGTATCAGTACCAAGCTCGGATAATAAAAATAAAGAAATCCCCAAATGGGCAATGATTAAACCAAGTAATAAAATACTAAGTGCAATAATCCAGTTTTTTAAACTGCGTTTTGATGTATCACTAGCAAATGTAGACATAGAACCTCTTTTATTTTGTAGATTTATTTTGATGAAATATTATATTTCTTCTGGATAAACTAAATTCCATTCACGGCGTAATTTAGTCATGATATCCATAACATCTTGAGTATAAGTAAATTGTAAAAGATCAGTTTCTTCTTCTAAAATGGCTTTTTCCATATCTTCCATTTCATATTGAAGTGCTTTCTTCGTATCACCTACGATGATTTCTTGTTTTTCGCCTGTAACAGCATCTGTAATTACTGCTTTATTAGCACGAGGAAATTCCATGATTTCAATATAAGCTTTTTCACAGCTAATCATAGCTCGTTTTGGTTGTTTAGAATGAAGTGATAAAGCGATTGTTGCCATCTGATTATCTTCATTCATCAATAAAATAGTAGCTTGCTCATCAACGCCAGTAGGTGCAGGAAGCATTTGACTTAAAATTTTTGTCGGTTTACTTTGCATAAAACTGCGTGTGAGACTAAGCGCATATACACCGATATCGAGCAAAGCACCACCAGCTAAATTTTTATTGAAAAATCTATTAGTCATATCATAATCTTTGAAACTACCAAAGTTTACAGTAATCATCTGTACTTTACCAAATTCATTATTATGTATCATTTCCCATAATTGTTTATAAATAGGCATATGCCAAATAGTCATAGCTTCAGCTAAAATTAAATTATTTTCTTGAGCGAGTTTAACACATTCATTTAATTCACGACTATTTAAAGTAATAGACTTTTCTACAAATAAATGTTTGTGATTTTCTAAAGCTTTTTTCATGAATGGATAATGTGTATTATGTGGAGTTGTCAAATAAATAATATCTACATCAGGGTCAGTGAAGATATCTTGAAAATCATCATAAACTTTTTCGATGCCATATTTTTTAGCAAAATCGATGGCTTTACTATGTGTACGATTGCCAACAGCATATAATTTTTTGCCCATGTTTTGTAGCGCTTGAGCCATTTCATTGGCGATTACACCAGTACCTAGAACAGCCCAATTTAATTGTTTGTTAAAAGACATAAGTATATCCTCCTAAAATATATAATTTATTATTATTATAAAAAAAATAAACTTATAAAGGAATACTTAAATGATAAATAAAAATTTTTAATATAAATAAAAGGCTTAGCTAATCAAAAGAAAAGCTAAGCCTTAAAATTTTATTTATTTGTTGCTTTTAATACATAAACTTTAGAGTCGAAATCACAGCTTGTAGGCATATCACTAGATACCTGACCTGCGCTAGGATCATCAATTACAAGACCGATATTCATGAGTTCATCACCATAATAACAATTGCCATCAATATTTTGTTTATAGCAAAAATCAGGATTTAAGCCTTGGAGATAAATTCTGCTATATGGTAAATTGATACCATTTAATACACGATACCAACCAACAATAGCAGTTTCTTTATCTTCGCTTACTACCATCCAAGCAGTTACATTATTTTCAAAAGGACTGCTCAAACGATAGAATGTGCCAAATTGGAAAACTTCACGATATTCTTTCATGAATTTAATTTGTGCTTTTACTTCTTCTTGTTCAGCTGGAGTTAATTTATTTAAATCAAGTTCATAGCCGAATGTGCCAAAGTAAGCAACATTAGCTCTAGTATGAAGAGGTGTTAAGCGATATACTTGATGGTTAGGAGTAACAGAAACATGACTACCGATGGAGCTGATAGGATAAGCAAAAGATGTACCATATTGGATTTTTAAACGTTCAATAGCATCAGAGTCATCACTTGCCCAGCCTTGTGGAGCATAATATAAAAGACCTGGGTCAAATCTAGCGCCACCACTAGCACAAGATTCAAAGAGAATATGAGGAAATTCAGAAGTTAAGCGTTCATATAAATCATATACACCTAAGATATAACGATGGAATACTTCTCCTTGTCTATCAGCAGGAAGTGCGACAGAATAACATTCTGTAATACTGCGGTTCATATCCCATTTTATATAAGAAACTTTTGCTTCACGTAAGATTTTAGCAAGCATATTGTAAATATAATCTACAACTTCTTTACGTGAATAATCTAATACATATTGATGACGACATTCACAAGAATTTCTATTTGGTACATGTAAAATCCAATCAGGATGATTGCGATAGAGGTCAGAATCCATATTAGTCATTTCTGGTTCAATCCAAAGACCAAATTTCATGCCGAGATTTTCAATTCTTTCTGCAAGACCTTTGATGCCATTTGGTAAGCGGTCAGTATTTGGATACCAATCGCCAAGACCTGCATAATCGGAAGTGCGTTTGCCAAACCAGCCATCATCTAATACGAATAATTCTACGCCACATTCTTTAGCTTTGCTAGCGATAGTTACGAGTTTATCTTCATTGAAATCGAAATAAGTAGCTTCCCAGTTATTGATTAAAATAGGTCTAGCTTTATCTCTCCAATAGCCACGAGCAAGGCGTTTTTGGAATAATTTATGGAAAGATTGACTTAAATTATTTAAGCCGTCATCAGTATAAATCATTACAGCTTCTGGAGTTTGGAAAGATGTATTTGGTTCTAATTTCCAATCAAATGTAGTGGGATTAATACCCATTAAAATGCGTGTAACATCATGAGTATCAACTTCTGCTTGAGCTAAGAAGTTACCGCTATAAATTAAGCTAAAACCAATAGCTTCACCTTTATTCTCATCTGTAGTAGGTCGTTTTAAAATGATAAATGGATTGTGTTCATGGGAAGAATGACCACGAGTGGAATTAATAGCAGTGATACCTTGTTCTAATTTACGCACTTTTAAATGACGTTCTCTAGACCATGTACCAGAGAATTGGAGCCATTCATAATCGCAATCAGGTAAATCAAGGCAAAGGCTCATAGCTGTTGTTAAATGAACATCATCTTTACCCTGATTGTAGATTTTAGCACTGCGAGCAATAATGCCATTTTGAGCAAAAATAGTATAGAGTAAATCTATTTCAACTAAAGTTACAGGGTCTTGTAAATGAATAGTTAAAGTGAGAGCTTCATCATCATTTTCTGTATAAGTAGCAGGTAAATTTTCAAGTTTTGGTTTGCCATTGCTGATAGAATGACTCTGATAATGGAAGTCAGAAATTTTACTGCCGTTTGTCTGGCAAATTTCAATAGCAGGCTGACGATAATCAGAAGTACCATAAACAGGATATTCTTGACGAATATGGCTCAAAGATATAATATTATGGAATTCTTCAGAAATATAAGAAGTTGTTGGACGAGCACAAGATTGAATTAAATAGGAAAAATCTGCTTTGTCATGTACTTTTTTACCAAAATATACTTGGCTTAGATGACCATTAGGAAGTACAGTCATAATGTAACTAATTTTATCATTAGTTAAATGAAAAGTACGGCTTTGTTCATTAAATAAAATTTGCATCTTAAAAAACGCTCCTTTATAAATATATGAATTTATGGCTTTTCGTAATTAATATCTATAAATTATTATATATGAGAATTTTATGAAAATAAAGATGTCGTTGTTAAGTAAATCAGTTTAAATGTTAAATAAAAACTATAAGAGTAATACTTATAGTTTTTATTTCATTCTATTTACAGGTTTATTAAAAGATATTTTAGGAGAAAAACTTTTGCGATATTGTGAAGGTGTAAAACCTTTTTTGGCTTTAAAGGCTTTAGCAAATACTAAAGGGTCTTGATAGCCACAAGAATTAGAAATAGTTTCAATGGATAGCGTAGTTGTATTTAATAATTGTTCAGCACGAGTTATGCGATAATTAGCTAAATATTCTTGGGGAGAAATATTTAAATGTTTGCGAAATAATAAATAGAGATAATTTCTAGTGATGCAAACATATTTAGCGATATCAGTGATTTTTAAATTATTAGTGTAGTTATTTTCGATAAATTCAATGGCTTTTTTTACATATAGGTTATTGTTGTCATTAGTCGGCAATATAGTTTTTATATCTTTACTTAAGATAGAGAAGAAAGAATATAATAGACTCTCTAGCAAAAATTGATTGCTTGTGGCAAAGTTATTATTTTTTAACATATTATGCACAATTTGTTTTAATTCCTCACTATAATTACATTGAAATGTTAGATGATTGGAACTAAGACCGATATCATTTAGATATTGAATAGCTTTAGTGCCATTAAAGCCAATCCAAAGATATTGCCATGGGTCATCTTTATCAGCTTGATAAAATACTTGCAAATGAGGTTCAACTAAAAACCCTTGACCTTGAGATAATTCATAGCAAGCGTTATTTACATAATATTTTCCTTTGCCTTTAGTTATATAGTGAATGATATAATTATCGCGGATACCAGGGCCAAAGCTGTGATTAGGTTCACATTTAGCTAAGCCACAAAAACATAAGTATAAATCAGAAAAATGGCGTTCTGTTATTTGGAGTACATGAGAATTTTCCATAATAATTAACCTCAAATTTAATTTAGTCTTATAATATTATAATATAATAAAACAAATAAGTAATAAAAGGTGATTTTTATGGAAACAAAATGGTGGCAAAAATCTGTTGTTTATCAAATTTATCCGCGTAGTTTTTGTGATAGCAATAATGATGGCATTGGTGATATCAATGGTATTCGCTCTAAATTGGGTTATTTGGAAAAATTAGGTATAGAAGTAATTTGGTTAAGCCCTGTATATTGTTCACCCAATGATGATAATGGCTATGATATCTCCGATTATTATGATATTTCTCCAGAATTTGGGACATTAGACGAGATGAAAGCTTTATTGAAAGAAGCTAAAGCACATAATATAAAAATAATCATGGATTTAGTGGTAAATCATACTTCAGATGAACATAAATGGTTTATAGAAGCAAAAACAAATAAAAATAGCAAATATCGTGATTATTATATTTGGCGAAAAGGTGAAAAAAATAATCCACCAAATGATTTATTATCTTGTTTTGGTGGTTCGGCGTGGGAATATGATGAAGCTTCTCAAGAGTATTATTTGCATTTTTTTAGTAAGAAACAGCCAGATTTAAATTGGGAAAATAAAGATATGCGCAAAGATATTTGGCAGATGATGAATTTTTGGATTGATTTAGGTGTTGGCGGTTTTAGAATGGACGTCATTGATATGATTGGCAAAGTTCCAGATTTAAAAATCAAAGAGAATGGACCTAAATTACATGAATATATTCAAGAAATGCATAGAGAAACTTTGCAAGATAAAGATTTATTGACTGTGGGTGAATGCTGGGGAGCAAATCCGCAGATAGCACAGTTATTTTCCAGTCCAGATAGACATGAATTGAGTATGGTATTTCAATTTGAACATATTATGCTTGACCAAGAAGGCTCGGATAAATGGAACTTGAAAAAGCTTGATTTAATTGAGTTGAAAAAAGTATTTACTGAGTGGCAAAAAGAATTAAATGGCAAAGGTTGGAATAGTTTATTTTGGAATAATCATGATTTACCAAGAATTGTATCTCGTTGGGGTAATGACAAAGAATATCGCGTGCAGTCTGCAAAAATGTTGGCGATATTACTTCATGGTATGCAGGGAACACCATATATTTATCAAGGCGAAGAAATCGGTATGACCAATATTGAGTTTAATGATTTAGCCGATTTTGCCGATATTGAATCTGTGAATGCATATAAAGAAAGAATGGCTAATAATATACCTAAAGAAGAAATATTAAAATCTTTGCGTGCCAAAGCTAGAGATAATGCAAGAACTCCTATGCAGTGGAATAGTGATGTATATGCTGGCTTTAGCATGGCTAAACCATGGTATAGAGTAAATCGCAATTATGTAGATATAAATGTAGAAAAAGCTTTAGCTGATAAAAATTCAATTTTTTATTGTTATCAAAAATTGATTAAGATGCGTAAAGAAAATCCTATTATGATTTATGGTGAATATGATTTATTATTAGCCGAAGATAAAAATATTTTTGCTTATACAAGAAAATATGAAGATAAAACTTGGCTTATAATATGTAATTTTTATGATAAAGAAGTTGATTTTAACTTAGAAGGCACAGGAAAAATTTTAATCAGTAATTATGAAGATACGATAATAGATTTGACAAAAGGTCATTTAAGACCATATGAAGCTGTAATTTATCAGTGGCAGAAATAATAAGAAAGCATAGTTTAATCGTTTTGATTAGACTATGCTTTCTTTTTGTATATTTAAGTTGTTGGTAAATCAGAGGTACAATGAGCGCATTTAGTGGCTTCATGAGGAATTTCAGATTTACAAAATGGGCAGATTTTTGTTTTTGGCGGTTCTTTAGGAATAGGAATTAATTTGTTTAGCTGTCTAATTAAACAAAAGACAACAAAAGCCAAAATTAAAAATTGGAGAAAATCTGTTAAAAAGGCACCATAAGCAAAAACTGCACCAGCTTTTTTAGCTGTTTCAAGGTCAGCACCTTTTTCAGCGAGTATAAAAGTCGCCTTACTAAGTGGCAGATACATATTATTAAAATCAATACCGCCAGTAAAAATACTGATTATAGGCATGATTAAATTTTTTACAATGGAATTTACAAGCCCTGTAAAAGCAGTACCAATAATCATACCAACTGCTAAATCAAGCATATTACCTTTAAAAGCAAATTTTTTAAACTCAATAAAGAAATTTTTCATAATAATAAAAACCTTTCTAAGCATAATGTATATAATTATAACCTATAAAGGTGAGTATTGAAAAGAAAAAAAGCATTTATATAATAAATTTCAGGAAGTAGCAAATTTATTTAAAGAAAAATGTGGTTCAATATATTGGAGAGATTTGAAAAATATGCAGAAAAATAAAGTTTTATCTTGTGAAGCTTGTGTACAAGTAGCAGATGAAATTTTAACTATGATGATAAAAAGTAATACTAATAGAAATGGTAATAGCATATTAAATTGATTAGTAGTTGTTAAAGAAAATTAATCATGATATAATGAAAAAAACATCGGAGGACAGTACACCGTAGTGTAGGGGATGTAGAGAAATTTTGCAGGCCGCCTGTTAGAAAAGATGTCGAGTGAGCTCGGTTATTATTTAATAACTGAGCTCTTTTTGTTTTTTTAGGAGGATTTTATGGATACTGAAATTTTTAAAAGTTTACCTACAAGAAAGTTGTTTTTTCGATGTGTAATACCTTCAATAATGACAATGACTTTTGGGGCATTATATCAAATTATGGATGGTATTTTTGTAGGACGATTTATAGGTGAAGATGCCTTAGCAGCAGTTAATTTAGTAATGCCTATAATAATGATTATATTTTCTTTTTCAGATATGGTAGCAATAGGAGCTTCTGTGCGTATTTCTATTTTATTAGGTGAAAGAAAGAGAAAAGAAGCATCACAAATATTTTCTTTCACAATCAAAATTATTTTATTATTATCTTTTTTGATAGGATTTTTAGGATTATTTTTTGCAGAGCATATAGTAAATTTTCTTTCTCCAAATGCAACAGAACAAGCTAAAGAGTATGCTATTATTTATGTTAAAACATATGCAATTTTTTCTCCTTTACTTCCTGTATATTTTGCTACTGATAATTTTTTACGTGTTTGTGGAAAAGAAAAACTTAGTATGTGGATTAATATAGGAACACAATTAATAAATGTTATTCTTGATATAGTTTTAATTGCATTTTTAGGTATGGGAGTTTTTGCAGCAGCGTTTACAAGTTGTTTTGCTATATCTATAGGAACTATTATTACACTTGTAGTATTTTATAAAAAAAACTTAGACCTTTATTATACAAAGAAGAATATTTCCTTTAAGGTATTTTTTAATATCATTATTAATGGTTCAAGTGAATTTTTTAATAGTATATCAACATCAATTATGTCTATTATATATAATTTCTTTTTGTTGAAATATGGAGGAACTACAGCTGTAGCAGCTTTTTCAGTTATTATGTATGTAGATGGTATTGTTAATATAATTATATTAGGAATATGTGAAGCACTTCAACCATCTATTAGTTATTGTTATGGTGCAGGAATGTTAAAAAAAGTAAATTTAATATTTAAGTATATTATTATTAGTGCAATATGTATATCTATTATAGCTATGTTTTCTATAATATTTGCTAGTAATCATATTATAAGTTTTTTTGTGAACCTAAAAGATACAAATCTTTTAGCAATTAGTATATCAGGTATAGAATTATTTGCTATTTCATATTTAACAGGATGGGTAGATATATGTTTTTCATCATATTTTACGGCTGTAGAAAAACCAATATATTCATTACTTATAGCATTTTGGGGAACAATAATTATACCGATTGTTTTTTTAGTTTTATTTACACCAATATGGCATCTTAATGGTATATGGATAACTATAGTTACAGCAAGCATAGTTAGTGCAATTTTGACCATTATATTTGTATTGATAATAAAGATAAAAACTAAAAAAAATATTATTTTTTAAGTTGATAAGAAGATTTTATAAATAAAAAAGCTAAGTCCCCAAATAAGGACTTAGCTATATTTTTTATCTTATTCCCATTCAATTGTAGCTGGTGGTTTGGAAGTTATATCATAAACTATTCTGTTTACACCAGGTACTTCGTTTACAATTCTACGAGAAACTGTATCTAATACTTCATATGGAATTCTTGCCCATTCAGAAGTCATAGCATCGCTACTTGTAACAGCACGAAGTGCTACAGTGTGGCAATAAGTACGGCTATCACCCATAACACCTACAGAGCGAATGTTTGGAAGACAAGCGAAATACTGCCAAATTTTTTCAGAAAGACCAGCTTTAGCTACTTCTTCACGGAAAATAGCATCTGCTTCGCGAACAACAGCGAGTTTTTCTTCAGTTACTTCGCCAAGAACGCGGATAGCAAGACCAGGACCTGGGAATGGTTGACGCCATACGAGATCATGAGGAATGCCGAGTTCTTCACCTACTGCACGGACTTCATCTTTGAAGAGTTCGCGAAGTGGTTCGATAAGATCGAATTGAATATCTTCAGGAAGACCGCCAACGTTGTGATGGCTCTTAATTGTTGCAGAAGTTTTTGTACCACTTTCAACAATATCTGGATAGATTGTACCTTGAACAAGGAAATCAATTTTGCCGAGTTTATTAGCTTCAGCTTCAAATACACGAATGAATTCTTCACCGATGATTTTGCGTTTTCTTTCAGGATCAGAAATGCCAGCTAATTTACCTAAGAAACGGTCTTTAGCATCAACACGGATAAGGTTCATATCGAATTGTTTACGGAAGATAGTTTCTACTTGATCGCCTTCGTCTTTACGAAGTAAACCGTGGTCAACGAATACGCAAGTTAATTGTTTGCCTACAGCTTTGTGAACTAAAACAGCAGCAACAGAAGAATCAACACCGCCACTTAAAGCGCATAATACTTTTTTATCGCCAACGATTTGTTTGATTTCTGCAATTTTGCTTTGAGCAAAAGAACTCATAGTCCAATCGCCTTTTAAGCCACAGATTTTGAATAAGAAGTTTTTCATCATCTGCTGACCAAATGGAGTATGTTCAACTTCTGGGTGGAATTGTACACCATATAATTTACGACTGTCATCGCACATAGCAGCAACAGGAGTATGCTTAGTATGAGCAATAGCTTTGAAACCTTCTGGAACTTTTTCTACATAGTCGCGGTGGCTCATCCAGCAAATTTCATCAGCATTAATACCATCGAATAAAACGCTAGTAGTATCAAGAGTGATATCCATTTTACCATATTCGCCAGCTTCAGCATGAGCTACGCTACCACCGAGATTATGAGCTGTGAACTGATGACCATAGCAAATACCAAGTACAGGAATACCAAGTTCAAAGATTTTTGGATCAGCCTGTGGTGTATTGTCAGCGTAAACACTGCTAGGACCACCAGTGAAAATAATAGCTTGTGGATTTTTAGCTTTAATTTTTTCTACTGTATAATCATAAGGAACAATTTCACAGTAAACACCGCATTCTCTAACACGACGTGCAATTAATTGGTTATATTGACCGCCAAAGTCAATAACAAGAACCATTTCATGAATTGTGCTCAATTTTTTACCTCCTAATAATAAAAAACGCTCTCTTTACAAAAATAGTTTACTATACAGTAGTTTTTCTGTAAAGAGAGCTTTTATATTTGTTGCTATTTATTAAGCGAAATTTAATTTAAAATTAAGCTTTACCGTCGCAACCAAGAACTTCTTTAATTTTGTGAGAAACGATTGCTTTGATGTTAGTTCTACCGTCAGCAACATATTGACGTGGGTCAAAATGATCAGGATGATCGTTGAAGTGTTTACGAATACCTGCAGTCATTGCAAGACGAAGGTCGGAGTCGATGTTGATTTTGCAAACAGCCATGGAAGCAGCTTTGCGAAGTTGGTCTTCAGGAACACCAACAGCATCTGGCATATGACCGCCATTTTCGTTGATAATTTTAACGAAATCTTGAGGAACGGAAGAAGCACCATGTAAAACGATTGGGAAGTTAGGAAGACGTTTAGCAACTTCTTCAAGAATGTCGAAACGAAGTGGAGGTGGTACTAAAATGCCTTGTTCATTTCTTGTGCATTGGTCAGGAGTGAATTTGTAAGCACCGTGGCTAGTTCCGATAGCGATAGCTAAGGAGTCAACACCTGTTTCTTTAACGAATTCTTCAACTTCGTTAGGATCAGTGTAATGAGCTTCATGAGCAGCTACTTTAACATCATCTTCGATACCAGCTAACTGACCAAGTTCTGCTTCTACTACTACGCCATGAGCGTGAGCATATTCAACAACTTCTTTTGTTTTTTCAATATTTTCTTTGAAGCTGTAGTGGGAACCGTCGAACATAACGGAAGTGAAACCGCCATCAATACAAGATTTGCAAGTTTCGAAATCTGCACCATGGTCGAGGTGTAAAGCGATTGGAAGACCAGTGTCTTCAATAGCAGCCTGTACAAGATGTACAAGGTATTGATGTTTAGCATATTTTCTAGCACCAGCGGAGCACTGAAGAATTAAAGGAGCGTTTAATTCTTTAGCAGCTTCAGTGATACCCTGAACGATTTCCATATTATTTACGTTGAATGCACCAATAGCATAATGGCCTTCATACGCTTTTTTAAACATTTCTTTTGTTGTTACTAATGGCATTAAAAAAACCTCCATAGACAAAATTTAAATTTCAAGACTATTATAGCATAAAATTTGTTTATTTGTATATCAAAATCTGAAAATTATTTAATTCAGACAATTCTTGTAATCTATAAATAT
>ERZ791796.1297-NODE-1297-length-16291-cov-6.462183_pt1 | contig 16291 bp, 20 predicted proteins | sample MGYA00510311_ERZ791796 | MGnify/ENA primary metagenome ERZ791796 (study PRJEB30046, sample SAMN00792042) | human gut metagenome | study: EMG produced TPA metagenomics assembly of the A metagenome-wide association study of gut microbiota in type 2...
GACCATCGATGAAGTCTACCTGTTCCAGAAGTATCTGGCAAGCCACAGCATCACCTTGATGGCAGATGACCAGAAGCTGCCCTGCATCTGCATTGACTGAGAGGTGCAGCATGGACACCGAAATGACCTGCTATGAGAGTTTCGCAGAAGTCACGGAGGACTTTTACTGTTCCGCCGTTGATGTTTTGAAGATTCTGGTTCTCCGTCTGCACGACTACCATGCTCGTTGCTTCCATTCTCTGCGGGATGCTCTGTACGACTATTTTTCTACCGATGCCGCACCGCATACTCATGCCAATGTTTCCACTAAGCATACCGTCACCGCGTCTTGCGCTCCTCGTCCTCCCTGAGAGGATTTTTCTCACAGTTCAGTCAATGCAGGGGGTTCGCTATGAATTATATTTATTCGTTTATCATTTTTGAAGCCGGTGCCTTTTTCGGCTTCTTTGTGGCAGCTCTGTTGAACGCCGCCCGTGCTGGGCAGGAAATCACTATCAAATTCGAGGAGGAAGATAATGGAACAGACCGAGAACACCTTGTCGGTGCTGAAAATTGCACCGGGACAGTATCCGCAGCAGGTCGAGATCGATAACGACCTGAAAGCCTTGCAGCAGGCGGTGGGCGGCTCTATCGGCGCAAGCTACCCCTTTGCTGATGACCCGGTTGCCATCGTCTATAACGATGACGGCAAGCTCATGGGACTGCCGTTGAACCGTGCCTTATGGGACGAGGACGGGCTGATGTACGATATTATTGCCGGAACCTTTTTGGTTGTAGGTCTGGGAGAGGAGGATTTTGTATCGCTCTCCCCGGAGCTGGCGCAGAAGTATGAAGAAGAATTTCATCAACCCGAAGCCTTTCTCCCTCTGGGGCGTCGCCTGATGGTCATTCCGGTTCCGGATGAATCGGTTCAGAATGACGCAGAAAAGGCTGTGAGTAAGCCCCCGGCAGAACATGACCGCTAAGACGATTTTCTGCACAGGAGGTGGTAACGATGCAGGAAGAAATTGAGCATAAGACGGTCAACCTTGCCATCTCGACCACGAAACTGTCCGCCCGCACCCTGCTACGCGGGATGCAGTTTCTGCTGCGGCAGTATGATAAGCACGCTTCGCAGGGCAAGCAGTCCATGAAGCGGCTGGTACGGCAGAACCGTGGCGTGACCAATGTGGAGATCCAGAAAACCGGCATCAAGGATTTTGACCGCTATGCTAAGCGGTATCACATCGACTACTCCATCCAGAAAGACCTGTCCTGCAAGCCGCCCCGGTATCTGGTCTACTTCAAGGCACAGGACACGGATGCCTTGAGCGCAGCGTTCAAGGAATATTCGGCATCGGTGCTGGATAAAACCAAGCGTCCTTCCGTGCTGGCAAAGCTGCATGATCTGGCGCAGCCTGTTGTAAATCTGCCGGACAAAGTGCGGCACAAGCAGGAGGAGCGCGGCCTATGAGCAAAAAGAAGCTTTCCAAGCTGCTGGCACTCTATCTGCCCTATGTGGTAATTGGCTTGCTAGCCACCAATCTGGGCGAGGCGTGGCGGCTGGCCGTGGGCAAGGAACTGGGCGATAAAATCGTATCGCTGATGGATACGCTCCCGGCTGCATTTGCCAATCCACTGCCCAGTCTGCACCCATTTGACCTGTTCATTGGTCTGTGCTGCGGCACCGGAATGCGGCTGGCCGTCTACCTGAAAGGCAAAAACGCCAAGAAGTACCGTCACGGTATGGAGTACGGCTCTGCCCGGTGGGGCGGACCCAAAGATATCGAGCCGTTTATGGCTCCGAAGTTTGAGGACAATATCATCCTCACCAAAACAGAACGCCTGATGATGTCCAACCGCCCACCTGACCCCAAGAACGCCCGGAACAAAAATGTGCTGGTAGTCGGCGGCTCCGGCAGCGGTAAGACAAGGTTCTTTATCAAGCCGAATCTGCTGCAATGTGATTCCAAGAATTTTCCGGTATCATTCGTGGTTACAGATCCGAAAGGTAGTATCGGCGTGGAATGTGGAGAAGCCCTGTTAAAGCACGGCTACAATCTAAAATTCTTCAACACAATCCAGCATGATGCAGATGGACGTAGGCCCCCTGTTCGGGCTGTTCTTGCAGTCCTTCTTCATCGGTATCACCATGCGCATCCTGTCCATCGTGATTTTCGTCATCGTCTACGGAAGAATGATTGAAATCTACATGATGGTTAGCCTTGCCCCCGTGCCCATGGCAACATGGGGCAACCATGAGCAATCTCATGTGGGACAGAACTATCTTCGTTCTCTGTTCGCGCTGGGATTTCAGGGTTTCCTGATTCTGATCTGCGTGGCGATCTACGCTGTTCTGCTCCAGAATGTTGCAATATCCGGGGATGCCATCAACTCGATCTGGAGCATCGTGGGGTACACGGTGCTGCTGTGCTTTACGCTGTTCAAGACTGGTTCTGTTGCCCGGAGCATTCTGGGTGCACATTGATTGGAGGTGAAATTTTGGCAGCTTATATTTCCGTGCCGCGCGATTTCAGCAAGGTGAAGTCTAAAGTAGCCTTCAACCTGACCGCCCGGCAGCTTATCTGTTTTGGTGCAGCGGCAGTCGTAGGTGTGCCGCTGTTCTTTGTTCTGCGGGACACCGCTGGCAATTCCGGTGCTACCCTCGGCATGATGGCGGTCATGCTGCCCATGTTCTTTCTGGCCATGTACCAGAAAAACGGCCAGCCCGCTGAAAAAATCCTGCGGTACTACCTTCAGGCGCGTTTTGTTCGCCCGAAGGTGCGTCCGTACAAGACTCGCAATTACTATGCACTGCTTATGAAGGGAGGCATGACCCATGATTCCGTTTCTGAAAAAGAATAAAGACGGCAAAAAGCCGCCCAAGCCCACAGTGCCCCACACGGCACAGGAAAGCATCCCATTCCAGCGGATGTTTGAGGACGGCACCTGCCGTGTCCGCCCCGGCTACTACACCCGCACCATCCAGTATCAGGATATCAACTACCAGTTGGCGCAGCAGGAGGACAAAACCGCCATCTTTGAGGAATGGTGCTCTTTTCTCAACTTTTTCGACAGCTCTATCCACTTTGAACTGTCTTTCGTGAATACCGCCACCGATTCGGCAGACTTCGAGAAGTCCATCCGTATCCCTTACCAGCAGGATGGTTTTGACGATGTGCGAGCCGAGTACAGCCAGATGTTGCGGCAGCAGCTTTCCAAGGGCAACAACGGTCTGACCAAGACCAAATTCCTGACCTACGGCATCGAGGGCGACAGCATGGCGCAGGTCAAACCTCGGTTGGAGCACATCCAGAACGACCTGATGAACAACTTTCACAGGTTGGGCGTTCTGGCAAAGCCGCTGGACGGTACGGAGCGTCTGCGGCTGATGCACGGGATGCTGAACATGGATGGAACCAACAAGTTCCACTTCAACTGGAAAGACCTTGTGCCCAGTGGTCTGTCCGTAAAGGATGCCATTGCCCCCACTGCGCTGGCGTTTAAGAACAGCCGTACCTTTCAGATGGGCGGCATCTTCGGAGCGGTCAGCTTTCTGAATATCACGGCTTCTGACCTGAGCGACCAGCTTTTGAAGGATTTTCTGGACATGGATTCCAGCCAGATCGTTACCATGCACATCCAGTCCGTTGACCAGAACAAGGCCATCAAAACCATCAAGCACACCATCACCGAACTCGACCGCAGCAAGATCGAGGAGCAGAAAAAAGCTGTCCGCGCCGGATACGACATGGACGTGCTGCCGTCTGATTTGGCGACTTACGGCAGGGATGCCAAGGCACTTTTGAAGGAGCTGCAGAGCCAGAATGAGAGAATGTTTTTGGTGACGTTCCTCGTGTTGAACACCGGAAAAACCGAGCAGGAACTGGAAACCAACGTGTTTCAGGCGGTCAGCATTGCGCAGAAGCACAACTGCGAATTATGCCGCCTTGATTTTCAGCAGGAGCAGGGGCTTATGTCCTCGCTGCCGCTGGCAGACTGCCAGATTGAGATCCAGCGCGGTCTGACCACCAGCAGCACAGCGATTTTTGTGCCGTTTACCACACAGGAGCTGTTCGACAACGGCAAGGAAAGCCTGTATTATGGCTTGAACGCCCTGTCCAACAACCTGATTATGGTTGACCGCAAAAAGCTGAAGAACCCCAACGGTCTGATTTTGGGCACTCCCGGTTCCGGTAAATCCTTCAGCGCAAAGCGTGAGATCTGTAATGCGTTTCTCGTGACGGACGATGATATTATCATCTGCGACCCGGAAGCAGAGTACGCTCCGCTGGTGGAGCGTCTGCATGGGCAGGTCATCCACATCAGCCCTGCCAGCACCCAGTATATCAACCCGATGGACATCAACAGCAACTATTCGGAAGAGGATAACCCGCTGGCTTTGAAAGCCGACTTTGTACTGTCCCTGTGCGAACTGGTGGTGGGCGGCAAGGAGGGCTTGCAGCCAGTGGAAAAGACGGTCATTGACCGCTGCGTCCATGTGATCTATCGCAAGTATTTCGAGAATCCCACCCCGGAAAATATGCCGCTGTTGGAAGATCTGTACAACGCCCTGCTGACGCAAGACGAACCGGAAGCCCGCCATGTGGCGGCTGCGCTGGAAATCTACGTTAAGGGCAGTCTGAACATTTTTAACCACCACACCAACGTGGATATCAATAACCGCATCGTCTGCTTTGACATCAAGCAGCTGGGCAAGCAGCTCAAAAAGCTGGGTATGCTCATCGTGCAGGATGCCGTATGGGGGCGTGTGACCGCCAACCGCAGTGCCGGAAAATCCACCCGGTACTATGCAGACGAGTTCCATTTGCTCTTGAAGGAAGAGCAGACTGCTGCTTATTCCGTGGAGATTTGGAAGCGTTTCCGTAAGTGGGGCGGCATCCCGACAGCCCTGACGCAGAACGTCAAAGATTTGCTGGCAAGCCCTGAAGTATCAAATATTTTTGAGAATTCGGACTTCGTTTATATGCTCAATCAGGCGAACGGCGATCGGCAGATTTTGGCGAAGCAGCTGAACATTTCGCCCCATCAGCTTTCCTATGTGACTCACTCCGGCGAGGGCGAAGGCCTGCTGTTTTTCGGTAACGTGATCCTGCCCTTTGTTGACCACTTCCCGAAAGACCTTGAACTCTACCGCATCCTCACGACCAAACTCAACGAGATCTCGGAGGGCACACAGAAATGAGCGAGCAGAAGCTAAACATCAAAGAGGAATCGTCCGCAAAAAAGACCCGTTCTCCCCCGAAGAAAGCGAGGGTGGAACAGTCGGTGCCCAGAAAGAAAAAACTGAAAACCGATGCAGATAAGGCTGCGGAAAGGGCGCAGCACCTGCGGTTTGGCAAAGCGGAGCTGACCCCGGACGAACTGAGCCGGTTGAGCAAGGCGCAGAAGCGGGAGATGTATGCCGCCCATGCCGCCCGGTCTGCGGTGCATCGGGAGGTTGACCAGTACGAGGACGATAATGTGGGTACGCAGGCTTTAAGCGAGGGCGAAAAGACAGCAGGAAATGTCCTAGATATTTCCAAGAGCATCTATGCCCGGAAGCTGAAAAAGGAAGCCAAGAGGCAGCGCAAGATGCAGGGCAAGAAGGGTGCCAAAACCGCAAAATCTTCCCCGCAGAAGCCGACTGCCGCACAAGATGCAGGCGCATCCTGCACCGGCGAGGGCAGTTCCAACTGGCTTTCACGCTGGAAACAGTGGCAAGAAATCCGTAAAAGTCACTATGCTGCCGCCCATTCGGGTACAGCGGCACAGACCGCAGGCGGCAAAGCGGCATCCAATGGAACCACTGCCGCAAAGTCCGGCATGGAGCAGGTCATCGACAAAGGAAGATCGGTGGTCAGCACCGCAGTCAACGGCATTGCCAATTTTGCAAAAAGCAACGCGCACGTTCTTTTGATCGTGGGCGTTTTTCTTTTGCTCCTGCTGCTGGTCATGTCAGCATTTTCGTCCTGTTCCATTCTGTTCTCCGGCACCACGCAGGTATCCGGGCAGACCATTTATACCGCAGAGGACCGGGACATCCGGGGAGCCGAAACGGACTACAAGAAGCTGGAAAAGGAGCTGGACAAAAAGATCAAGCGCACCCCCACCGACCACCCCGGCTACAACGAGTACCAGTATCACCTTGACCCCATCGAGCATGACCCATGGCAGTTGACCTCTTTTCTCACGACTCTCTATGACGATTACACCCGGTCAGAGGTGCAGGGCAAGTTGAAGGAGACCTTCAAAAAGCAGTACAAGCTGACCACATGGGTGGAGGTGCAGATACGGTATAAGACCGTCTGGGTCATCAGTCCGGCAGGAATCCCAGTCCCTACGCAGGTGCCCTATGAGTACCGCATCTTCCACACCAAATTGGTGAATAAAGGGCTGGAAGTGGTTATCCGGGAGGAACTGAACAACGACCAGTGGAAACGGTACGAAATTTTTCAAGATACCTTGGGTGGCAGATCCTACCTGTTTAACGGCGGTCTGCCGCCCGGTGGCTCTGATGGCTCCGGCACACCGGGCATTGATTATCAGGTTCCGGCAGAAGCCCTGACGGACAGCGAGTTTGCCGCTATCTACAAGGAGGCGCAAAAGTATGTGGGTACGCCCTATGTGTGGGGCGGCTCTACCCCGGAAACTGGCTTTGACTGTTCAGGCTACGTTTGTTGGGTCTACAACCAGAACGGCTACGATGTGGGGCGCACCACCGCCAACGGCCTGTGGAACAAGAGCCAGCACATTTCCGAAGCCGAAGCAAAGCCCGGCGACCTTGTTTTCTTTGAAGGAACGTATGATACGCCGGGGAAAAGTCATGTGGGCATCTACCTCGGCAACGGGATGATGGTCAGTGCCGGAGACCCCATCAAGTACGCAAACATTCACTCGTCCTACTGGGAGAAGCATCTCGCCGGGTTCGGACGGCTTTCAAAATGATTGGAGGAGTTTTATGAGCGAAAAATCGGATAAGCTGCGGGCGATGCTGGAAAAAGAGAAGGAGCGCCGCATCAAACTGAACAACCGCATCGAGATTCTGGAACGGCGCATTCAGGAGGAGGATTCCGCCGAGGTCAACGAGATGGTGCGGACTGCAAAGGTCACGCCGGAGCAGCTCGCCGCCCTGCTGCGGCAGTCAGCTACCACCACCCCGAACCCGGCTGCGCTGTCTGCCGTGGGTGCAACTTTTGAGAAGGAGGTCGATGCAGATGAAGATTAAGAAACTGGGTGCGCTGCTGGTATCGGCGGCACTGTGCGCTGGCATGGCGGCTCCCGCTTTTGCTTTTGAGGGAGAAGCCGCCCCGGTGGAGCAGCCGGTTCTGCCGGAAGTCGTGGAGGAGGATGTTGTCACCGTCACGGACGAAACCTCTGGTGCCCTAACCCCGGAGGGCAACCTGACGCTGGTGGACGACTACCACACCGACTATTCCGATGGCAGCGGGCAGCAGTTCATTACGCTGGTGTCGAAGTCGGGTGCGACTTTCTATCTGGTGATTGACCGCAACGCCAAGGGGCAGCAGACCGTCCACTTTATGAATCTGGTAGACGAAGCGGACCTTTTGGCGCTGATGGAGGAAGATGCTGCCGATGCTTATACCGCTGAAAAAGAAGCGGCGGCACAGGCTGAACAGGACAAGCTGAAAGCCGAGGAAGAAGCGAAAAAAGCCGCCGAAGAAGCGGAGGCATCCGGTTCTGAACAGACTGGTGGCAACAAAGTTACGAAGTATGCTGCCACATTCTTAGGCGTACTGGTGCTGGTCGGTTTGGTTGCTGGCGGCGGCATTTACACCTTTATGAAGCAGAAGCAGAAAAAGCAGGCCGAAAAAGAAGCTCTTGACCCCGATGCAAACTACACCGAGGACAAGGGCGACTTTGAGATTCCTGTGGAGGATGAACCGGAAGAAACCGGCGAGGAAGATACCGAACCCATCTGATTTTAAGGCGGCGTTTTGCCGCCGTACATATTGCAATCAGAAACAGATTGGAGTGATTTTTATCGCAAAATTAGTCGTGGCGGAAAAGCCATCCGTCGCTATGTCCTATGCAAAAGTACTTGGCGCAACCAGCCGCAAAGACGGCTACCTTGAGGGCAACAGCTATCTCGTCAGCTGGTGCGTGGGTCATCTGGTGGAGCTGGCTCCACCCAATGTTTACGATGCTAAGTACGTCAAGTGGAGTATCGCTGATTTGCCCATTCTGCCGCAAAAGTGGCAGTATCTGGTGTCTGCCAGTACCAAAAAGCAGTTTGGCATCCTGCAAAAACTGATGCACCGCCCGGATGTGGACAGCGTGATCTGCGCTACGGACGCAGGATAGTGCGGATAGGTGACTTAAGGAAAAGAAAAAAGAGACCTCATCTCGTTGAAAATCAAATTTCAAAGTCATTAAAGGAGCTATTCAAATGAAACGAAATCAGAATTTCGATCATAATCACTCTCAAAAAGTGCTTTCCTGCCACTATAACATGGACACCAACCGGGTGGAAGCCCGATTTGAAGATGGCACCACCCTTGCCATCGACTGTATCGCCGTTGAGGACGAATACGGCAATACCCCGGCACAGCGAGCTGAACTTGACTGGCTGCTGTACAACAATCCGCTGGAGTACGCACAGATGGTGCTGAGCGGGGAGATAGAGCACTACCTCACGCTCGGCTGTGATCATGGCAAACTGAAAGACTAACCTCTAAATAGACCAAACAGCCCTCTACCTGCAATCTTTGCAAATGGAGGGCTGTTTGCTTATTTTAAATTTTCCCTTTGCTCATGGTAGTGCAAAATCAACTGCCCAATGACCAAAGAAATCATAAACATCAGGCAAATCCACTGGTCACTTATAAATATCCTTCTAAAATTCAATGGATTTTGCTATTTCTAACACCTGTTCTTCCGACACAAAATTCGATTCGAGTTCAACCGCTACAAAGCATTCTTTCTCATTATTATATGAGAGAATGCCCCAGTTGTTCACCGGTTCAACGCTTGCACCATCCTGATAAACTACCGTTGTAAGTGCAGTCGTTCCATATTTGTTTGTTTTGACCACCTCATACCTGCTGTCTGTATCAAATCTGTACACTGATCCAAGCCGAAGTGCAGAATATACGACCTGCACAGAATCTTTATCTCCCTCGTATGGTTCATAATTGCTGTAACCAATTGCACCGATTAGTGTGCGATTACTGTCATAAATGTCATACACGGTGTACAGCGGATTCAATCCAGCAAGTATGAGCGGCTCAAGTTCGGTGCCCGACTTCTTTGTTTTCTCCTGAAATTCCCACCCTTGTGGGAGTGTAATCGAAATCGTACTGCCAGATTGTCCGGACCCTTGTGCAGCGAATTCAATTTCATGGCTTGGAATTTTTTCATCTTTCAAAAAAAGGAAAGCTCCCAAAAGTACTACAACGCCAGTGAACATCATCAAAAACGCTTTTTTGTTTTTCATATTCTAGCCTCGAAAACCTTTTGCTGTTTATCTATAAAAAACAACTAGCGATTAATTGATTTTGACAATGCCAACGGACGGATTATTGTAGGATGAATTATCATAGTAATAATGAAGAATCTCTGTATATGTATACGACTTTGTACTTGCAAGATAATTCGAGCCATTCTGACGCAGTCGCCCAGAATTTTTACCATCCGTATTAGAACTTCCTGCAAAGTAAGACGTAAAAAACAGTTGTCCACCAGAACTCACAAGCTTTTTGCCATCGACAGCATTGATTGCATTTGTGATTGCCGGTTTCGTTTGATAGCTGCTTTTATATGCAACATCGCCATACTTTATATCACAGCCCTCAGCAGAACGATACCCAGCGGCATGTGCCCACCAACCACACATCTTGATAGCCATAACATTGGCTTTGATTGCCTCATCGTAATACCCCATATTTCCGATTTCATTGTAGGTAACATTTTTCAGATAAGTTGAGAATGCAACATTTTTGACCGCTCCCTTCTCATCTTTTACCTTAATGTAATCCGGTTGACTTTGATAAGAAACAAATCCATAACTTTGTCTCGATACCGTAACACCGGCTGGAACGCTTCCGAGATCGCGTGGACATTTGCAAATGCCTCCGATTTTCCAACCACTTGCTTCTCGAATCATCAGTACAAGACTAAAGTTTGTGCCGTTCCCGAAATATTCGCCCGTTTCGGTTTCCATATCTGTAATAGTCTTGTAGCAGGCATAATTTGTGCCAGAATCATAGTACCGGTTAAATTCATAATATTTCGGAGCATAGACGTTGTTTACTTTTTCAGCATAAAGCAGTTCGGCTTTATCAATATCTAAAAGCCCCAATCTTTTAGCCTGGTTAAATGCATTCTGCGCAAATTCGCGATAGTATCCATATACCGAACTTGCGAAATAATTTACCCAAGACTCATGGTCTGTTGGAGAGAACGATTCAAAAAAATTTTTCAGAACATCTTTGGGATTCTCGGAAGCTGTTGTAGCAAAAGCAGTATTGCCCAAATTCAGTGTTACACTTGCCGTCATAATACTTGCTACACTCAGCTTCATAAAATCCCGGCGGTTAATCTCGTTATTCATAAAATATCCTCCATTACTTTTTTGCATCCGCACATCCATATCGAATGCGATAATGTTTGCCGTTTCTTTCTCTTGATATTTTCTTCTCAGCAATAATCACCTCTGCACTGGAGCCACCCTTTCTATTTTATAAAATTACAGCTAGATATCAGACAACTCGCGTTGGTCTCTCCTTTACAATTACCTCCCACCTTTCTAATTTGTTGAAATATATAACAGTTTCACTTATCTGCTGGTACTGCCAGTAATGGTTTCACTCCGCCCATCGGAATAGCTAAAGGTTGCAGAATACTCCAGCCTGTAAGATTTTCCAGGCTTAGTGTTAAAGTTACCGCTCCCCACGCAGGTTGAGGTCGTGCTGCTGTTCGAGCAGCTACTTACTTTTTGCCATGTTCCAATTGTTCCCTTTTCATAGAGAACGCCTGAAACGCTGATTTTCTTTACTTCAGTTCGTGTCTGGGCATCAACTTGATAGTATGTTTGGTAAATAGATCCGTTGACCGTACTATCGCCTACATACCGCTCAGACTTTTCAACGGCCATTGCGGTGCAAGCAAAACTCAAGCAAATCACCGCTGAAATAACAATGGACAACAAACGCTTTTTCGACATAGACATACACCTCCGTTTTTTGGCTCCTATCAAGAGCCTTTGTATAGTCAACGTAATTCGCATCTGCTTCGTTTCAATTTTCAGGAGAAATTTTTTCAAATTTTCCATCTTTGTAAGTTCAGACAAAAAGGAAGCCGGACATTTGTGAACTCTCACAAGTGTCCGGCTTCCTTAACGGATGCTTTCTGCAATTTTTATAATCTCATCGTAGGGGATGTCTCCCATAACGGTATGCGCAATGCCATTACTCTCCCAGTTCAAGGTGTAAACCTGCTGTCCATCTTCACCTGAGCTGGTTCCAAGTACACCGTCTGCTTCTCCGACCCTTACGGTTTCGTACACTGTATGCTCATTATCAAATAGGGACTGCTGCCCCGGCTGGATAATTGAGCAACGGACAGTGTAGCTTTCTTCTGCTTCTTTTGACGAGTAAACATGTAAAAAGTTTTCTGCTCGTTCAAATTTCTGCGCATTGTCCATTTCAAAGCCGTCCGGCACATAATGGTCACTGTATCCATCCGGCAATCGTTCCAGCGGTTCGCCATCCACCTGATAAGTCAACTGCATCTCAATGGGCAGAAATTTTTGAATCATCGTGTAGACTGCCCTGCGAAAATCCGCATTGACTGCAAGAGCACCAATGGTCAGTATTACAAGTGTCAATGCCGCAAGCAACACCCGTTTCAACACCGGACGGTGTTTTTTCCTCCGTAATGCTGCTGCCATTCGGTCATCCCATTGGGATGTATCCGGGTAAAGTTCCTCAAGTTGTTCTGGTGTTGGCAGGGTATCCAGTTCCTTTTGTGCATCTGCACGAAGTGCAATCATCAAGGCCGCTTCAAATGAAATGTTTGTCTGCTCACTCATGGTTACTCAACTCCTTCCATAATAGTTTTCGCCCTCGAAAGAGCCGTGTTCGTACTACTTCGTCCGTTAATCCCAGCGATTTCGCAATCTCACGATTTGTATATCCCATTGCCAAAAGGCGTAATGGGTCACGATATTTCGGTTTCATTTGTCCAATCAGTTCTGTCAACCTCTCGATATTGTCAACACTGATTATTGCATCAGCCGGCACCGGAGCGTCATCTGGTTCGTTTGGGACATCTTCCAACAATTCTTCTCGCTGTTTGCGAAGCATATCATATGCACGGCTTCTACTACAACTAACGAGATAAGCAGCGAGTTCGTGACAGTTTTCTCGATGAATTTTAGAAAAATTTTTTGCAACGTACAAAAATACCTCTTGTAGCACATCCTCTGCCAGATACGAATCATCCATGATTTTGTAAGCGGTATGGTAAACCAGCCGTTTGTATGTATTGTACACCTCGGTAAACTCTTCTTCAAAGTTTCGATCATCAAGCACACTTAGATATAACGCAAGCAACGCAATCACCTCTATCTACATTGATTGTGTGTAGTGTACCACGAACCAATAAAAATGTCGAATACCACTAATGTTGTAAAGGAGCGTGATACCATGACTCAACCCAAAGCCAACCTCGCCTATCTCCGCAGCGAGAAAGCCAAAGCGGAGCAGCAGCTTCGCTACTACAAGCACCGTGAGAAAATTTTGGAACACCAGATACCGGAGCTGACCCGCAAAGCCCGTGTGCATCGACTGTGTACCCGTGCCGGAATGCTGGAAAGTTTTCTGATTGCGCCGGAAGATTTCACCAACGACCAGGTGATGGAACTGCTGAAAATCGCATTCCGTCAACCAGAAGTTGCGCTGGCTCTTGCAAAGATGATTCACGACCTGCACAAAAGCCGCAGCGTTCCGAACCCCTTAGAATAAAGGGCGCAATTATACACCGTTCCGGTGAAATTGCGGTCTTGCAGACGGCTCGATGAAATCGAAGCTGGCGTTTGTGCGCCAGCCCGATTCCATCCCAAGGAAAACTGCATTTTCCTTGCGCTGCCTTGCAGCTATCCTTTTGCAGCTCCCGCCTTGCCCCGAAGTGCGCGGCACTCCGAACCAAGGCTGCGAGCAAAATTGAATACGATTTCCGACCGTTCAACAAGAGCTTTCTTGCTGGGCGGTCTTTTTGTTTGGGGGTGATGCCTATTCCGTGTCCGCACTTCAAAATCAGCATTGTCAAGCGCAGTCAAGGGCAGTCCGCTGTTGCTGGTGCAGCTTATCAGAGCGGTGAACGTCTGTTCAGCGAATACGACCAGAAAACAAAATTTTACAACAAAAAGAAAGAACTTGTTCACTCCGAAATCATGTTGCCACCTCATGCGCCGCCCGGATATGCAGATCGGGCCACGCTCTGGAACGCCGTGGAAGCCGTAGAAAATCAATGGAATTCGCAGCTTGCCCGCCGTATCGTGCTGGCACTTCCGAGAGAGGTTCCAAAAGACCAGTACGTTTCCATGCTCAAAGAATTTTGCAAAGCGCAGTTCGTTTCCAAGGGCATGATTGCTGACTTTGCCATTCACGACAAGGACGATGGAAACCCACACGCCCACATTCTGCTGACTATCCGGGCAATGGATGAACACGGCAAGTGGCTCCCAAAAGCCCGCAAGGTTTACGACCTTGACGAAAACGGCGAGCGTATCAAACTTCCTTCCGGCAACTGGAAGTCACACAAAGAGAATACCGTTGACTGGAACGAACAGACCAATGCCGAGGTCTGGCGGCACAGCTGGGAAGTTGTTACCAATCGCTATCTGGAAGCGGCTGGCAGACCCGAACGTGTTGACCTTCGTTCGTTTGAGCGTCAGGGAGTGCAGCAGATACCGACTGTGCATCTCGGCCCTGCTGCTCACCAGATGGAGAAGCGAGGAATCGAAACTTTTCTCGGAAATCTCAACCGGGACATTCGAGCCGCCAACAGCCTGATGCAGTCCATCCGCAGCACCATCCGGGGGCTGCAACGCTGGATCGCAGACCTGACGGAGAAGAAGCAGATTCTTCTGGACGCACTGGAACAAGCCAAGGAGCCAACACTGTCCGATCTGCTGGTGGACTACTTCAACCTCCGCAACGAACAGCGCAACGATTGGTCGAGCAAGGCGCAGGTAAAATGTACTGCCCGTGACCTTGCCGAAGTCATGCAGGCGGTCGATTATCTGAAAGCCCATTCGCTGAACACGGTCGAGGACTTGAACGCCGCAATCAAAGACTTGAGCCAGGCCGCCGCCCCTCTCCGCAAGCAGCTGAAGCAGAACGAGAACCGGATGCGGGAAATCGCCCAAGTCAAAGACGCTGCTGCCATCCATGCCAAGCTGAAGCCCATCCACGACACCTTTATAAAGAAGAACTTCAAGTTGACAAAGGATGCCTATGCCAGCCAGCACAAGGATGAACTGGACACCTTCAATAAAGCTGTCCGCACCCTGATGAAGCTGAACGGCAGTACGACCGTAGATTTTTCGGCATTGGATGCCGAATTTTCTGCGCTGCAATCGGGCAGCGCAGAGTTGCGCAGCCAGCTTGAAACCATGCGGCCTGACCTGACCGCACTGAAAAATGTGCGAAAGTATATCGACCTTGTGCTGAATAAGCAGCAGCTTTCTGCACCGGGCGGCAAGGCCCCGGAAAAGGAATCTGTGCTGAAACAGTTGGAGCAGCTTCAGCAGGAAAAATCAAAACACAAAACGATTACCACCATGAACCGCGAAGAATCGCTCTAAACCTCATGCTTCTGCCACGGCTGCTTCGCTAGCAGTGGCAGAAATACATAGTTGCTCTAAGATATAAAGCAATCCACCTGTGAATTTTCGGTTAATTCTCAAAACAAGGGTTGCCGTTTGGCCATTCTCGTCGGCTACCTATTGAGAGGACTTTTTTGAAAGTTGCAATGTTAAGCACATTTCAATTCAAACTTTCATATCAAAAAACTTTTCTGCAAATTTCTTTCTCTGGTTACTTTTTGCCCTTTTTCACCGCCTACCTATTAGAGGGATATTAAGTGATTCAAACTTTTTTCGGCGCAGAAATCTGTCTGTGGTCAAAATTTTCTCAAAACTTTCAAATCATACCCCCTATTTTTCAGTTCTTTTTCTGTTAATAGTAGGAGCCTTCATAATTCGGATTCAAACATCTCAATCTGTGAATTTTTTGTTAATCCTAAAAAAAAAAAAGAGGTTATCAAAACTCCTTTCTCAATGCCTACCAAATGAGTGGCTTTTTTGAGTGTCGGTTTCTCTGAAACTGATTTTTTTGTGTGATTCGCTCAACTTTTATGGAAAGTTGTTGCGGATGGTTATCTTTTGGCCCTTCTCGATGGCTCGTATATAGAAGCTGATTTTTTGGAAACCCAACTTCCGCAGATTTTCTATACGTTCTTTGACAACAGAATAGCCCAATCGTCCGGTACTTCACAAAAGGTACTTCTGTAACTCGCAGCCTGGTCGCAACGAAGACGGGGTGGCTGAAATGCCAATGATGCGGTGAAAATCCGCTGCCGGACGATTCCCCACTCCCAGGGAGCCGAGGGCGAGTATGGGAGACCATATCATATTAACGCAGCTGAGCTTATTCAAGCCCATCTGCGATGGAGAGCCGGAATAGATGCCGACTCTCGTTACATTCGCTTTCTCAAAGAACCATTTCGCCCGGTCAGCGGAATAGACCAAAAGAGAAAAATGAATAGAATCCATTCCTTTCCGCACTTGCAGACATGAACAGGAGGTTTGCCCTTGAACAAAGAAAAAACCGAGAAGAAGCCTGCCGAGCGTACCCGTGCGCCTAGAAGTCCGAAGTCCGTGCGTCTGATCGTAGAACGCCACTATATTGGCAATGTGCCGATGAACACGCTTTTTCAGCGGCTTGCAGAGGAAGAAATTCGTAAAACTGCCGAATCGTATCTTGCGGTTGGCTAATTGGACGTTTTACAGAGGAAAAGAGCTTGCATCATCATGCAGTTTTCGCTACAATGTACCTGATGAGGTCTCTTTTCCATTATGGAGGTACACATGGAAAAGGACAAAAAAGTAACTGCTTTATACTGCCGCCTGTCAAAAGATGATGGGTCAAATCAGGAAAGCCTGAGCATCCGCACACAAAAGGCAATGCTTATGGACTATGCCACACGCAACGGTTTCGGGAACTGCCAGTACTATGTCGATGATGGTTATAGCGGTACGAACTCTGACCGTCCTGCCTTTCAGGAA
>ERZ791796.1308-NODE-1308-length-16129-cov-2.655593_pt1 | contig 16129 bp, 13 predicted proteins | sample MGYA00510311_ERZ791796 | MGnify/ENA primary metagenome ERZ791796 (study PRJEB30046, sample SAMN00792042) | human gut metagenome | study: EMG produced TPA metagenomics assembly of the A metagenome-wide association study of gut microbiota in type 2...
CGGTTCCTGATATAGAGTTATTGCAATCTGTTGCACCTCTCACGCCTTTTTGTTGCTACAAGCTCTAATAAACCTTTACATTCTGTTTTTCTTTGGTTCTGTTACCATGTAGTTGAAAAATTGTTCTTGTTTTTACAACTAATTGTTTGTCTGTGATATAAACTTTTCTCTGTGTAGCGAATAAGAGGGTTCCGGTCAGTGAAAAAGCATTATCTAAACTTATTTTTAACTGTATGGCAACAGTGTTTTTTACTTTTTATTTGTTCTTGGGGCAACGGGAGCAGTATGTCTTTTACTAGCGTGTGTCCTCATGTCTTGTCTTTTGTTCATCTCTTTGCGGAATTTCTCTCCGTTGTTTTTCTCCATGTTATACATTTTCTGTATTTGTTTCGGAGAAAGGAATTTACGGAACTCATTGTAATATTTCTCGCGGATATCCAACATCTTACGGCTTTGTGCGAAACGTGCCTTGATGGATGCTTCTACTTCGGCATCGGTTGGCATGGGTTTGGGAGCAGGGCGGTTGCCTTCCACTTTTTTATCGGCTCTTTCCGGTTGTCCCATTCTGCGGACTGCGCGCATCTCTTCCATGTATTTGGTGTATACAGGCGTAAATTTAGCGGCAGTGGCATCGTCCAAAGTCAATGCTTTAATAATCTGGTTACATTGCATTTGCTGTATCTGCTCTTGAGTAGGGCGTTTTCTTTCCGGTTTTTTGGCTTCTTGTGCGAAGAGCGCTACTTGGCTGCCCATCAGGAGGGCTATACATACCATAAAAATCTTTCTTGTCTTCATAACTTGTTTTGGTTTTAGTTATTTAATTGAGATTCATAAATACATCGTTTTCTGAGAATTCAATCCATTCGGCCAGTTCTTCGTCGGACATATCCTCTACGTACTGGTCCATGGCCTCCGAATAAGAGGTGCTTAAATTGGTGGATACGATGAACGAATTGGAGGACAGCTCGTTGGTGTCCGATGGGGGTGAAGCCAGAAACAAGACACCTGCCAAAAGGGCTGCGGCACAGAGAACGGTCGTCAGGACGAGTTTCAGGCGGAACGGCTTCTTGTCTTTCTTCTTCAGCGTTTGCTCCATTATCCGTTCCTGCATCTTGTCGAAGAAATCTTCAGGTGTGCGGTAGGGAGTTTGCTTTCCTATGTCTTCAAAGTTGAAATCTTTTTCCATCATATCTCTAATTGTTAATCATATACTCTTTTATTTTCTCTTTAGCATAGTGATAATTCACTTTTGCCGTTTCCGGTTTCGTGCCGGTTATCCGGCTGATGGCATCGTATTCCAGTTCGTCGTAATAATGCAGGTTGAATACAATGCGTTGCTTTTCGGGCAGTGTCAGGATGGCCTGCTGAAACTTTACCGCCATTTCGTTTTCGTAATCTACATAATCGGATGCCATCAATTTGTTCATGAGTTCTTCCTGAACCTCTTCGGTTGCCACCGCTTTTTCCTTTCGGGAGTTTAAGAGGCGAAGGCTCTCGTTGGTTGCAATCCGGTAAATCCACGTGCTTAAAGAACTTTCTGCTTTAAACTGTTCCATGTGACGAAAGATTCGGATAAAAACTTCTTGAAGAATATCTTCGGCATCTTCGTGCGACACAACTAATCTTCGGATGTATCCATAGATGGGCCGTTGGAAATGTTCCATCAACAATTTAAAGCCCTGTTCCGGATTCGAAGCGTATGCTTCGCGGATTTTATTTTCATCTATCATTAATTCTTCGCATGTTTATTGGTTAGAACCTTCTAAACGGATGAAGTTAAAGCGGGGTGTTCTGATTTTGCATTAATTAACTCGGTCTCAGTTATTAAGTTGAGAGTGGAGAGTTGAGAGTGGAGAGTTCTTTAATTGAAAATTGAAAGTTGAAAATTGAAAGTGGATACCTGTTCAAAGTGTAGTTCTATGTGTTTCTTTATAGGAAACTCCTTTAATTGAAAATGAAAGAAGTGAATTCCATTAATTAAAACTCTCCACTCTCCACTCTCAACTCTCCACTCACTTAAGTAAGAGAAGCTTCCTTATTAAATGATTTCGAAATGCTTCAAGGCGTTCCATATCCCGTTGTCGTCTACGGAAGAGGTGATGTAGTTGGCGGCTTGTTTGGTCGGTTCGGTGGCGTTGCCCATGGCTACACCAATGCCCGTATGGCGGAGCATGCTTACATCGTTCCCTCCGTCGCCGAAACTCATGCATTCCTCTATTCCGATGTGGAAATGACGGCAGATGTCGTCTACTCCCTTTTGCTTTGTGGTGCCCGCTTTGGTCAGGTCGGTAAAGGCCGGATACCAACGGTTCGACTCGCAATGGGGAAACAGGGGGCTGTACTGCCGCTCTTCGTCTACCGTGAGGAAAGGGGTCATTTGAAAGATGTCCCACCGGACTACTTCCGATGTTTGCGCGTATGGCATGGCCTCTGTGGCTACATTTAAGTGCTGGTGGAAGATTTCCTCTACCATTTTATCCGGATGGCATACGTGCAGCTGGTGCTCGGAGACAAAGATGCAGGGGAAACGATGCTCTTCGCAAAGGCCGGCCATGTGGCGGACGTCGGTGTCCGGGATGGGCGATTTGGAAATAACCGTATCTCCTGTAAAACAGTATGCTCCGTTCATGGTGATGTAGCCGTCAATCAGTCCGGCATCTTCCAATGCATGCAGGTTGTTGATGATGGACTTGGGACGTCCGGTAGAGATGAATATCTTGATGCCTTTTGCTTTGGCGAGGCGTATGCCTTCTATGGCGGAGGCCGGAATCTCGTGTGTCTGGAAACTGACAAGTGTTCCGTCTATGTCGAAGAATAGGGCTTTTATCATGTTCAATCTTTGAATTTACCGGCAAATTTAGCTAAAACCGCCGAAAGTAATGAATAAAAGAAAGATAATGAAATATAAAAGCCCTCTCTTCGTTGAAGTGCACCCCAAAAGTTTTGTGTCTAACTTTTGGGGTGCACTTCACGTTGGCATAGAGGTGTATGTCTTGCTTATTCGGGAATCACTTCGTTGAGGCAAGCAATGGCATTGAGCGAACGAGGATAGCCAATGTAAGGCAGAAGTTGTGTGACAGCTGTCAATAAGGTGTCTTTGTTGTTTCCTACTTTTACGTTGCCTTGGATGTGCCCTTTTACTTGCGATTCGCAACCGCCCAGCGAGATAAGTATGGAGAAGGGGAGCAGTTCCCGCATCTTAGCGTCCAGACAGGGGCGGGTTTGATAATCGCCGAAACAGTTGGCTGAGAGGTAATGCTGGATATGTTTCTGATTCTCCGGAGCCGATGTGTGTGCCTTTTCTATCCGTTCTCCGAAGATGGATTTCTGTAGAGCCAGCCCTTTCTCAAAACGTGTTTCGGGAGTAGTGACGGATTGTTTTTCCAGAGGTAGGGACAGGCCGCGTTGTTGAAGCATTTCGTTGGTTATCCCGATGAAATCGGCTACTTTGGCCATGCCGGCATAGGGTACTGCATGGTAAAGAATCTCTTTTATCTCCACGGGTGTGACTCCCGTCCGAAGCGCTCCTTCCAATATCATGCGGTATTCGGCTTGGGCTTGGGTGGCGATGTGGGAAGCCAATGTAATCATCATACGGGTCTTCATGTCCATCCGGCCGTATTGCAGCACTTCGTCGAGTGCGAAGTTGTAGAAGATTTCCGCTAACTCCGGGTCGGTGGAGCAAATATCTTTCGGGACGATGGTTGCGTTTTGCGCATTGGCAGAGCCGGCGCTTTCCGAGGCCGGTGCTGAGGAGTGGATGCTGTCCGCATGGGTAGCATGCATACCTTCCGTATTTGTAGAATGAAAGTTTATGGTATTGGCAGAGCCGGCGTCTTCCGAGGCTGGTGCTGTGGAATGTGGATTTATAGTTTTCGTGACGTGCGTATTTGCTTGATTGTAAGCGAATAGCTGCTCGTAATGGTGGCGTGCCGTATCGGATAAATGAGATACAATGCTGTCTGCAGTGGCTTCGGTGTATTGTTTGTCGTCCACCGGTTCGAGCCAGGAGTTTTGGTTGGTCTGCGGATTACATTCGATGGCCAGATGTGAGAACCAACTGTCCGGAGCGGCGCCGTGCCAATGTTCCACGTTGGCCGGAATCTCTATCACATCGCCCGGTAACAGGATGCGGGCTTTCTCGCCCCGAGCCTGGTAATATCCCTTGCCTCCTACCGCTACCAGAATCTGCCCTCCGGTGTGGCTGTGCCAGTTGTTGCGGCAACCCGGTTCGAAGGTTACGTTAGAAATGGGGCAGTTCAAGGCCTTGTTTTGGGTTAGCGGAGCCAGGTAAGCCTGCCCGATGAAGTACTGCGAGAACATTTCCGGTAGTTGGTCGCCTACGGGGAATGCGCTGGTTTGTTTCGGTAATTCTTTTTCCATAATTTGTGCATTTATAGTTTGGATAGAGGTTGGTACGAGTCCGATAACTGTTGCCAACAAAAAGAGGAATCGTTTCATAATCGTTCGCTTTTTCTTATTCTGTTTGCAAAGTTAAGGAGTGCCGGAAAAAGTACTTGTATCTGAATTACGGGTGTTGATACCCATTTTACCGTTTTTTTTTACTACGGTCTGGAGAAGGCTTTCAGTTCTCTTTTTCGTTTTAAAATCTCCGTTCTACCGGCTCTTCTTCAAAAAGGCTACAAAATTGCCTTTTACTTTTGCACCCATATCAATGCTTCTTGTATGAATAAAACAGCTGATTATCAATTAACAATTGTGATTCCGGTACACAAGGAAGAGGAGACGCTTTATGTGTTGGAACAAAAAATAGAGCGATTTTTAGCCAAGTCTCTGTTTCCGACTTGTATTCTGTTTGTTGACGATGGTTCTAATGAAAACAGTTTGCGCTGTGTGCAAGGCATTTGTGCCCGTCATCCCGATTTCTTTTACCTTTCCTTAGAAAAGGGAGCGGTGCTTGGTGCGGCGGTTAAAGCAGGAATTGATGCAACGGAGTCGCCTTTCTTGGGCTATATGGACTCCGAAATGCAGACCATTCCCGACGACTTTAATTTGTTGTTGCCCTCTGCCTTACAGTTCGAACTGGTGATGGGAATCCGCATAAATAAGAAAGATTCTTTTTTTCATCGTTTCCATTTGAACGTGGCCGATGGGTTTCGCCGGCTGGTTACGCATGATGGAATACTGGATGCGGGCTGTCCGTTGAAGGTGTTGCATACGGATTATGCCAAGCGTATTCCTTTTTTTATAGGCATGTCTCATTTTCTTCCGGCGATGGTTCTTTTGCAGGGAGGGAAAGTAAAGCAGGTACCGGTACATTGTCTCTCGCAGACGGGGGAGGCTCTGCCGCCGCGCACTTTGTGGCATGAAGAGAACGACTCGCTTCTGGTAAACTGCCTCATTTTCCGTTGGATGAAGCGACGTTACATTCATTATCGGGTGACGGCCAATAATTTGGTTCCGTAGGAGGGTCGTCTCTGTCAGCCGCTTTTCTGAAAAGTAATGAAGAGCCGGTCTTTTTTATGTTTTGAATGTTGTATGCTGTGTAAATAGATAAGGTGTGATGAAGAATAATTTTGTATACTTGTTTATATTGCTGGCGCTGTTGCCGGTGTTGTTGCTCCGCGACTATACTCCGGGGAACGAGTTGCGTTACCTGAGCATTGCCGATGAGGCTTTGCGGAACGGAACTTTTTTTGCCTTTACCAATCAGGGGATTCCGTATGCCGATAAACCGCCTCTTTACTTCTGGCTGGTGATGTTGGCGAAAGGTGTGCTTGGCAAGCATGCCATGTGGTTGCTCGGTCTGTTCTCGCTGCTTCCGGCTTGGGTGATAGTGCGCACGATGAACCGTTGGGCAGGGCCGGAGATTTATAAGGACTATCAGCTTACGGCTACATGGATGATGTTTTCGTGTGGATTGTTTCTGGGAGTCGCTCTTTTCCTGCGTCCGGATATGCTGATGTGCATGTTCATCATCTTGTCCCTGTATACTTTCTACCGGATGTTGAAGAAAGAGGGGAACCAACGGCGGAACACCGTGCTTTTCCCGGTATATCTCTTTTTGGGGATACTGAGTAAGGGAGCTGTAGCCCTGTTGGTGCCTCTGTTGAGCACATTCATCTTTCTGTTGTTGACCAAGCGGGTCCGCTCTTTCGGACAGTATTGGGGCTGGAAGACGTGGGGCATTCTCTTGGGAGGCTGTGCGTTGTGGATAGGCTGTGTGTATATGGAGGGAGGCGCCGGTTACCTGAACAATCTGTTTGTTCATCAAACCATAGACAGGGCTGTGAATGCGTTCCATCATAAAGAGGCTTTTTATTATTATGCGGTTACTATATGGTACGCCATGTTGCCTTGGTCGTTGCTGATTATAGGAGTCATAGCGGTGGCTCTTTATAAGAAGCAGTTCCATTCGGAATTGCAGAAATTCTTTCTCACGGTGCTCCTCACCACCTTTGTGCTGTTGTCGTGCATCAGTTCTAAGATAGAGGTGTATCTGCTTCCGGCCTATCCTTTCTTTGTTTATCTCGCCGTCATGCAACTTTCCCGCTTCAAATGGAATCACTGGCTGGCTTTGTCTGTGGCGCTGCCGGCTTTGGCTTTCTGTCTTTCGGTGCCGGCCCTTCTCTGGCTGAGCGGACAGGAACATACGCATTTTCTGAATCAGGGTATTCTCTATGCCGCCGCCGGTGTGTTAACGATGGCGGGCATTCAGTCGCTCCGCGATTTGTATGATTGGAAGGCTTTGGATAAATCCATCAATACCTTGGCGTTCGGATTGTTCTGCGCCCTCTTTGTAGCCGGATTTGCTTTGCTGAAATTGAATCATCAATGGGGGTATGCTGCATTGTGCCGCGAAGCCGTAGAGGTGGCAAAAGAATCTCAGGCTCCTGTTTCCGCTTACTGTGCTTATGAGATTCATCGTGCGGAGAATATGGATGTTTTCTTGCAAAAAGATGTCTGCATTGTGACGAAGGAAAACCTCGTTTCGGGAACGTTGCGCGGAGTCGTGCTGATGTTTCCTATGCGGGAACTCGATTTCATCCGTACCGTTGTTCCGGAAAGTGGTATCCATGTAGTGGGGTACTATGGCTTTGTCTGTATTTGAGGGCTTTATTTAATTGAAAGCTTTATTTAGTTGAAAATTGAAAGTGTTCTTTAATTGAAAATTGAAAGTTGAAAGTTGAAAATGAAGAGCTTTATTCAGTGGAGAGCTTAATAAGTTGAGAGTGGAGAGTTGAGAGTTCTTTAATGGAAAGTTGAAAGTTGAAAATTGAAAGTGAAGAACTTTATTCAGTGGAGAGTTGAAAGTTGAAAATGAAGAGGTTTGGAAATGGATTAAAGCCCATCTTTATATAAGGTGTAATTACGTGATTTCGGCGTTTTTCATTCTTTTGTGTAAACAGGGACAATAGCGTATCTGTCAGTTAGCAAATATCTAAAAATCAAAGCTATCGTTCATTCTCTCTATTTTAAATAATGTATTAGATAATTAAAAGCAGGATTCGGGTTTTATGCTTGAATCCTGAAGTTTTCTATTTACACAAAATTGTGGACAGCGCCTTTTCTGGTTATTCAAAATGGAAGACTGTGCCAGCTATGGGGATTCTCCATTTCCCATTTCTTTTCTTTTTCTTCTTTTAAGCTTTACCTGCTATGTTTTCTTTCTCTCTTTTGCCTTCTTTCCTCTCCTTTACATCATCATGTTCTTCCGAATCATGAATTTGACGATAGCCATGTTGCGGATGTGTTCTATCGGAATATCCATCGGGTCGTGGTACTGGTTGAAACTCACCAACTTAATGTGATTTTCCTTTTCTGAACTGTTGACGTATTTTACAGATAAGTACTCATCGCCGTCCAAATCGAAAGCTACAATATACATTTCTCCGAAAATCACGTGGTTGAAATTGAATATTTCTTTGTAACCGATGATGTCGCCCGATTTCAGTATAGGATACATACTGTCTCCGCTCACATAGATGGCTCCGTCGCACGTCGGAATGTTTGGAATCACAATTTCCCCCAAGGCGTATTGGTTTTTGTTGGCAAAGAGCGTTTTCAGGTTGGCCGCCGCCGCCACATCGTAGAGTATCACGCTACGGTCGTCCAGGCATTCGGCGCTTTTGGGGTTGTGCAATATTTGCACTTCTCCACTCATCAGCTTACTGTCGCAATAGTTGCTTTTGTGGTAGGGGGTACCTTTTCCAGTTAACAGCCAGTTTAGGTTCACTTCCGGCAGCTTACTTATAAGAAGGGGGAAGTCGGAGCTGTTTCGTATGAGCCAGTTCGAAATGGTCCCTTTTGTTACTTCTAGAAATTTGGCTACTTCTACTTGTGTGCGGAAGCCCTTCAGTTCCTTGATTCTTTCAAGAATTTCTTTTACATTAACAATGTTTTCCATTATGAATTGAAATTTATATCGTAAAATACTTGTTTGGTATACGCATTTAAAACTATATTTGCATGTGGTTTAGAAACGCGATTCAAAAATAAGCATAAAAATTGGATCTATCATCGTTCTTAGCAGAAAAAAAAGCAAGATGCTGTTTTTTTAGGAGAATAATACTAAAAAGCGGGTGATTTATACAGGATTAGGATAAAAAACAAGTCCGTTTGAGAATTCGGATAGATAGAAAAGTTTAAAATAGAATTCGATGTGATGCTTTGATGTATGTCTTTTTAAACGCTATGGTACAATATATCAGGGTGATGAGGTTGATAGTGCGAACTCCTGAGGTTGATAGTTACATCTCACGACGTTGATAGCGCAACCTCGCAACGTTGATAGCGCAACCTCACGACGTTGATAGCGCAACCTCGCGACGTGTAACTATCAACGTGGAAGCAGTAAAATGCCATACCGAAGAATTCTCCAATAGAGAATTATAATATAGAGGAATGAATTAACTGGGGGGGACGTGTCCCTCCACATAAATAAAAACCGTATGAAAACAAAAAATGACAATGACCGTAAGAGAGTGAAAACGAATGAATTAGCAGAACAACGTAACGCTGAGGGCGAGTCTGGAAAGAGGATGGACCATGCCTTGGGCAATGGCGGAAAACCGCCGTTGAGCGGCAAAAAGGCAGTGGGTACAGGACAACCCGCTCGTGCGGAAAAGCCCGTGCGAAGCAGGATATCGCCTTGTGCTGAGGCTTCAGCATATACCGGGAAGCCGACGTGTGCTAAGAAATCTGTACGTACCGGGAAATCGACGCCTGCCAAGCAATCGGCTCGTGCGGAAAAGTCCGTGCGAAGCGGAAATTTATCCTGCAAGGCAAAGCGTGTATCCCGTCGTAACGAAGGTGTTGAGCGAAAAGTTTGCCGTTGCTGTGGAAAAAATCTTCCTTTGGAGGACTTCTATGTGAGGGGCGCTTCATTACGCCCCGACAGCTATTGCAAGGCCTGTCGCCGTGCTGCCGCCCTTCGCCAGCGTGAACAGCGGTATATGCTCCGCTTGGAACAAACCATTCGGCATACCACCCCTTTGATTACCGAGGAGGCCGATGCCACCCTGCGTATGGGAATGATTCTCCATGCCCGTGGGGTGGTGTTTGCAAGCAAACAACGCAAGCGCGCCAAAGAAGCAGAGGCTGAAGACCTCCGCGTTAACCATGAGATAGATAAAGAGGAGGAGCAATCTTCCCGTTCCGAAGCTTTACGTACAGAGACTTCCCGCACAGGAACTTTGCCTTCTGAAACTTCGTGCTTCGAAACTCCAGACTCCGAAGCCTTGCATGCGGAAACTTCGCGCTTCGAAACTCCGGGCTCTGAAGCCTTGCATGCGGAAACTTCGTGTCCTGAAGCTTCATCTTCCGGCGCTTTATGTTCAAAAACCCGGAACCCCGAGGCTTCATGCAAATTGCCCTCAGAGACTAAAACTTCTACGTTGAACCCTTTAACCGAGAAGAATCATGGCACGAATAAGTAAGAAGGGATTAGACTATTTCCCTATGAACACGCACTTTATGCAAGAGCGTGTGGTGCGGCGTTTGATGAAACAGGAAGGCGACCGTGCCCTCTGTATTCTGCTGGCTGTGTATTCCTTTCTTTACGAAGGGGAAGGATATTATCTGGAAGTGGACGATGCTTGCTACGGCGATATTGCTGCCAACTTCTACAATTCTACCGCGGAGGACGTGAAGCGTGTGGTGGAGGCTGCCGTATCCGGCGGACTCTTCGACGCGGATATTTATGCTCGGTTTGCCATTCTTACCTCTGTTGATATTCAAGAACAGTACCTTTTTATAAAGAAGCGTTCCAAGAAAGGAATTATTAGAGATGAACTGCGTCTGCTCTCCGTTGAAAATGAGGAGGATAGCGATAAATCAGCAACCGGGAAGATAAAGAAAACAGCATTGGCCGCAGAAAAAAAGACCGTGGAAGATGTTGAAACGGAGCTCAAAAATGTAACATTTAAGCCCCAAAATGCAACATTAATCCCCCAAAGAAAAGAAAAGGAAAGGAAAGAAAACAAAACAAAAGAGAAGAATGCAGAAGATAACCTCCTCCTAAATCCTCCCCCTCTCCGGGGAGAGGACTTTGAGGAAATGAGGGAGGAGGAGAATTCTTCGAAATCGATGGCGGATAACAAAACAGCCCAACCTCCGGAGTGGACGAGCAATGCTCAGGGGCGGGTTTCGTTGGATGTTGCATCCCCTCCTTTGGAACACTCGGAAGAGTCTTCCGTTGAAAATAGTTCTTTAAAGCATGCTGTATCGGCCGTCTCTCCAATGTGCGGAAATAAGGCGGATACAGCTGTTATAGTAGTGCAGGCAGCCGATACGCTTACCGATGGCGTCGAGAAATTCCATTCGAGTTCCGGCTCCAACTCCGGTCCGGAAACTCAGCGAGATTCCCGGTTGAATATCCGGCAGGATACTGGGATTGAAAGGGCCACTTCTTTCGTTCAAACGGAAAAGAAACGCTCCCGTAAAGTGTGGACGATGGAGGAAATCCGTTGCCTGACACCCCCTTCCGACGGGGCAAAACGGAACTATTCCGGTTTGTTGGAAAGTCTGCGTCTTTATTCCATACCGCCCGATGAGCAATATGCCATCATTCGTAAAAGCAACTTTGGGGTTATCGGTCATCCGGTGTGGAAAGGGCTTTATACGCTTAGTAGTTGTAACGGGAAGATTAAGTTGCCCGGACGTTATCTGCTCAGTCTCTTTTGAACGACTCTATCCTGCCTAATTTATAGCGGGAGTTAAAGAAGTTATCACTTCGTTAGGAGTAAAGGAGTCAGAGCCGCACCCGTATTGTCTGCGTATAAACTATCAACTTTAGCTCCTATAACTCCCGGGTATGAATGATTCAGGCTATGTAACGTAAATCGAGCTTTGTTTTTTATATAATATAAATTCAAATCGTTTACTCGCTGTTGCTCAGATGAATAGCTTTGCTTTGAGATTCGTATATTCGTTAAAATGGTATCTAATTGATTGATTTATAGTGTATAATAGGAACTTTGAAATGTGGAACGCGAAATGGAGAAATAATTTGCAGGGTTCATTTGTACCCCTTATCTTTGCAATGTGTTTAAGAAACAAATCTCAGAGTAATAATATGCAAGTCTTTTTTACGCCGGCATAAAAGACAAGTTTAGAATAAAAAGCGATTTGGGTGTCAAGGACAAATAAAAAGAACGAACTGGAGACTGAAAAGCCTCTTTCCGGCCGGAAAAACCGTTCGAAAGTAAGTAACAAATAAACAAAGATTAGAACCGTAAGAAACCATTAAAATTTACAATTATGACCGTATTATATGAAGCATATCAAAGCAATTTGAAAAACAAAGAGGGCAAGAAGCTCTATTATCCCCGCGTAGTGAGAGTGGGAAGTGTAAATACCGCAAAAATCTCTGAAGAGATAGCCCAATACTCCTCGCTTAGCCCCGGAGACGTGAAAAATGCCATCGATAACCTGGTGACAGTGATGACGCAGCATCTGCAAGCCTCCGAAACCGTGACGCTCGACGGACTGGGAAATTTCCGCATCACCATGAAAGCGAAGGGCAAAGGAGTGGCAACCTCCGACGATGTGTCGGCCTCGCAGGCCACGTTGCATGTCCGTTTCCTGCCTGCGTCCACGTTGAATTCCGACCGGACGAGAGCCACCCGCTCGTTGGTAACGGGTACCAAGTTTAAGCGTTACGACCGTGCTACCGGCACTGCTGCGGGCGAAGAAGAGAACCCGGGCGGCGGAAACGAGAATCCGGGCGGCGAAGGCGGCGGTGGCATTGAAGGTATCTAACCCTCCCCGCAATGACCGTAAGAAAGTAACGGAGGGGGACTCCTGTGTTCCCCTCCAGTTTAAAGAGAATAACAATCAAGAAACAAAAAATGTGTGTACGGACGAGTCGGAGTGCGATTCGCGATAGCCCCCGCTATGTCCGTACTTTTAAAAAAAAGAGAAGAATTATGGAAGAAAAAAAGAAAAGTCTTTGGGGTATCATTATCAAAGTAATCATCGCGGTAGCCACCACTGTGGCCGGTGCACTGGGCATCAGTTCCTGCATGTAGACGGTGAAAAAAGTAAAGGCTCATACTTGAAAGCGGAGCCAGCGAAGTAAAAATCAAACCAAATTTTATGGCAGACAGTCAGGCATGACGAAGCGGCGGCGGAATCATGTCCTTGCCCTTCGCATGCCTGTACGCTGCATTTCCAATAGTTAATTTATTCATTCTAAAAAAGATAGATTATATGAAACATAAAAGAATTCAAGAAAAACGAAACAAATGGATAGCTATGCTTCTGCTGTTGTGTCTCTTCTATGGAGATGCCCAGGCATACGTCCCTTATATACGATATGCCATGCAAAAAGAGCGTATCGTTCGTGATGTGTCGGCAGACGCCGCCTTAAATAAATGTTGTTCCCATCATTCGGCTGACGGGTGCTCTTTGGGCGAATGCAGGAAAAACCATTCCGGTGTTTTGGCCACCGATGAGGTAACTCCCCATACCCGGATGCTTTCCTCCGCCTCCGGCGCATGGGATGTTCCTCTTTCCGAGGGAGCAGCTCCCTGGTTGTCTTCTGCTGCCCAAACTGCATTTTCGGCAGCAGACGCCAGTCATTCCCATATCCCTACCTCCGTGCAAGTGGACACCACGAAGGATGTAGGAGAGATTCCTTATCAATCGGGTACGACCCCTACCGGCGGCGTTACCTATAGCGTTCCTGTCGAAGTAGCGCCCGGACGGGGAAATCTGAAACCGGAGTTGAGCATTACCTATAACAGTCAAAGCGGTAACGATGCCTTAGGCTACGGATGGAGTATTGGCGGGCTCTCTGCCATCAGTAAAGTGTCTAAAAACCTTTACTATAACAGTACGGTAGCTCCCGTATCGCTTTCTACGGGCGACGCCCTGATGTTGGACGGCATGCGCTTGTTGCCTACCGGGGTAGCCAATCAGTTTGAACCGGAACGGGGAAATATGCGGATAACGGGAAACGTCTATAACGGAGATTACCGTAGCTTTACCGTAGAATACCCCAACGGCATGGTAGGAACATACGGCTTTTCCACCGGAACGGCAAAGCAGCTGGCTTTCCCTATCACCCGTCTGACCGACGCGCTGGGTAACTATATGGATTTTACCTATGAGCAGGTAGACAACCGGTATTACGTTACAAAGATTTCCTACGGTGCGCATACTTCATCTCCTACCCATTTGGCGGAAGTGGTGTTTACCTATGCCAGCCGTCCGGATGTTACATTTGGTTATGAAGGCGGTAAAGAAATAAAAACCTCTCGCCTGCTGAATAAGATAGAGTGCAAGAACGGAAGCGAACTCTTACATACATATGCGTTTACGTATGAAACGGGCGGTGGTGTATCGTTGTTGAAAAACATCGGATGCGACAACTTGAATCCGTTGCAATTCTATTACGGGTATTCGGATAATACGGAAGGAAACGTAGTATATGACACTGTGCAACTCCCTTCTGGATTCAGTGGCGAGGATGTTGTTACTTTTAAATGCAAACTGAATGCGAGTTTGGATGAAGACGCCTTAATTATTTATCCGGCAACTAACCCTACTGCATTGTCCACAAACGGCAAGTACTATTATTCTGCTTTTAGAGCCGACCAGCCTTTGTTGGTTATAAAAAGCTTAATGGAGACTGATTCTAATCTCGTTGACTATCCAATTCCTGCAGGACCCGGTTTCCAGACTTTATTGGCTGCTGATGTTGACGGTATAATTGGAGATGAAATTATAAAGATAAATAACACAGCTTCCGGCAATACGGAAACATTGACTGTTGATTTTTATTCATCTAATACAACCTATTATTTGCAAAAAGTAAACGGGAAAACCTTTACTTATAACAGTACAGCCTTTACCAGTGGCAGTATCTGGCCGAAACGTTTCCTGACCGGAGACTTTTTGGGTAACGGTAAGGCACAGCTGTTTGCCATCACTATAGACAAACCATTGGATAAGGCGAATGTTCATTCCTCCGCTTATTTGTTTGATGCGTACAATGGTATTACCCGATATACGGGGAAGCCGTTTAACTATGACAAATATGATGAATTGTTTGCGGCGGACGTGAATGGAGATGGGAAGACGGAAATCTGCCATATTCATCAGAATGGTATGGATGTGTATGCTTTTTCAGCTGACGCTACGCTTACCAAGCTTTTTACCATATCGGAAATCAACCGGAAACTCCTTTCCCTTAGGAAATTTTTGGTGGGCGATGTCAATGGAGATGGAAAGTGCGATGTAGTCATCTCTCCGGAGTTGAGCTATTACAGGGAGGTATCTCGCGAAGTGCACGCCGGGGCGTATGAGACCTGCTTTGACTGTTTCGCCTTGTATCCGTACGAATATTGCCCACAATGTCATAAATATGTAGGTCACAGCAACTCATGTATCCAATGTGGTGAGGGGTTGGAGAACGGCGCATGCCCGAAACATGGCGAGCTGTTCTGGATCACAGAGACGGAGTTTTTCAATAATGGAAGAGTCTGGACCGTTTATTATGGTAACGGGACGGGATTTACCAAGAAAGAGACCGGTTCTGTCTGCACCTACGAATTCTCCAAGAACTTCTACCTGCAGGATATCGATTCCGATGGTACGGCAGACCTTATCATAGGATATAACAAATGGGAATCTTACACAACTTCTCTTGGCTATTATTTATCAAAAGAGGGTGCGTTTAGCAAATATGGTTATATGCCATTTGCAGGAAATGAATTACAGATAGTACCTTCGGATATTGCTATCCCGAATTACTATAATGTTTTATTAGGGATAAAAAATGACAAACTCTATCGGATTAATTATACCAAAAATGAGAGCAAACAACGTTTTCTTACTGGTATGGTTAATAGTTTGGGAGTTGTGCAACAGAACTACTACATGCGTCTGAACGAAGAAGACCCTGCAGTCTCTGAGTATTTTTATAAAAAGGGGACGAGTATGAGTTATCCGTATAACGATTATATAGGTCCGTTTTGGGCACTGGCGCGGCAGAAGGTGTATGCGGATAATGTACGAGTGTCCGACTTGGCCTATCAGTATGAAGAGGCGGTAATGCACCGGCAGGGGTTAGGATTCCGGGGATTCCGGAAGATTCATACGGAAGACTGGCTCCGTTATGCGGAGACCTTGGTTCGTACGTACGACCCGTTGCAATACGGTATACCGGTAAGTGTGGACTCGAATGAAGCTAACGAAACCTATACGTATAATGTAAGCGTTGCTTCCAATAAGAAGCTGACGGCGAACCTTATGAGTAAAGCTTCCGAAAACAAATTAACCGGAGTGGATGCCCTTACAACATATGATGGGTATGATGAATTTGGAAATTGTGGTTTGGAAGTAACCAGTTACTTTGACCAGACTTCGAGTGAGAACTATGTAGAAGGAAATATGCAGCTTTTCTCCAACCAAACCACAACCGGACATTATCTTATTGGCTTACCGATAATGCAGATGAAAGGAACCATACGTGGAAATGACCGTAGCCAAAGCCGGAAATGGATTACTTATCAGGCACATACCGGTCTCCCGCTGAAACAGATTGCTTATATGGATATGGCAAGTGGCGATTCTCTGAAAATCGGTGAGAGCCATTATACGTATAACGCTTACGGCAATGTGCTGACAAAGAAACAGACCTCTTATAACAGTACGAATTTCT
>ERZ791796.1352-NODE-1352-length-15671-cov-3.649590_pt1 | contig 15671 bp, 12 predicted proteins | sample MGYA00510311_ERZ791796 | MGnify/ENA primary metagenome ERZ791796 (study PRJEB30046, sample SAMN00792042) | human gut metagenome | study: EMG produced TPA metagenomics assembly of the A metagenome-wide association study of gut microbiota in type 2...
CTACGAAAAACTATACAAGAAATATCTTGAACTGGCAAAACTTGCTGAAACCATCAAATAATCTAATTATTATGAATATGAATAAAATTTTTCCTTTAAGTCTCGGACTTGGTGTCCTGCCGCTATGTGCCTATGCAGGACACGACAACGCAGAGAAAGCCAAACCCAATGTCATCATCCTGAATGTCGACGACCTGGGTTACGGGGATATAGGATGCTATGGGGCCACCAAAGTGAAGACTCCGAATATCGACCGTCTGGCTGCAGAAGGGCGTAGTTTTTTGGATGCCCACTCTTCATCGGCAGTATCTTCCCCTTCGCGCTATGGGTTGATTACCGGTGAATATCCCTGCCGTAATGACATGTGGGCACCTATCTTTTTGAATGAGGTATTGCATGTGGATACCGCCCGTACTACCATAGCCGATGTGATGAAACGTTCAGGATATGCAACGGCCATTGTCGGGAAGTGGCATTTGGGATTTCAGACCGAGAAGCCTATGGACTGGAACAAGAAACTCTACCCCGGGCCTCTGGAACTTGGATTTGACTATTATTTCGGTGTGCCCATTCTGAACAGCCATCCGCCTTTTGTATATGTGGAAAACCATCACGTGGTCGGGTATACTCCGGATGATCCTTTTGTGAGAGGCGAACGTGCCGAGACTGCCGAGTTTGACGAGAAATTCGGTTTGAAGGATATCGGAGGTGCCGTTGCCGCCCACCGTCTGTACAAAGACCGTGAAGTGGGTACTACCTTGAAAAACAAGGCTGTGGAATGGATCAGGGGACATAAGGACGGACCGTTCTTCCTTTATTATGCGACGACTAATATTCACCACCCCTTTACACCCGCCGAACGTTTTGTGGGCAGCAGTGAAGCCGGTCCTTACGGTGATTCCATCCACGAACTGGACTGGATTGTCGGGGAAATCATGAAGACGCTTGAAGAGGAGGGATTGGCTGACAATACCCTGTTCATATTTACCAGCGACAATGGTCCCATGATGAACCGTGGCGGCCAGGAGGCATGGCGGCGCGGCCACCACATGAGCGGGAAACTGCTTGGTTTCAAGTTTGAGGCCTGGGAGGGCGGTCACCGGATTCCCATGATTGTGAGGTGGCCGGGAAAAGTGCCTGCGGGAAGTACCTCGGACATGTTGTTGAGCAATGTCGACCTGCTGGCCACACTGGCGGCATTGGCCGGTTATGATCTGAAGGACGGTGACGGTCCCGACAGCTTCAACATGCTTCCCGCTTTTGTAGGGAATCCGAAAAGGCAGATTAGGGACCACATCATTATTTGTCCTTCCAGTAAACGCCACATGTCTATCCGCAAGGATGAATGGGTGTATATTCCTGCCCGCAACGGTGGCGGTTTCGGCGGGAAGAAGATAGGGGATCATGCCTTTGGCGGTGCTGCTGTATTCCAGTTGACCCATCAGGTGAACAGTGATATCGAGAATGCGAAGGTAAAACCGGATGCCCCCAAAGGACAATTGTACAACCTTGAGAAGGATCCATATCAGACGATGAATGTCTACAACAAATATCCGAAAGTAGTTAAAAAAATGGCCAGACTATTGGATAGAAAGGTAAACAGGCAAAATTCTACGAGAAAATAACCTTTTAATTTATTTTACTAATTTTTAATTTGTCAACATTATGAAAAATGCAATCAAAACATGGCTTCTTCTGCTGTTTTTAGCTTGTTTTATCACAAGTGCGGTACAAGCCGGAAAGAAAGAGGTGTTGCAGGGAAGAACCCTTACTGGAGTGGTGCTGGATGAGCAGGGACTGCCCGCCATCGGTGCCAATGTCCTGGTCAAGGGTACCACTATCGGCGTTGCTACGGACGCGGACGGAAAATACAGAATCGAAGTCCCGCGGGGAAACCAGACCATTGTCTTCTCATACGTCGGTTACCGGACCCGAGAAATCACCTATAAAGGACAAGCATCTCTAAATGTAAGTTTGGAACCGGATTCTGAAATTTTGGACGATGTGGTCGTAGTCGGATACGGGGTTCAGAAAAAGGTGAACTTGACGGGAGCCGTAGGATCGGTAGAAGGCGATAAGTTGGCTTCAAAGGCTGTAGGAAACGTCACGTCGGCTTTGGCCGGTCTGGTTCCGGGACTAAAGGTTATGAACCGAGGGGGACAACCCGGTGCTGATGGTGCAACTTTAAATATTCGTGGTTTCGGGACTCCATTGGTGTTAGTAGACGGTATCGAACAAGATTTCGGTTATATGGATCCCAATGAGATTGAAAACATTTCAATTCTAAAAGATGCTTCGGCTGCGATATACGGTTCCCGAGCTGCCAATGGTGTTATTTTGGTTACTACTAAAAGAGGAAAGAAAGGAGCACCCAAGTTTAACTTAAATGTCAATGCCGGATTCTCTGCTCCTACACGAATTATTGAAATGGCAAGTTCAGGTTTATATGCAGAATTGATGAACGAAGCAAATGTTGTTAACGGAGATAATCCTACTTATACACCGGAAGAGGTAGCAAAGTTTTATGCAGGCACAGATCCCCGTTATCCAAATACTAATTGGCGAAAAGAGACTTTGAAAAGTATTTCTCCCAAATATGATATAAATATGGGTGTTCGTGGAGGTGGAGATAAAGTCTCTTATTTCTTGTCTTTAGGTTATTTGAACCAGAAAAGTTTGCTGCGATCAGATGATATTAATTTTAATAGAATTAGTTTCCGCTCTAACATTGATGCACAGATAAACTCGGTATTGCGTCTTTCTGCAGATTTTAGTGGAAGGTTGGAGTATAGAGAAAGACCAGGTAGAGGTATGGATGTGATTATGCAAGCTGTTCAGGCAGCTCATCCCACTGTACCAGCTTATTGGCCGGATTCTTCTAAACCGACAAATCCCGGTTATGATGGACGCTGGGGAAATCCTTTAGCTATATCAGAACGTGATTATTCAGGATATTCAGATACAGATTTTAGCTCAGTAAGAGGCACTTTTTCTGCAAATTTAAACTTTAATAAATGGGTGAAAGGATTGTCGGCTGATGGAAAATTTGATTATCGTTTAAATAACAACTTTGTCAAGACATTTAATACAAGCTTTGACTATCATGACTATAATTATGATACAGAAGAATATACTGTAATAGGAACATTTAATGGTGGAAAGAATTCATTAAGAGAAGAATATGCAAAAGATTGGTTATGGTATTCAATGTTCAAATTGAATTATGACCGTATTTTTGCCGAAAAGCATCATATCACAGGTTTGGCTTTGGTGGAAGCGCAAGCTAGTAAAAATGATAACTTTTTTGCTTACCGGGAAGGTTTTATTTCTACGGAAGTAGATGAAATGTTTGCTGGTTCGGATGAAAATAAAAATAATGGAGGAGGAGCTTCAGAAGGTGGACGTATGTCGTATGTCTTTAAGTTAGGATATGGTTATGAAAATCGTTATTTGGTTGATTTTGTAGGACGTGTAGATGGTTCTGCCAAATTTTATAAAAGTAACCGTTGGGGATTTTTCCCAGGAGTGTCTGCCGCATGGCGCATCAGCGAAGAGCCTTTCTTTAAAGAAAACCTAAGAAATGTAGATAATTTGAAATTACGTTTCTCTGTAGGTCAAGCTGGAGATGAAGCAAATGTAAGCTTTAATTATCTAACAGGGTATATGTTTGGAAATAGTTATATTTTTGATACAGGAGAAGCTATTAATAAGGGATTAAAATCCAAAGGACTTGCAAATAAGAATGCAAGTTGGGCAGAAACTACGACTTACAACATTGGTGTTGATTATTCAATTTTTAACCGTAAGTTTTACACAGAATTTGATGTGTTCTATCGTTTGAAATCCAAAATGTTAGCCACCCGGGCACAGAGCCTGCCCAGCACGTTTGGTGCCTCCTTGCCAGAAGAAAATATCAACAAGCAAAATACCCGTGGATTTGAATTGATGTTGGGACACGCTAACAAAGTCGGTGATTTGATTTATGATCTTCGTGCAAATGTTTCTTGGGCACGCTCTAAATGGGTGCATTACGACGAGGTAGAGCGTACAGATCCGGAACAACAGCATCGATACGACCTCACAGGAAAATGGACTAACATTGCATGGGGATATGAAGCTGACGGATTATTCTCTTCGCAAGAAGAAATTGATGGTTGGGCAGACATTACTAATGGAGCAAATAATAATGTAATCAAGCCTGGCGATATTCGTTATGTGGATCAAAATAAAGATGGAGTTATCAATTGGAAAGACGAAATACAGATAGGTAAAAATGCCAATCCGGAAATATTTTTCGGATTGAATGGAGATTTTACTTATAAGAATTGGTCATTGAATGTTTTATTTCAAGGTGCTTCTAATTATTCTGTATTCAATAGTGATCAGTTTGTAATGCCTTTTGGAGATAATATGACCCCTTATGCTTTTTGGGAAAAACGTTGGACAGAAGATAATCCGAACCCTAATGCAGAATTACCTCGGTCAAGGTTTTCAAAAGGACATCCAAATACATATCAATCCACATTTTGGGTACAAAAAAATGCTTATTACATTCGTCTAAAGAATATACAATTAAATTACACATTTCCTAAAAGTTGGACTCAAAAGTCTGGGATAAATAATCTTAGATTATTTCTTAGTGGAAATAATTTATTGACATTTACAAATGTGAAATATAAAGATCCAGAATCAGATACGAAAAACGGTTGGTATTATCCACAGGTAAAAACATTCACTGCGGGAGTTAGTATGAATTTTTAATATGAATAAAATATGAAATTGCGATATTTTGTTTTGTTGCTTTTAGCAAGTTTAACCAATTCATGTAATGTTTTGGATAAAGAACCTATTGATATCATTTCGGATGCAACAGTATGGAATGATGAAAATTTAGCAGATGCTAATTTGACCCACTTATATGGGGTAACTAATGTAAATGGAGTTTTTGATGGTCAATGTAAATTAAATGTGATTACAGATGAAGCTCGCACTTGTTTTGGGTGGAGCTCATTACTGAATACATTTACTTTGGGAATAATAACTCCGGATAATATAAGTGATGATTATTATATTGGCATGTGGAGTTATAATGTTATACGTGGATATAATGAATTCTTGTTAAATATGAAAAATAGTACTCTGGATGAGAATTTTAAAAATCGTCGTATGGCTGAATGTCGCTTTTTGCGAGCACTGCATTATTTTAACCTTGCCATGAGATTGGGTGGTGTACCTATTATCACTGAACCTCAGCAAATAGGAGACGAAGATATATATCCTTTCAGAAATACAGAGAAAGAAGTATATGAGTTTGTGCGTAAAGAGTTGGATGAAATCATTGATATTTTACCTCCTTCTTATGACGCAGCGAATAAAGGACGTGTCAGTCGCTTTGCTGCATTGGCTTTAAAGAGCCGTGCTATGTTGTATGCAGGTAGTATTGCCCGTTATGGAAAGATGGATTTGGATGGTATTTTAGGAGTACCTGTTACAGATGCAGATTTTTACTTCGAGGAGTCTTACAAAGCTTCTAAAAGAATATTAGCAGAAGGTGGGTTCAGTTTATTCAAGAAATATGATGACAAGAGTAAAAATTATCAATATTTGTTTTTAGAAAAAGACAACAATGAGGTTATTTGGGCTAAAAAATTTACTCAAAAGGATTTGGGACAAGATTATGATTACAATAACCAACCAATATCTTATAAACCTTGGATTGCCAGTATCACAAACCCGACTTTAGAAATGATAGATGCTTATGAATTTATAGATGGAACTCCTGGAAGCTCTATAAATTACAATCAAGAGATAGATACCAAAGAACTATATAAAGATAAAGATCCACGCTTTCATGCTACAATTTTGTATAATCAAGCTTTTTGGATTGACACCCCTGTGGAAACGCATTATTTTACTATTAAAAGTAATATAAACACAGATAAGAGAGATAATAGTTTGTCTGGAAGAGGAAAAGATGTGAATAACACAGCGGCAGGTGCTACTCAAACCGGATTTTGTGTAAAAAAATATTTGAAAGAAGAGAGAGGAATTCCTGGAGGAGGCATGTCTGATACTGATTTTATTATTTATCGCTTGGGTGAGATTTATCTAAATTTGGCAGAAGCTGCTTTTGAGTTAGGTGGTGCTAATCGGATTGAGGAAGCAAGGGTGGCTGTCAATGAGATACGAAAGAGGGCAGGTATGCCTGAACATACTTCTATTGATTTGGAGAAAATACGGCATGAACGGAGGATAGAATTGGCTTTTGAAGGTATCCGTTTTTGGGACTTACGCAGATGGCGTACTGCCCATACACAACTTACAGGTGTCTTCCATCGTTTGAAGGCTTATTATATAAAAGAGCGAAACACATTTGGTTATCTGATTGAGAATTGTCAAGGGAATGCAAAGCGGTTATTTGCTGAACATCATTATTACTTGCCTTTACAGCGTAAACATGTGACAGAAAATTCGAATTTAAAGCAGAATCCAGGATATCAATAAATAATGCATAAAGTTTATAGAGTTAATTACAATTAAATAAATCATAAAAGTATGAATAAATTTTATTTGTGCCTTATCGGTCTTTTATTGGGATTAAACATGAGCTATGCGCAGACCAATATGTCTAGTGAAATGTATGACCTTGCCAAGATGAAGGAAGGCTTGCGCAACCGCCGTGTCAGCAGTTATGACCGTACGGGCAACAACCGTGACCACCTGAAGGCCATCAAGCCGGGCGAAACGGCTGTTTTGGCCGACATCAAGGGGGCAGGCGTAATCAACCATATCTGGATAACGATGTCTCCGGGACCGCGCCAGCTTTCCCGTAACGACATCATCCTTCGGATGTACTGGGACGGCAGCGACGAACCTTCTGTCGTGTCCCCCATCGGTCCCTTTTTCGGCCAGGGATGGAACGAACAGTATAACTATGCTTCTTTTGCCCTTTCTTCCGGTCCCAACGGTGGTACGGGTTTGTGTAGCTATTTCGCCATGCCTTTTGCCAAAGGTGCGCGCATTGAGATAGAGAATCAGACGGATGTCAACATCGGCGCCTTCTACTACTACATAGACTATGTGGAGATGAAGGAACTGCCCAAGGACATGGGGCGTTTCCATGCGTGGTTCAACCGTGAGATTACCGAAGCGCTTCCCGAGGGGGAGACCGAGTGGGGTTCCGTGGGTAAGCAGACGGAGAATAAGGACGGAGCCGACAATTATGTGTTTGCCGATATCAAGGGAAAGGGCCATTTTGTGGGATTGAACTATTATGTACAGTGCCCTACCCCCATGTGGTATGGTGAAGGCGATGACATGTGGTTCATCGACGGTGAAAAACAAGCTTCCTTGATAGGAACCGGTACGGAAGACTTGTTCAACACCGCCTGGTGTCCGAAAGAGCCCTACCAGCATATCTACTTCGGCTATCCACGTGTGAATAATGATGTCGGATTCTTGGGGCGTACACATGTCTATCGGTTCTTTATTCAGGATCCCGTCTTCTTCGAGACAGGGCTGAAAGCCACCATCGAGCATGGACACAACAATTGCCTGACGCTCGACCTGGCTACCGTTGCATACTGGTATCAGGACAAGGCGACGGCTGTCCCGGCCATTCCCGACAAGGCGGGCCGTAAGCTGAAGCCGATGGTAAACAATGTGATGATGCACAAATGGCGTCATGAATGGAGAAAGAACAAGGGGAACAAAACGGACCTTTGGGGGGACGAATAATAATTATTATCTATTATAATTTCAAAACATCATGAAACAAAAAATCTTAATGACAATCATGTGCCTTTGCTTGTTTTCTTGGGCAAATTCACAAGAGAAATTTAATGGTATCGATAGCAGTATGGGTAATCTTTACCGCTTATCGGACGCAAAAACACGTTCGATAAGCCCTGAAAATTTTACGGGGGAGAAAGGTAAAGGGGGAATGGCTGACCCTAAAAATGAAGAGCGCAATGTAGCCAACGCACGTCATGCTGCCCGTGATTTGGGACAAGGATGGAAGGTGAACCCGTTCATCATTATCAATCCTAAAGAGACATTCACCTTGGCTGAAATCGATGAATCAGGATGCATCCAGCACATTTGGATGACTCCTACGGGCAATTGGCGTTTTTCTATTCTGAGAATTTATTGGGATGATGAAAAAGAGCCTTCGGTAGAATGTCCGGTGGGAGACTTCTTCGGTATGGGATGGGGAGTATGCCCATCTAAACTCACTGGCTGTATGCGTAAATCCGGGAAGTGCGTTCAACAGTTATTGGCAGATGCCTTTTCGCAAAAAATGCAAAATAACGATGGAAAACTTGGCGGATGCCCCGATGAGGCTTTATTATCAGATAGATTATAGCCTGACGGAAGTTCCTGAGGATGCCGCCTATTTCCACGCACAGTTCCGCCGCACCAATCCGGTGCCTTATAAGGATGTCTACACCATTGTAGACGGAATCAAAGGGAAGGGGCATTATGTAGGTACCTATATGGCATGGCAAGTGAACAACAATCGATGGTGGGGTGAAGGCGAAATCAAGTTCTTCATGGATGGTGACAAGCAGTTCCCGACCATTTGCGGTACAGGTACCGAAGATTATTTCTGCGGTTCTTATAACTTCGATCGCGGAGGAAAGTACATAGAGTTTTCCACTCCTTATGCAGGATTGCACCAAGTAATCAGACCTGATGGTACTTATCGCGCCAACCAGCGTTTCGGTATGTACCGGTGGCATATTACTGATCCGATACGTTTTGAAAAGGATTTGAAAGTGACTATTCAAGACCTCGGTTGGAGAGCTGACAGAAGATATTTGGCACAGAGAAGTGACATTTCGTCTGTAGCTTTTTGGTATCAGCAAGAGCCGCATCGGACTTTTCCAGAATTACCTTCCAAGGATGACTTGGAAGTAAATTGAAAAAAGGGTGTAAAGTTGCAATAAGCAAGGTAGACAAACTTTCCAAGGGTTGTATCATTAGGGATACGCCCTTGTTTTTTTATCTGATGATGATATTCTTTAATGTGTCCGATTAGTTAGTTGGATTATAATAGACCTATCCAATCAAGTTATTGGGAAGATATGAAAACCTACGGGGTTTATTTCTCATTTATTTTTTCCTTTCCTGAATTTTACATAGATTTGTAATATCTATTAGATACCTTTGTAATCTAAAACCAAGAAAAAGATATGTACGTAGCAGGACCTCCTAATGATGAACGTTCGCTTGTTCTTCGTTTGATAGACGGAAATGAAGATGCATTTTGCGAACTTTATGCAGCTTATAAGAATCGTTTGATATACTTTGCAATGCGTTTCTTAAAGTCACGTGAGTATGCCGAAGATGTATTTCAAGATGCTTTCACTATTATTTGGCAAGGTCGTCGCTTTATTAATCCGGATGCTTCTTTTTCTTCTTATCTTTATACGATTGTCCGTAACCGAATCTTGAACCAATTGCGTGATTTAGTAAATCAAGACAAATTGAAGGAACAGATTTTACAGCAGGCTGTGGACTATAGTAACGATACCCAAAACGAGATTCTTGCGAATGATTTGAAGCAACTTATTTCATGTGCCATGCAGCAATTGACACCTCGCCAGCGTAAAATCTTTGAGATGAGCCGTGAACAGCAAATGTCTCATAAAGAAATTGCTGATGTGCTGGGCATTTCAGTCAATACTGTACAGGAGTCGATTTCCACTTCACTAAGAACTCTCCGTTTCTATTTAAAGAAGAACTTTATGGTCGGTACAGATCTCATTCTACTGTTCGTCTGCTTGGGATTATAGTGCACTATACGAAAAGCTGGCACCTTATTGACTATAGAAGGAAAGGTTAAAAAAGCACAAATAGACCCTACTCTTTTTTACTTGGTGTGTAATGTATAAACAAGATGTAGCTTTTGATATGTTTACTTCAAATTAAAAAAGAAGATGAAAAAGGCAGATTTATTAATACGTCGTTATTTGGATAATTTGTACACAAAACAAGAAGCTTTCAAACTGATGAATGAAATTCATTCTTCAAAGCATGATAATGCGTTAAAGACATTTGCTTCTGATGTTTGGGAAGAATCTGCTTTGCAACAGACATGTACCGATTTAGAACGTGAGCAATATAAAAAGGAGGCATGCCGGATTTTACAACGTGTAGAACACAGAAAACGTATTTGGTTTCGTCGTGTTGCCACTTATGTAGCAGGCACGGCAGCAATAGTATGTTTACTTTGGGGAAGTATTAAATATTGGAATTATGCGGACGAACAATCTGTGTTCTATATAGAAGCGTTCACTTCTTATGGAGAAAGAAAACACATTTGTCTCCCGGATGGTACACAACTGGTTCTGAATTCATGCTCCCGTATTCGTTATCCTAACCATTTTACGCAGAAAGAACGTAGGGTTGAATTGGAAGGTGAGGGATATTTCCGCGTCCAACATAATAAAAAACAACCTTTCATTGTTGATACACAACGTTTCGATGTTCGTGTATTGGGTACTTGTTTTAATGTGAAATCTTATTTTTCAGATGAAATTGTATATGTAGAAGTAGAAAGTGGTAAGGTACAAGTCGATTTGCCTGAAGCTATGATGCGGCTACAAGCTCAAGAACGGGTCCTTGTTAATACCGTTTCCGGTGATTATAGCAAGGGGCGTGATGGACATTCAGTGGCTTTATGGCGAAAAGGAAGCTTGCGTTTCAGTAGTACTCCAGTACGTGATGTGGCCAAAGAGTTGGAACGTATGTACAATTGCAGGATTACATTTGCTGAAGGACAAGAATTCAATAATTTGATTTCGGGTGAACATGACAACAAAAATTTAGAAGCTGTACTTCAGTCCATTGAATATACCAGTGGTATTCGATATAAGAAAGAAGGAAACCAAGTGTTATTGTATAAATAATAAATATTGTTAATGAAACCCTAGCCCATTTCTGCATTCGTGTATAATAAATATGGATATCCCCAAATAGTTCTCTTGAGAACTATAATGATAAAGAAATAATAATATTGATAAAAATGAAAGCACCTACTTAGCCTTTTCTCCAAAAAATAGGAGCCATCTCTCAGAGCAGCCCCTATTCCCGTAATCCGGACGAATATTCATTTGTCTCGACCCATGTGAATAACGTATCGCGTATTACTCCTTTGTTTTAATTAATCAAATTCAATTACTAAAACGCACAAATTTATGAATAATCTTCCTACATCAAAAGGAAAATGTAAAAATAGCATTCTGTTTTTAGCTTTTTTACTAATATATTGTTTGGGAATATCATCGTTGTCTGCTCAAAATTTGAAAGAGAGTAGCATTACCTTAAAGGTTCGGAATGAGAGTGTTGAAAAAGTATTCAATCAACTTACAGAACTTACAAATTTTAAGTTTTTCTATGATCAAGAAGTCATCAGCAAGGTTCCACAAGTTTCATTAGATGTTTATGACGCAACTTTAACGCAAGTGCTGGACAAAATAACTTCCCAAACAAAATTATATTTCAATAGGGTTAATAATACAATAGCTGTCAGTACTAAAGTAATACCAACTGAGCAGCAGACAAAAACAATATCAGGTATTATATTGGATGAAAAAGGAGAGCCTGTAATTGGAGCCACTGTATCGGTAGAAGGAACCCCGCAGGGAACAAACTAATGTGGAGGGAGAATATATCTTGTCTGGTGTTCCTGCGAATGCTAAAATTACAGTTTCATATATCGGTTACAGAACATTGTACTTGAAAGCCAGCGACAAGGGTTTGTCGAAAATTATATTAGCAGAAGACAGCGAAATGCTTGAAGAAGTTGTGGTTACGGCACTTGGCATAAAACGTTCGGAAAAAGCGTTGGGCTATTCTGTTCAAAAAGTAACAAGTGAAACTTTGCAAAAAGTGGCAGGTGTTGATGTTTCAACTTCTTTGACAGGAAAGGTAGCCGGATTGCTGGTGAAAAATTCCACAGATTTTGCAGCAGCGCCCACTCTTGCAATACGTGGAGAAAATCCTTTGATTGTTATTGATGGAGTACCCTATGCAAATATGACGATGAGGGATATTGTTGCTGACGACATTGAATCCGTTAGTGTTTTGAAAGGTGCAACGGCTTCAGCTTTGTACGGAAACCGGGGAGCAAGCGGTGCTGTGATGATTACAACAAAAAGCGGTGCTGAGAATAAGGAGCCTATCAGTATTTCTTTGGCTTCTAACACAATGTTTTCAGCAGGATTTTTGGCTATACCGGAAAAACAGTCCATGTATGGTCGCGGTACTAATAATAAATATGACAAAGATGCCGGAAATTCATGGGGAGCAGCATTGGATGGTACGATAAGGGAGCAATGGGATCCATATCTTCAAGCGTATCGTGAGTATGAATATACTGCAGTAGGAAAAGATAATTTCAACAATAGTCCGTTAAATTTTTCGTAGGAACACAAGGTTAGAAGCAAGCCACAGAAAGTATCGCGAATAAGATAGGACGTAACAAATAGAAAACAAATGATTTATGTAACAAGATATAACATCTAAAAATCGGCTATCTTGCTGATTTTCAGTAACTTTATAAGTGAAAAACAAACATAAAGTTATGCTGATAACCAACTTGATAAGCCGATATATGGAGCTCTGCAAAGCAGCATTTTTATTCTGTGGTGGGGCGAAGTTAAACAAAAGTATCCAATCAAACATCATGGAGATGCTATTTCTTTTGATGGTAATACCTAGGAAAGTGAATTTTACCCAAATGGGACGCTATGGTAAACGTGGTGAACAATGTTATAGGCAGACCGCCGAACGTAGCGTTGACTGGCTTGAGATGAACATGTGGCTAAGCGCTTACGCTTTCAAAAAAGGAAAGGGACGCAATGCTATAGCCATTGACCCAAGCTACATCAAAAAGTCTGGCAAGTGTACTCCGTACATGGGTTTGTTTTGGTCAGGGTGTGCAGGTGCTGTCAAGAGAGGTCTTGAGATTCTTGGAATAGGTGTTATCGATGTTGACCTACACGAATGCATGATGTTAAAGGCCATACAAACAACATTAGCCAAGGACAAAGAGAATAACGACATGAGTCTATACGATTGGTATGCCAAGGCATTATCAGACAACAAACAAATACTACAACGTATTACAAATGTTCTTGTCGCAGACTCTGCATTTTCAAAGAAGCCATTTATAGACAATATGCTTGGAATAGGTTTTAATGTGGTAAGCCGTCTTCGGCATGATGCTGCATTGTATTATCTGTGGGAAGGCGATCCTACAGGCAAACCCGGGCGTCCACGTGTAAAAGGTGAGAAGATAGACTTCAAAAACATAGACAAATCCAAGGTTGCGATACTTGACACGGACGAGTCTAATGGACAAGTGTATGCCTTGAAAGCATGGTGCAAGTCCCTACATCGAAAAATATCACTTGTCATACACATTTTGCCAAAGGGCGGACATCGGTTGTATTTCTCTACAGATGAAAGCATGAGCGGACGTGATGTCATGGAGTATTACTGTACACGCTTTCAGATTGAGTTCTGTTTCCGTGACGCAAAACAGTTTGTAGGGCTTACTGACTCTCAGGCGCGTGACACGAGAAAACTTGATTTTGCGTTCAACTCCTCATTTACAGCCGTGAATGTTGCGAAAATAATGTGCAGTGAATACAATCTCTCTATCGGGAGGATTAAAGCTCTGATTATCAACGCATACTACGCCCAAAGAATTATTGACGTGTTCGAGAATAACCCGAACACGCAATTAAATCATGAGATAGTGAATGAAATATTTGGATTCGCTGCTGATGCAGCATGAAATTTAACGAAGTATTGTTTTATACTCAAAGCCCAGACTTTCCCAAGCCCGGGCTTTGTTGTTTCCTAAAGTTTTCGTACCTTTAGGCATAAGTTTAAAGTTATGGCAAAGATACACTTTCGTCCTTACACTCCCAACCAAACGGTTCTTTTTCCTCAAAGAATCGATGAGGATATTGCACCGGATGCTCCGGTCCGCATAGTCAATGCGATTGTCGACAGTCTGGATCTTGATAATTTCAGGAGGCTTTACAAGGAAACCGGCCGCTGCCCTTACCATCCCAAAATGATGCTCAAGGCTATTCTCTATGCTTACATGAACAATGTCTACTCTTGCCGCAAGATAGAGCAATTGTTGTTGCGTGACATCCATTACATCTGGCTTGCCGGTTATGAGAAGCCTGATTTCATCACCATCAACCGCTTCCGCAACCGCGTAAAGGATGAGATCAACAACGTCTTCACCCAGTTGGTCCTCATCCTTGCCGACAAAGGCTTTATCAGCCTTGACGTGGAATATGTCGATGGCACGAAGATAGAGTCCAAGGCCAACAAATACACTTTTGTCTGGCGCAAGAGCGTTGAGAGGAACCGGGCAAAACTGATGGACAGGATACGCGTCCTTTTGGAGCAGGTGGATGAGTCCATTGCGCAAGAGAACGCCCCTCAAGACACACCTGTGGAATTTACCCCGGCCATGCTTTCTGAAATAGTGGATGAACTCAAGAATGCCTTGGACCGTGAGCCTGCTCCGGTCAACAAGGAACAGAAGAAGGCCCGCGGTGAAAAGCGGAAAAGGATAAAGGAACTTGAGGCTCATCGCGAGAAGCTGGCTGAATACGAAAAACATCTGAAGATACTGGGGGAACGCAACTCTTATTCCAAGACAGACCATGACGCCACCTTCATGCGCATGAAGGAGGATGCCATGAACAACGGACAGACCAAACCCGGATACAACCTGCAGATAGCCACAGAGGACCAGTTCATTACCGACTTCGCCCTCTTCCCCAACCCGACAGACACACTTACGCTCATCCCTTTCTTCCATTCATTCAGGAAACGCTATGGCAGGCTTCCCGGCACAGGTGTGGCGGATGCCGGTTATGGTTCGGAAGAAAACTACAGGTTCATGCGGGAGAACGGGATAGAGGCCTTCGTCAAATACAACTTCTTCCATAAAGAGCAACGTCCCCGTTATGTTCCCGATCCATTCCATGCGGAGAGCCTCCATTACAATGCGGAAGGGGATTATTACGTTTGCCCCATGGGACAGCACATGACCCGCATAGGAACCAAACGCGGCAAGACAGCCAGCGGGTATATCACTGAAAGTGCTCGGTACCAGGCACAAAGATGTGAAGGGTGTCCTCTGCGTGGCGGTTGCTTTAAAGCCCGGAGGAATCGCATCATCGAAGTGAACCACCGGTTGAACCAATATAAAAGGAAGGCGCGTGAAAGGTTGACTTCGGAAGAAGGGGTCAAGCACAGGGGAAAGCGGTGCATAGAACCTGAGGCCGTATTCGGACAGATGAAATACAACATGGCGTACCGCCGTTTCCGACATATTGGGAAAGACAAGGTCACAATGGATTTTGCCTTCTTTGCCATTGCCTTTGACATCAAGAAAATGTGCGCAAAAATAGCAAAAGAAGCTTCTAAGCTACCCCTTGACCGAATTTGTAGGGGAAACACACGCTTAAGAACAATTTATGGGATGAATTGGGAGTTTTTAAAATCGCCGATGCGGGAAATGGCTGCATAGACAAACTGCCGAACTGTATCTGATATGAAAAGAGGATGTGCCTGTTTTGACACACCCTCATTTATCTTGTATTTATTTTTTTCCTGCCCAATAAACTCCC
>ERZ791796.1359-NODE-1359-length-15595-cov-2.406950_pt1 | contig 15595 bp, 16 predicted proteins | sample MGYA00510311_ERZ791796 | MGnify/ENA primary metagenome ERZ791796 (study PRJEB30046, sample SAMN00792042) | human gut metagenome | study: EMG produced TPA metagenomics assembly of the A metagenome-wide association study of gut microbiota in type 2...
ATACTCCGCCTCGCTGGGCAGCTCCTCCCGCCACCAGGAGCGGTGGTTGACCCGGAAAGCTGCGCCCTGGGCGTTGAGCTGCTGGAACCGCCGCAGGAAGTCCGGCGCGTCCGGCTCCAGGATGCCGTCCTGGATATCTTGGCTGCTGGCGCCACCCATCGCAAAGAACATCCTCCCGCCCAGATCGAACACCTGCCCACGCTCCAGCATCAGCACTGAGGGGCGGATCGTTCGCACCCTGCCGCCGTGCCACTCCGCCTGGGGGTAGGCAGCCAAGGCGTCATAGTTTTCATGGTTGCCGGACACGAAGGCCGTGGTGAATGGCCGGGAGTCCAGGAAGTTCAGTCCTGCGTCATCCCGGCTGTCGCCATACCACACGCCGCCGAAGTCCCCGGCGATCAGGATGACATCTTCTTTTGTCAGTCTCTCTTGCTCATAAAAGCTCTCAGGCCGAAAACGGCTAAAGTCTCCGTGGGTATCGCCTGTGATGTAAAGTTCCATTCTATTTGTCTCCTTTTCCTAATTATATCACAGTTTTTTCTCCAGTTCCGCCCCTGGATACCGAAAGCGGATTCGGATGGTCTCAGCGTCCACCACTGTAATCCGTTCCACCGTCATGCGTACTTGTTCATCGCTGTACTGCTGGTTGACCTCCAGTTTCGCCATCCACTCCCGCAGTTCCGCCATCCGAGATTTCTGGGCTGCATTGTGGGTCTGGCTCTGCTCCGCTGCCGCGATCTGTTCCTGAAGGGCCTGTTTTTCGTCCATCATTGCCTTGAGCTGGGCATTGAGGATCTCATCATCCATGTGTTCCAGCACCTGATCCAGCAGCAGTGCTTGTTGGGCGGTGATGTCCTTCAGTTTCTGACGCAGATCGATGAGACTGACTCCACCAACGGTATCGCCTCCCCAGGCCATTGCAGTGAATGTCAGCATATCCTCCTTCACTTCCGTTCCAGCCTGGGCAAACTCGTTGATGGCCTCCTGGATGGCCTGATGCAGTTTTTCTTCGTCCAGCGTGGGGGAGTTATGGCAGTATTTCGTTCCAAATTCCAGCCGGGAGATGCACCGCCAAACGATCCGCTTTTTCCCGTTTCTGGCCCAGGTCACCCGCTTATAAGGCGTCCCGCACTCCCCGCACACCAGAAGCTCAGAGAGTGCATACTTAGCGGAGTATTTGCCCAACTCCGTTTTACCGGTTTTTTGCATCACTTTCCGCTTACTGGAACGGCGGGCCATCTCCTCCTGCACCCGGTAAAACATTTCTCTGGGGATGATAGCAGGGTGGTTATTTTTTACATAGCTCTGCCCCCGTTCTCCGTTGTTCTTTTTCACCCGCTTACTGATGCAGTCGGTGGTGAAGGTCTTACCCAGCATGGCATCACCAATGTACCGCTCATTGGTGAGGATGTTGCGGATCACCTGATACGACCATCGCTGGATGGCCTGGGCAGTGGGGATCTGATCTGCCTCCAATTCCTGCTGGATCTGGGACAGGCTACATCCATCCAGGTACCTCCGATAGATGCGCCGCACCGTCTCCGCCTCCTGCGGGTCGATCTCCGGCTTTCCATCTGGACCCTTCCGGTAACCCAGCAGTTTCTTATATTGGAAGGGCACCTTACCTGCCTTTTTACTCTCCTCTTTGCCCCAGATGATATTTTTGCTGAGGGACTCACTCTCTGCCTGGGCGAAACCGCTGAACAGGGTGATGAGGAATTCGCTGGACTCAGTGAGGGTGTTGATGTTCTCTTTTTCAAAGATGACCCCAATGCCGTTGGCCTTCAGCATCCGCACCGTTTCCAGACAGTCCACTGTGTTTCGTGCGAAGCGGGATAGGGACTTGGTAAGGATGGTGTCGATCTTTCCTTTTTTACAGGCGGCTATCATCTTATTGAAGTTTTCCCGCTTTTTCATGCTGGTCCCTGAGAGTCCTTTGTCAGCAAAGATGCCGGCCAGCTCCCAGTCTGGATTCTCCTCGATTTTCTGGGTGTAGTAGGCTTTCTGCGCCTCATAGCTGGTGATCTGCTCCTCGCTGTCAGTGGATACCCGGCAGTAGGCTGCCACCCTCTGGTGCTTCTGTGCTCCCTTCAGCGGAGCGTTAACATTTTTCGTTGCCGGTATGATTCGCACCTGCCTCTGTGCTGTCTGTTCCATACTCTGTCCTTTCCCGGCGGTCCTGTTGGAAGGTAACTTTCACCGTGTTTTTTTCCGATATGTTGATATGAGAAACCGCCAGCCGGATGTGATCCCAGCACACATCCAGCGGGCGGTCTGTATGTTCCTGTGTGTCAGGGCAGCAGGCATACCTTGCTGCAGCCCCTTGTAAGATCAGGGAGATGACTTCCTGGGGATCGTCAGGGTGCTCCAGTCCCCGGTAGATCGCATTGGTCAGGCGAATGACCTCTCCGGAGGGCTGATAGGAAGTCTGCTCCGGCCTCTCCCATTCTTCCATTTGATGTATGACTTCCTCTAACAGGATCTCGTCCTGTATGGTGATGGTGATACCGCAGTGAGCACACTTCAAGTACAACGTATCTTTCCTGCGGTTTTTGCCACCCATTCGGTACAGCGCTGAGCCGCAGGAGGCACAGTGTAGGCGATCCGCCAGCTTGAGGATCTGGCGTTCCGCTTTTGGTGTCTGTTTCGCTGTTTTCTCCTGGATGCGGCTTTGGACGCATTGAAATGTCTCCGTGTCCAGAATACCTGGGTAGCCGTTCTGCCCTGTGTAGCGGGGATTCTCCAAGAGACGCTTTACTTTGTGCTTATCCCATACTGGTGCCTCTTTGCTGAACCGAATGTGTTCCTGATTCAGCAGGTCGGCCAGTTTCTGATAGGATAGGCCTTCCAGGTAAAGGGAAGCTACACGGGCCACCACGGAAGCCTCTGCTTTTACCACCGTCAGTTCCCCATTTTGGATCTGGTAACCATAGAGTATTTTCCGATGACTCATCGTTTTGCCCTCCTAACTTCCCCCGTCAGCTCCACACCCCCCCACAGCCGAAATCGGATGCAGGTCTGTGACTCTGCAATGATCTGTTCGACCAATTCTTCGAACAAACTCTCATCAAAGGTATCCAGCTGTTCTGGCCCGGATTTTATGGTGTCCGCCGTCTGATGCAGCCTGCTGATGGCGTCCTCAATATCGTCATGCTCCAGCAGGCGGCGGCGTTCTCTCCGAAGCTGGGTGAGCTTTGTCTGGATGGAACTCAGCTTGGTAGCACAGGCATCTGCATCCAGCAACCCTGCGGTTTGCAGTTTGCTAATGTTATGGCTCTGCTCGGCAACCTGGACGATAGCTTGGTTGATCTCCAGCATAGCAGGGTTCTCCCGCTGCAGGGCGCGCTCCAGGTCGTCCAGTTGGGTCAGGGCCGGTTTTAGGACGATGTCTGAGTTGGCCCTGATTTTGTTGTACATCCGGACAAAGGCGGCGTAGATCTCCGTTTCTGGTATCCTGCCAACAGGACAGTCAGCCGCTCCTTTATCGTGTTTTCGGCAGGTCCAAACTACGAAGCCGCTGTGTCCCATCCTACGGGTGAAGGCCGTTCCGCATTGACCGCACTGGATTTTTCTGCTTAGGGGGAAACGGGGGTGTTCCACTCTTCGGTGTGTTCCCTTCCATTTAAGCAGTCGCTGTGTTTTCTCAAATGCTTCTCTGGATATGATAGCGGGATGCGTATCCCTAGTGTAATACTGATCTGCTTCTCCGTGATTTTTCTGTTTTCGGAATGGAAACCCAAAGGAAACAGTTTTCTGACTCAGGGTATCACCAATGTACTTCTCGTTAGTCAGGATATAGAGAATCGTTGTGTGTTGCCAGTATGGGGTGTTATCTGTGGTAGGGATACCCTTTTTCGTCATCTGCTCTGCAATCCAGTCCATACTTTTTCCGGCAAGATAGGATTCAAATATCCATCGCACCACTTCAGCCTCATTTCCCTCAATAACAAGGTTCTTGCCATCTGGCATCCGGTATCCAAAGGGGGCTTTACAGGTAATAAATTCTCCCTTCTCCATTCTTCTGCGATAGCTCATACGCTGGTTTTGGGAGATGGAGATGGACTCCTGCTGGGCCAGAGCGCCAGAGACGCTCACCATCAATTCGCTGGTGAGCGTCCCGGTGTCGATATTCTCTTTTTCAAAGTAGACGGTCACACCCAGGGCGGATAGTTCCCGCAGGGCTGCGAGACAATCCTTGGTGTTCCGAGCGAAGCGGGAGATGGATTTGCACAGCACCCGATCGACCTTTCCCTTGCGGCAGTCGGCCAGCAGGCGCTGGAAGTCCTCCCGCTTGTCCATCCGGGTCCCGGTCAGGCCCTCATCCGCATACACGTCCACCAGCTCCCAATCTGCATGAGCGCCGATCTGCTCCGTGTACGCCTTGATCTGGGTGGCGTAGGAGTGAAGCTGGTCGCTGGAGTCGGAGCTGACGCGGCAGTACGCAGCTACCCGTAGGGCCTCCGGTTTTGCCGCCTTGGGCGGGATATAGGTCACATTCGCTGCCATCGTCTCAACTCCTCTCAATTCATGATCTTGCAGTCTGTCAGGTCCTCCAGATGGTATCTGGCTGCGGCCTCGCTGTCAAAGCCATCTACATACAGTCTGCCCTCCGGCTTCTGGGCCGTATAACCGTCCTCATAGCCAAGTGCTTCCGCCTCCTGGGCAGGCAGCACTCTGGCCCGGACACATCCTTCTTTCAGCAGGTACGTCTGCTCGGCGTAAAATGCGTATTCCATCGTGCTGACTCCTTTCCGCCTGTTTGGGCAACGCCAACACTACCACACTTGGGCGGAAATATCCATTACAATCCCCGAACAGTTTCCGGGCGGTATTTCTCTGCTGCCAGCCGCCGGATGGTCTCTGCCTCCTGGCCGTTGACAAGGCCAGATGAACACATCTGTCCCAGGATACCCAGTGCGATCCGGTATTGCAGTTCTGTTTTTACGTTGCTCATGCCGCGCCCTCCAGGAAGTAGCCCTCCGGCTTCACGGCCCGTATGAACCGCTCCACATCCTTCAGGCTGTGGGTGACCGGCACTTCCGGCAAAGCAGTCAGCACGTCCCGGAAATAGCGCCGATCCTTCCCGGCCCGCTCATCCAGGATAGCGACCACACAGGTATCTGTCTCAGTGCGGATTGCCCGCCCGAATCCCTGACGCAGTTTGATCTGCATCTCCGGCACCACCACTGCCCGGAGAAAATCGTGAAGCGTGGCGTGTTTCATCCGCTCCTGTTCCTTCACTGCGTCCGGCATCGGGAACGGCAGCCTGGGGAGGATGAGCAGAGATACGCAGTCTCCAGGAAAATCAAAACCTTCCCACGCCGCTCCAGCAGCCAGCAGAACACTGCCTGGGTGAGCCATAAACTCCGACATCGTGTGTCCGCCGTTCCGGCCCAGAGTCAACACGGGATAGGGCAAGTCCCGCTGTTTCAGCCGTTCACGCACAGCGGACATGGCCGCGTAGGAGGTAAACAGCCCCAGGGCGTGGCCGTTAGTTGCGTCCAACAGCTTGACGATTTGTTCTGCAAGGTCGTCATAGTAATCGCTGTCGGCCTGGCTGGGCGGTATTGGGGGCAGGTACAGCAGACAGTTCCGCTGGTAGTCGAAGGGAGAGGGTGCGATATGCTCCCGCACTCTCCCCTCGGCCAGCAGGCCAGTTTCCTCTTTGAAACGCCGGAAGTTGCTGCCCACTGCCAGCGTGCCGGAAGCCAGTATCATGGGTCGGTCCTGCTGCCATAGCGTCTGCCGGAGCTGTGCTGTAAGATCCGTAGCAGAGGCACACAGCATGGAACCGCCAGTCTCGTCCTCAGCGGTGTAATACACCATGTCCGGCTGGTGCAGGCAAAACAGCTTTGTTTTATCCAGCACTCGCTCCAGTTCCATCCTGGTGCCGGCAGTCAGCATCCGCCGGATCTGTCGGTGGATCACCGACAAGGTACGTTCCACCCCATTCAGAGGGATGCTGAAATGAGAAAAGGAGCTGTCTCCGCTCCAGGGCTTAACCATCTCAGACAGCAGAAGCCCAGCTGTGTCCTCCAAGGTCTCCGCCGCCAGCAGGAACTGTTCCCTCCGCAGTTTTCTGCATAGAGTATGCAGTTCTCCCGCTTCCAATGTAATGCCGAACATCTGTCGAGCAGTCTCCGTCAGTTTGTGGGCCTCATCCATTACGATGGCGCAGCTATCCGGCAGAATGGGACGTTTCCCACTCCCTCGGTGAATGGCGTCGGCCAGAAGGAGGTTGTGATTACAAACCTGGATGGCATATCTCTCTGAGGCACACACATCCAGATAGCAGAGATAGCGGCATTCAGTCTTGCCGCAGTCACACGTTGGAGGAACACAGATCCGTTCACGGTCATATCCGCTGAGATGAGGGGCCATGTCCAGGTCCAAATGGTCTCTCATGGAGAGGAGTGCCGCTTTTGCCAGCGGATTCTTCCGATCCAGGTTCGCTGTCTGGAGCCGCTTCATCAGGCGGGCATCACAGACATAGTGGGATTTTCCTTTCCGCAGCACTGCTCGGAGCGGACTGTCCAACATACCATCAGCCATCATAACTTTGGAGAGGAATGGAAGGTAATCGTGGATGATCGCACCCTGGAGCGCGATGCTGGAGGTGGAGATCAGCAGGGGCTGGTTCGGCAGACCGGCACGTGACCGGTATCGCCGAAACACTACCCCTGCTACCAGATAGGCGTATGTTTTTCCAATGCCTGTCCCGGCATCGCACAGGGCAATGCTACCATTCAGCATGGTGTCCAGCATCTGATGGCTCAGTTCCACCTGTGCCGGACGCTCCACCATCCCGTGAGCCGGGAGCAAGTCCCGGAAGACATGGTCGATATCTTGGTGAGGGTCTTTCCTGTAGTTATATTTTTCCATCATTCAAATCCTCATATCATTTGTTTGGTTACTGATCGTCTCACCGCATTTGCAGCTCGCCCCCCGGTGAGTTAGGAACAGCACGGAAAAGGTTTGGCAGACCTTCACAAACACATTCCGGGGACCTCTACTGCTTTCAGCCCAGGGAATGAGAAAACGGCCTTGCCGGGGCCGTCCGATCCGCTGTGGTATCGCTCGCCGAGGCCCCGCAGGGGCCTCCGGGTCTTGGCGCACATTGGACCTGGTGTCTGTGTAGTGTTCCGCGCTGCTGGTATGAACTTTTCAAGGAACAAAGGAGCCTGTCAGGCTCCGTCAGGAGGCGAATTTCAAGAGGATCTGCTCCATGACCTCCAGGTCTTCACCTCGAAGGTCAGCCGCCAATCGGCGGAGCAGGGCCGTCTGCTTGGGAGACATCCGCTGGCGGTCCAGGTGATACCAATCCGCCACTCGGACCCCGCCGCCGTAGCGGCCGCAGACTGTCTCCAGGGGATAGGAGCGTGTGAGGATCTCAACATCCCGGCGGATGGTCCGCTCTGAAACACCAAGTTCAGCTGCTAAATTCTGCATGGTGTCCTTCCGACGCTGGCAGAGCAGCTCCAATATCTGTTGTCGCCGCTCCACAGCGTCCACGCCCTTGTCCCCCCTTTCTTCACTTCCTTGCTCATACTCTAATGGTTAATCCGGCAAGCCTTTGTCCGGGTTAAAAAATTTTTTGAAAAAAATAGACCGGAGCAAGCCGATCTATTTTCAGATCAGCGTTGCTCCGGCCTCTTGGTGACATATCGTCCCTGGTCAGTCAGCAGATTTATATATGGTTCGTTTTTGTGCTGTAGCTCTCTCCGTTTTCAGTCCAAGCAGATCTGCAAGAAACACGTGGCCACAACGGGGACAGCGGACGGAGATCACCACCTGCTGGCTGGCATTGGACAATACCTCTCCTTTTTCACACCATGGACAGACTAAACGATGGGAAAATGTATGGCACATCTAAGACTCCTCCCTAAGATGTTCTCTTTTTGGTGAACACTTCGATAAAATAAATTAAATCAAATGGTGGTTTCTCAATCTGATCCGCATGGCCTGTTTGGATACCCGGAACAGAGCTGCCATATCTGTCACCAGTGTTTCCGTATCTCGGCCTGCTCGAAGGCGGTAAAAGGCCCGCTTTATCTGAGGAATGGGCATGAGAACAGCGGAACCAAGGATATTAGCCTGGATCTCCATGTCATCCTCCTGAGCAGCAAGTGTCATAGCCGCACTTTCTCCAGTCCCCTGATAGAGTTTCTTGTGAAGGACCCAGTGGGCCAACTCATGAGCACAGGTAAAGCGCAGCCGGCCAGCAGTCTCCTCATTCTCGCAGAGGGATGCGTCAATAAGGATCGTTCCCGCTTTGACGGGGAAAAGGATATACATCCCTTGCTCTTGATCATAAACAGCTTCTAATCCATCATCAAAAATGGTCTTCCCCAGGATACGCCCATTCTTACGGAGATATTGGTACTCCAGGGAAATACCATAGCTTTCAATAATCTCCTCTACAGGGATAGGCTGCGGATCTCCGTAAAAGAGGATAGCATCATAGGCACACAGCACCTTTCGCGCAATGGTTTCCAGCACCTGATCCCGGTAATAGATACGTTCCATCCCTACCCTCCCTTTTGATCCTTGTCCCGTTGTGTGAGGCGGTCAATAAATGCTTGCCACTCCTCATCGGTAGCATCGACTTCCTTGGCTGTCCGCAGGGCGGCCCGCACAATATCCCGCTCCATGATATACTCCGGAAGGTCTGCCGATACACACTGTTCCTTGGACTTTGCAGCCAGATCCAGCAGATACCTCCGCTCATCCACATTCAAATGTAACTCCTGTGCCAACTTCTCCAGATGCTCCTGTGTCGGAGCCGGTTTTCGATCTGTTTCAATATTGCTCATGTACACTGGGGATAGGCCCAATCTGGCAGCGAGCCCTCTTAGGGTAATGCCCATAGAGACGCGTCTCTGACGCACAAAGCCTCCAAAGGTCTGTTCCATTTTTCCACCTCCACTTGGAGTGTTCTCTGTCTTGGGAACGTCTGCTCAAAGTATACCAAACAAATGTTCGCTTCGCAAGGGATAAAAAATGAGGTGTCCCCATTTGGGGACACCTCACTGTAAAACCATATTATTTCAGCCATTCAGCCATTTGCCGCATCTCTTCCAAAGCGCTTTCTGGACTGGTGATCTGAATTCCGCCTGCAAAAGTGAACACCCATGCAAAAAAAGGAGGGCTGGGCGCTACATCCACCTTGGCGACGAAGTGCTTTGGTCCCTCCGGCTTTGTCCGAATGTTGTCTCCAAAACGATCTATGACACTACGCATGAATTCGTTTCTACAGCGAAGGGTAATGGTTTCGATTTCATCACTGTACATACCGAACACCTTGGAGGCGTAGTCTGTGGCATTAAACCCCAGTGTCTCTACGGCAGTACGCTCCAGTAGTTCTGCATTGACTATGCGATCCACCCGGAACTGTGCCAGCTTTTCGTGCCGTTTTGACCAGCCCACAGCATAATAATAGTCTCGCTGCCACATGAGAGCGTAGGGGCTGAACTCATACCATGCACCGCCGTGTTTAAGGACTTTTTCTTTTCTGGATGTATACTCTATGTACTGGAACCGTACCTGTATTTTTTCCCGGATAGCAGTATGGAGAACGTCTACAGTATAATAGATGGCTTCGTTGTCTGGCTTGGCGGTTCCATCCATGTAGATGGGACGGTTCAGTTCCCTGGCCTGATACGAACTGGCGAGGGATGTCAGCTTGCTGATCAGCTCCACACTTTTCTTCCTGGTGATGAAGCGGGAAGACTCCACGGCATCCACCAGGAGCTTCACCTCTGGCAGTTCAAAAATACGAGAGCCCAGGAAGTATAAGTTCTGTGTACTTTTGGTACAGATAATGTCCACACCAAAGTCAGTCAACAGGGCAATATCCTGATAGACACTCTTTCGGCTGGCCTGGATGCCTGCTTCTTCCCAGCATCGAACAATATCAGCTGCTGTTGCAGGATGCTCCTCATCGGTATGTTGGTAAAGAAAGCGAAGCAAATGGAGGATTCGAATTTGGCTCTCATGTTTCATAGGCAGCCTCCTCATCAAAACTGAACCACATGGAAAACATGATAATTTATTTTACAATACTTTCCTTGCGTTTTCAACGATGCCGCAACGATCCTTTCCCTTGAAAAAATTTGTATGGCATTTGGTATCACACTTTCACAGCTCTTTGCAGAGGACGGCGAGGCAGTTTCGCTGACAACTCCGCAGCACAAACTGTTGGAGCGGTGGTCACGGCTGAACGAGGAACAGCAAGCGGTTGTGTTCCAACTAATTGATAAAATGTAGGCAGTATTTCGGATTAAAATGGATTGGAAAAAGAAGCGGCGGATCGGTTTCCCGATCCGCCGCCCAATAGATTTTGAGGGGAATTATTCAGCCATATAGCGATAGAGGAAGGTGACAATCTGGCTGCGCAGGCAGGGAGCTTCCGGGCTGAAGGTAGTTGCCGAGGTTCCGGAAGTGACTCCCTCGCTGGCCGCCCAAATGACTGCGTCGCTATAATAGGCGTCCGCTGCCACGTCAGAGAAGGAACCAGCGTGTCCAGCTCTGGGGGACCCAGCCCAGCGCCACAGGAAAGTGACGTTTTGGCTGCGGGTCACAACAGCATCCGGGCTGAACGTGGTTGCAGATGTGCCGGTGGTGATTCCGTTCTGCACGGCCCACTGCACCACATCGTAGTAGTAGGTATCAGGAGATACATCAGTGAAGGGGTTCGTACTATGGGCAGCAGGGAACTGGCTCTCTTAAACGATGAGAGCCTGCAAAAATTAGATGAGTACAAGATGGATCTCATTGCGTCTGGTCGCTATCGGCCTATACAAAAACGCCGCATGGAGACTTACATCGAAATGATGGTCAGGACTTTGGCTGTTTCCGCTGGTACGGGTGAGATTTTGGACGAGGGCCAATTTGAGAGGATCCATTTTCTCAAAAGCGCTGTTCTAGTGGAGACAGCATGGAGCCGCCTACCATGACGGCCAGATTGTCTGGATAAAAAACAGATACCCTGTGGCCTGGAGAGGTAGGGCGTATTTGTCTGTAATGGGAGAGGATATCTGAAAGTATATGAGCTATGCGAACCATCCGAAGAGGATCTGGAGGACTATATGGACAGCTATGGTATTTTGCATCCACAAGCAGTATTAGTTTCGTATAACGAACAGTATGGCCCGAAAATCGTCCTTTCCAGCGATTCCCTCCCCATTGTGGGACATGTTCTTCCTGGACATATGTAGTGCAATTAAGAAAAGCGGACATATAATTTTTTATTCATCTTGCAAAATGCATCCAGTTCCAGTTCATGCATATTCTCCTCTTTCTTTCTAGATAAATTGGGGTTATCACAGAATGGAAAATGTTCTATGACAGGTCCCACACACATTATTAAGGACGATTATAAAAAGCAAGTATGTGTGATACTTTTCAAAATAATGGTTTGACTTTCCTTTATTTTTGTGGTATTATAACAATACTTAATAGACGTAGGTATCTGAATTGAAATGCTACTGTATGATTCAAGATTGGATTATTATGTCAAGGTTAGGAAACTGTAGCTTACGATCCTGATAAGGCAACATCGCAAGATTTAAATTTATTATAGAGGGGTGGTATGTAGTATATAGTTTTTAGGAGTCGTGTTAACATCAAAAACAGAAAGGGGAAGTTTACATGAAAACTCGGAAACATCGGCTATTCGTTCTCGTCTTGTGTTGTTTCATGATCAGCACTATATGCATGGGAGTGGCCTCTGCTACCAACGGGGATTTCTCAACTCGGCGTTTTGAGAATCCTCAGTTCAATTTTGATTTGCCTGCATACGGGAATACCGTTGTTGGCACCTCCCAAAAAAAGGATCAGTCGGGCGATGCGTATTTTCAGGTTATCGTTTTAGAGAATTCTTCTGGTATGCCCTGTTATCTGAATGTGCGCACCTCTAACGGCAAAACTCTTGCTGGCTATGCAGCCACAATAGCAGGCACAGGCACTCATTATGTGGGTTATAGGTCTGGATACGGAAATGTTGGTACATACTACTGCCCGTCTGGTCAGACCGATAATGACTCTAGTAAATCTGCCAGTATCGGCTGTGCTTGGCATCCGTAAATAATTATAGGTGGGGGCGAGGGTGAGGGTGAGGATAAAGTCCTTACCCTCACCCAATTATTATGATAAATAAAAAATCATCAGAAAGAGGAGGATTACATGAGTTGGCAACACCTTTTTTTATGTAAATTACTTATCATTTTAGTGTTAATGACTGGTTGCTCATCTCCCCTTTCTGAAAGTGGCCCTAGTACAAGTACAGCAGTATCTTCCCAACATGGGACAGATATGAACCGCATTCCGCCAGCAGAAAGCGAGTTAGTAGAACTGCTTAAAAAACAGCGGCAAGAGGTTCTGTGGTGTGTTGATGAATTTGATTGCTATGCTGGTGACGATATTGCAGCATGGAATGCTGAAAAAGTGGATTATAAGGTACTCTGGGAGACAATATCGAGTACTGTTTTTGAAGATGTAGATATTCTTTGTACAGAAAGTACATCAGAGGTAAGTTATTTCACTTTATCTAATGGGCTTAATTGCGACATATACGAAGACAGTCTATCTTTAGTCGTAGCAGATGAAAAGAATTTCTTAGAATCTACGGGAGGATTAGAAGAAGTTGAGAAGAAACTCGCTGATACACTATCCTTCTTCTTTAATATGGAACTAGAATTAAGTAGACATACTGAAACAGAGAGGATTTACTCATTTATATTTAATAAGCTCCCGATTAGCGAGTTTGGGTATGGTTATAGGAATGGTGGCTTTGTGCCGGGTGCCTATATGCGGGTACTAGAGGAGTCCGACGGGAGTGGTGCAATATTTATTTCGTTCAGTGCTACACCTAAAGAAAAGGAAAATACTTATTCAAATGCTGAACTAGTCGATGAAAGCAAAATTATACAGCTTTGTACAGCTGATTTGATGGCGAATTATCCTGAAAAATCTGTTATTCTGGTTATAGAAGATGCTGCGCTGACATATGCCCTTGATCCAAGTGGAGGTCGGTTCGTACCGATGGTGCAGTTGCAAGGGTATAGATTTGATGGAGAAAAGTGGGAAGCTAATCGAATAATTAATGCATTAACAGGTGAGATCTTCTGGAATTGAAGGAGGTATGCTTGTGTTCCGATTTTACCTTAAAAATACAATTATATCACCAGCAATGGTACTAGCAGTTGTGGGACTGTACCTGTCAATGCTTGTAAGCGCGTGGCCACTTGGAAATAGTGATTTGCTATACAACTATCAGCAAACAATTTCACTTGGGTTTACAGCATTTTTTATCCCTGTTGCTTCAGTCATTCCGATTTGCTATTTTCAATATAATTTGGTGATAGGGAGAACTTTGCAATATTATCTAATGCGGACAAAAAAGAAAAACTATTTTTTAGGCGCCTGTGTGGGGGCTTTATTATCTGGGGCCGTTGTGATGATAGGGGCTTTTATCCTTTTTTCGATGACCTGTCTTATATATTCCCCTATGGGTTCTCCGTATATTGGTAATGGATTATTTGGCCAGGATTCTTTATTTTATATAGAGCTGGGGAAATACCCTATTTTGCTGTATTTACTCAATGGATTTGTTTTTACACTGAATGGAACAATATGGCCCATGCTCTCGCTTATGTGTTTTGGTTTTACTTCCAACAGGTATATTGTCGTGGCATTGCCATTTATTTTCCGCACGATAATGAGTTATTTTGCACAATTTACAGAGATATATTTTCTAGACCCATCGCAATTGCTGCTAAAAGGAATAGCAAGAGGTTGGGTTGGCGGCGGCATTCCATATTTGCTGTTATATGTTGTTTGTTTTACTGTGATTTCTGCAGGAGTATTTTTATTTTTTGAGTATCGGAGGCTATCCGATGGGTGAAACTTTTCAGTTTGTGAGGTATAATCTAAAAAGATTATGGTGCTCTCCTCGGCCCTATGTTATTTTATTTTTTGTTTATGCAATATTAGAACTTTGTTTTGGATGTGTTCGGGAATACCTGGCTGAAACAGGGCAGCAAATCCAAGCAACAGAGTTTTTTTCAATTGCTATCTCCAATCGTATTCCCCAATGGATTATAATTTTTGGTATAATACTTCTCCTTGGAGATGCTCCTTTTTTCCACGATGGAATGGAGTACTACATTGTACGGTCTAGTCGAACTCAGTGGCTGATAGGACAGATAGTGTTCTGTATTGTCACTATTGCTGGGTATGTACTTATTGTTGCGGGTATGTTCTTTTTTATGTTCGCCCATTCTATTTCGTTCAAAAATGAGTGGAGTGACATAATTATACTATGTTGTCAAGTTCGTAGTGGGGCGATTTTGGGCATTACTATGAACATGATTTTCCCCCTAGAGCTTATCCAGAGTGGTTCTCCATATTTTATTTTTTTCATCTCTTGTAGTTACCTAATTCTGCTGATGTTTTTTTTATGCCTGGTACTCATGCTATGTAATCTAAAACTGAAAGTAGGTATTGGATATTTTATTGTAGTAGCCATACTCGTATTAAGAGTCTTTGTTGACAATAGTTTCGGTTTGAGATTTATGCATTTTTTATCTCCATGCAACCTTGCTGTTGTCAGTGGGAGGGCTGTGACTGCTTATAGTATCGCTTATACATTGTTGTACTTTCTAAGTATATGTAGTGTACTATGTATGTACATATACAAGAGTGTCAGGAAAGCTGATTTGCAAAAATTAAGATAATTTAAATAAAGACTGCCTCATTATGAAAGGGAAAATATGATACAAATAGAAAATTTATCTAAGTCTTTTCGAAAACAAACTGTACTACATGATGTAAATGTTACATTCGATAAGGGAAAAATACATGGAATTATTGGGAAAAATGGATCTGGGAAAACAGTACTTCTAAAATGTATCTGTGGACTCATATATCCTGATTCTGGGACAATTACTGTCGCAGGAAAAATCATAGGTCAAGATGTAGATTTTGCTCCCAATACTGGAATTATCATTGAAACCCCCTATTTCCTTCCATATAAATCCGGCATAAATACTCTCTACGACTTATCAAAAATTAAAAAAGTTATCGGTAAGCCGGAAATTATTCATACCATGAACCAAGTTGGTTTAGATCCTACGAGTAAAAAACCTGTTGGTAAGTATTCGCTTGGTATGAGACAGCGGCTTGGGATAGCACAGGCAATTATGGAATCACCAGAGTTACTAATATTAGATGAGCCTATGAATGGACTGGATAAACAAAGTGTTGAGGAGATGCGGCAGTTGCTTATAGCTCTGCGTGAAGAAGGAAAAACTATTCTCTTAGCTTCCCACAATTCACAAGATATCGAAATTGTGTGTGATACAGTCTGTGAAATGGATTTAGGCTATCTGACTCCATTGTCAGGATTCTGATTTATCCTAGTTTCTGGTAAAGCAGCGCGAACAGCTACATAGCTGTTCACGCTGCTTTTTTCATTCAATAAAGAATTCAAGTATTCCTAAAATTTTTATAGAGAAATGCTGGGACGGACATCGCGCTGGGAGGTAGTGTCAAGGAATTTTCGCAAAATGGTTTGCAGGCCCTGGCATGAGAGAAG
>ERZ791796.1371-NODE-1371-length-15417-cov-2.600443_pt1 | contig 15417 bp, 10 predicted proteins | sample MGYA00510311_ERZ791796 | MGnify/ENA primary metagenome ERZ791796 (study PRJEB30046, sample SAMN00792042) | human gut metagenome | study: EMG produced TPA metagenomics assembly of the A metagenome-wide association study of gut microbiota in type 2...
CCGTGCGCATATCGTTAGGAAGCTGGCTGAAATCTTTTACAAACTTAGTATAGTTTCTTTTTGTTCCAAGTTTGATCAAAATAATTCCACCAAAAATACCGGTTAAAATACCCACCGTTGCACTTGTCATCGCCAGATCCGTTGCATCTTCCCATCCAAGTGTGCCGAGTGTCGCGCCAAGTGCTGCTGCTGTACCATGACCTCCCTGAAAGCCTGCAGGAATCAACATTCCAAATGCCGGATTTAAATCAGGAGCAAACATTTTCAGGACTACCATTGCAAAAATAATCGGCATTGCATACTGAAACGCCCAGCCAATATTGCGGAAGCAGTAGTAGCTGCCAATCCGATCAAAATTTGTTTTCCAGCCACCAGCTGAAAAATTAAAGCCCCTCAGCCCAATTGATACAAATACTGCAATAATCAGCAGACCTGCATAAGAACCAAACTGTGAAGAAAAACTGATAATTCCAAAACCATTCTGTCCTAACGCAAGCCCGATAAATCCAGCCAGCAGACTGACCGGAACAAAAAGGCTCTGCAGAATCTTGATTTTTTCCCTCAGCATTTTCGCCACAAACAGGAAAATACCTGCCCACATGAAATCCACCAACATGGAATACGCATTAAACTCCATCTTTTGTCCTCCTCATTTCTTTTTTATGATGCTACTGCAATGCTTTTTTTGCTTTTTCCCTAACCATACTCAATTCCACTTCTGTCATATCACAGTATTCGCTGTTTTCTGTTGTCGTCCCCGCATCCTGCACATATATCAGCTTTGTATCCTTCTGTGTGATCGTATTAAACCATGTTCCCTGCAAAACATTGTAAACTTTATTTGGCTCCATCGGAATTACATCAATCTTAAATGCATCATTCTCGCGGGACGCTGTCAAAAGAACTGCTTTTCCCTGAACCAGAATAAACTGCTCATCGGTTGCGTGATGCACTTCCAGATACTGAATCTTCTCAATATCATTATTAGGCTTCCAGTTTTTAATACATACGACCCATTTTTTATTGTCATATACACACTGAATACCTTCCCCTTCATACTCAAACACATCTGCTTTCATGACATTTCCTCCTACCTTCTTTTCAAATTCTTCTCGTTCCTGCAGGTTTCAAGCGAATCATTTCATATCATGTCATTATAATACATCATATATCATTATGTTGTCAATGCTAATTTGTCATTTTACATATTTTTTTTAGGGGGTCAGCCTCTCTTCCTATCATATTTTTATTACGTTTTCTTTTTCACCACACACATCCATATCAATTTTCACAATTTTTTTCACTTGTCTGTTATCTTTTTCAGCAATTCTTTGATGCCAAACGTTCTGATTTTTTACTTACACTATGCTCACTCTAAATTAACTTGCCCGTATGGACAAAACAGCGAAGTCTGCTCCATACGGTCAGGCCTCGCTGTCTGTCTAAGAAAATATTTAATTGGAGGATCTTTAGTATTCCACTTTCCACATATAACGTCTTTCATCCATAGAATGGCCACGCACTTCCGCCATCTGGGAAACATAGTATCTCTCAATCGGAATCATAACAACCGGATTAAAGAATTCTACGACGCTCTTATCGATTTTACCGCCATTTAATTTTTCAAAATCAATTACAATATAATTTTCCGCATAAGTGCGCAGGAATTTTAAGCAGCGTTCATCCAATGCGCGGGTTCTTCCCTCACTCATCAGAAGGATCATCGGAAGCTTCTTATCCGTTGTTTCAAATGGACCATGGAAGTACTCACCCGTATGCAGGCACACAGCATGCTTCCACTGCATCTCCATGAAATGACAGCAGCACATGGAATATGCAACTCCATAGTTTGAACCAGATGCCAGCACGTAAAATACAGGTTCATCTTTATATTTTTCTGCCCAGGCTTTTGCATCCGCCAAAACATTTTTCTTGCCTTCTTCTATAATTTCATCAATGTAACGGTATGCTTCCATCGCCTTGTCATAATTCTCCCAGTTTTCAAACTGTTTTAACAGCTCAAAACCAATCCGAAGGGCGTTCGCCTGGTTAGAATCACTATATACCTGATCATCTCCATTTGAATATGTCACAATATACTGTCCAACTTTTGCCATACCTGTCTGCATATTTCCTGTCATAGCGATTGTCACTGCACCTGCAGCATTGGCTGTTTTTACTGCCTCCACGGTCTCAGGCGTTGCCTTTAATGAACAAATAACTGCGACGCATCGCTCATCCAGTTCTTTTGGTGTTGCATGAACAAATTCATTGCTGGTATATGTAGTAGCGCTAAAAGTTTTTGCCTCACTCTGAAGAAGGTACAGCCCTGGGAAAATAGCTGCCTTAGATCCGCCGCAAGCTACAAAATACACATGCTTTAATCCACCCAGTTTGTCCATCTTTTCTTTGATCTCTGCTACAATTTCTTTTACTGATTTTTCCATCTTTCTGATCTCCTTTTCTTTTTTTGTATCAATTATTTGTCAAAATGACTTTCCATGTCCAAAAGCCCCCTGAACCATACAGGTTTTCGAAGAAAACTCTGCCCCTGCTTCCAGTGCTTTCCTTATCTCTTTTTCATAAATGCTTTCTTTCATCTGTATGCCATACTTTTTCCGGCTCTCCAGAAACGAAAGCAGAAATGCCGTTGCAAATGAATCCCCTGCTCCCAGCGTATCTACTGCTTCAACCAGATGCGGCGGCTGCTCATAAAACTGCGTTCCATCAAATAGAACTGCTCCATAGCTTCCTCTTGTTGCAATTACCATTGGGCATCCAGCACGAAACATCTTCTTACAAATTTCTTCCGCATCCTCTCTTGAAACGGAACCACATGAAAGAAACGCATACGTAATATACGGAGCAACCTTTTTTACTCGTTCTTCATCGATCCACTGACCCGAAAAATCATACGATACAGAGATTCCCTGTTCTGCCAATTTAGGAAGCTGTTCATCAAAATAGCTATTATTGGTCGTGTGCACATGATCAAATGTTTTAATATACTCCAGATCTTCCACGTCCAGATTTAACGGATTTTCTTTTAATACGCCGCCTTTGTTGCTTCCGAGAAAAACACGGTCTCCGTCTACCAGCGTAACCCTCGCATAACCATTTTCTCCTTCATACTGACGGCACCGGCTGTGTTCTACCTGCAGCTCATCGAGTGTTGCTATCACATGTTCTGCAACCTCATCCCGTCCGAACACTCCCATATAAGCTGACTCTGCCCCCAGCATCCCTGCATAAACCGCAAAGTTTGCAGCCTGACCTCCCGGAAACATAAGCCTGAGATGTTCATATTTGTCGCACACATTGTCCCCAATTCCAATGACCCGCATTTTTTCATCTCCTTTGGATTGATTATATATCATTATATAATGTTATGATATCATATTATACTTATGTATGTATTTTGTCAAGTGATTTCTGCATTTTTTTACATCACTTTTTTCTAGGTACTGTTCACGCATACGTGCCCGGTAATGGAATTTCTATCATCTCCGTTTCCATGTTCCTGATAAAAAGAAAAGGCTGACTCCTGTTAGCGCAAATTTTTCTTGCTTCCTAACCTGAATCAGCCTTTTCTTTTCAATTAATTTACTCGATTCCTATTGTAGATTCACAGACATAAAATGAGCATTTTTCTCCATTAAACACCTGATGCCCTACATAAATGGGTTCCTTCTCAGCCGTATATGCCACACTTTTGATAAAAAGCATCGAAGTTCCTTTCGCCATCTGCAAAAGCTCTGCTTCCGCTGCTGTCGCCTTGCAAAGTTCAATCCATTTTTCTGAAATTGCCACTGCTGTATGAGAGTGTTCCTTCAAAAATGTAAACAATGAATTGTCATCAAATCGTTCTTCCAGAAGAAATGCATATTTAAGCGGAAAATAGTTACGCTCAATCGCCATCGGCATACCATCCGCATAGCGGACTCTGGATATATAGATAACCTGGCTGCCTTTTTCCACATTCAAAAGCCGGGCTATCTTTTCACTCGCCGGTTCCAGCCTGTTTTCAAGCATACGTCCTCCGGCCTTCATTCCCATATGAGCACACATTTCCGAAAAACTCTGCAATTTTTTCATATCCTTAGTTACTTTGCGCTGGCAGACAAATGTTCCTTTTCCCTGTTTTTTTTCTACAAGTCCTTTTTCCACCAATTCGCTGACTGCTTTTCGAACTGTAATAATACTGACTCCAAACGATTTTGCCATTTCACCTTCCGTTTGCAGCTTTTCTCCTGGTTTATATTCACCATCACTTATTTTTTGTTCAATTTTTTCTTTTAATTGGACATACAGCGGCACTGCGGCACTACTATTTAACATTTTCTTTCTCCCTGTTCCTAATAACATGAATGATATAACTCTTTATATAACAATATAAACTATATCTAAATAAAAAGCAATCCTACATTGATGCCAATGGAAAATCTACTTCCAGGACTATTCGAAAACTTGGCACCTTAAAAGAATTGCTGGTTGAACACGGTCCTACAAGAGATGACGTTATGGCTTGGGCAAAAGAACAGGCCCGGATTGAAACAGACTATGAATTTATCACAAAACGAAAAAGCACCGCCGGAAAAGCTATATAGAATAAGCCTTTCTGCGGTGTTTTTCCAAACATTACTGTCAAAGACGGGAATATACCACCCTTTTCCAATTTTGTCAACGTCACTTTTGTCATTTTGCACAATAAGCAATTTTCTTTTTTGACAAGAAAAAGCATTTTTCACAGTTCTTTTTTACGAATCTTTCCGCTTTCAGTCTTTGGAAACTCCTTTAGAAAGACAAATTCGCGTGGAATCTCATAATCTGCCAGTCTTTCTGCCAAAAATTCCCGAATTGCCATATTGATACAACCACTTTTTTCGCTGTCACTTCCGGCAATTTCTTCCCTTTCAGCTTCTTTCTCCCACACAATCCACACTTTCAGATAATCGCGCCCATGCTCATGGACTGCCTTCACTGCCGTCTCTGCCACTCCCGGAAATGTCCGCACCGCTTCTTCGACCCGGAGGGATGACACTTTTCTCCCATTTATGTTGCAGATATCATCATCCCGCCCATCAAAATAGAAGAGTCCCTCTGCATCTGTGTGACCGCAGTCCCCAATCACCGCGTCATTTCCAATTCCAAGAATTCCATACCGCGTTTTTACATGGAAATGGTCGTTTTCAATCCAGACATCCACCTCTGGAAATGCACGACCAACCAGCGTCGTATCTTCTTTCATCTCACTTCCATGGATATAGGTAATATAATTCAGCTCGCTGGCGCCATAATACAATGTAATCTCCGCTTCGGGAAATGCCTTTTTAAACTGCACTGCCTCCGCACCGCCCATACTCTGGGAGCCGCTGACAAAAGAAATAATCCGGTAATTGACCGCCTGTTCCCGCTCATAGATACGCCGCAGCGCCCGCATCTTGACAGGAATCAGATAGACGCAGGTCGCCTGTTCTGCCTCGATCATCCGCTTCCAGAGGCGCGGATCAAAGGAATCCGCCGCAACGACGCTTCCGCCGGACGCAAGCTGCGCCATATAAAGGTTCAGGTTGCCCGTAAACGCCAGGCTCCCCTGCATAAACGTAATGCTTCCCTCTCCCATTTTGAAAATTTTATTCTGAAGCTTAAAAAAATCGTGCCAGCTTTCAAAGGAGCGGAACAATACTTTCTGACGACCGGAGGTTCCCGACGTCATCACACCCATATATGCCCCTTCCGGAGGTGTCACGTCACGCAATTCATCGGAAATTTTTACATCGGACGGTGCAATCACCGGAACCGTATTTCCGTCTCCATATGCCAGAAACTGAATAAGCTGATGCGCGATCGTCGGTTCCTGGATCCAGTGGATGTGACGTTTTCCCTGTTTTTCTTCTATCTCTTTCGGATGTTTCCTTACACGTTCTGCCGCCTTGATGAGCTCCCCGAACGTATAGCGCTCTTTCTCCGTGATCAGGGCTTCCCACTCTGGCGGGTATGCCCGGAGTGCATCCAGATATGTATTTATACGTTGTGTCTGTATTTCTTTCATGATTAATTCCTGTCTTTTACTTATTTTTATATAGAACTTTTTACCAATTTGAGCTTTTAAATTTACCACATTTACTTTTTATATCATTCAAGCACTGTCTTCATCTACTTCATTACTTTCTCCACCAGAATACTGCTTCCGATCCCTCCGGCGGCTGCCACGCAGCACATTCCCAAGTGCCCATTTTTATGTTCCAGTGCTTTCATCAGATGCAGCAGAATCATTGCGCCGGAGACTCCATATGGATGCCCATAGGCAAGTGCCCCGCCCCAGATATTATAACGGTCTTCAATCCCCGGAAATGCACGTTCAAATAGAACATCAATAACGGCAAACGCTTCATTGACCTCAAAAGCATCGATCTCCTGATAAGAATGCCCCGTTTTTGCAAGTATCGCCTTAGCAGCGCTGACGGCTGATTTTGGGCTCATCATCGGATCATCCCCGATCGCTGTACCAAACCGGAAACGGCATTCTGCTTTCCGTCCCTGTTCCCGCAAAAACCGTTCCGAACAAAGTACCACAAATGCCGCGCCATCGTGCATCAGGCACGCATTTGCCGCCGTGATTTTCGTGCCATTTGGAAGCAGATACGGCAGGCGGTCGATCAGACGCTGGCTCATTGTCGGACGGATTCCCTCATCCCGGCTGCTACCGTCGATGGAAACCGTTATATCCTCCAATATTCCCTCTTTGCGCGCCTGCGCCGCCCTCTTATGGCTCCGGAGCACCCAGGTGTCCATCTCTTCCTTAGAGACATTTTCCCGGATCGCAGTCTCCTCCGCGCCCTCTAACATAACCTGCTCACCGCGCTTTCCCGGCACAAACTGTGCAACCGTATACACCTTTCCACCGTCATACTCCGGATGGTTCGGGGACATCATGCGGTACGGCTGTACCGAAGAACTCTCCATTCCCCCGGCAATGACCAGATCCGCCATCCCGCTCTCAATCTTGGCTGCTGCCGCGCTGATCGCCTCCAGCGCCGACCCGCACTGCAGATCCAAAGTAACCGCCGGAATCCGCTCTGGAAACCCTGCCGAAAGTGCCGCCAGACGCGTGATATTGCCGCCTCCCCCGACCGCATTTCCTCCTATTATATAGTCGATCGCATCGGTTGGAAGCTCAAATCGCGAAACCACCTCCCGCAGCACCTCCGCCCCCAGCTTTTCCGCCGGGATATGACGGTACATTCCATCTTTCACCCCGATGTAACTGCGCAAACCGCCCAGAATATATACGTGATTCATACTTTTCTCCTGTTTTTCTTCTATTCCTAATTAAAATTAAAGGGATGCGGCAACGGACTCCTCATACCTCCTGGCTGCATTTCTGCACTAAAAGGCTGATTCTGTTCACTACCACATCCCATCTTTATTTTCTATCTAATTTCCAAATAAGCCCGTCCGCTTCAGCGCCTTTCCAAGTGCTACCGCTGCCACACACTTAACGATGTCCAGCGGAATAAACGGAATTATCGACTGCACGATAACTGCACCCCACGGCTGTCCGGTCACGTGTTTCATCCAGCCTGCACCGAATGCGTAAATCACCGGAATACCAACTACAATCAGGAACGCTGTCTGGAATGCAACATTTTTCCATTTCCGGCAAAACAGGGAAATCAGGAACGCTACAACCAGAAATCCGATATAGTAACCGCCGCTCGGTCCAAGCAGTTTTCCCGGTCCTGCGCTTCCGCCGCTGAATACCGGCACGCCGCATAAGCCTAACAGCAGCCAGCTCGCCATAACTAAAATGGTATCCTGTGGTGCAATCAGCAGACCGATCAGGTTGACAATCATCGTCTGCGCTGTGATCTTTGCATCCGAAAACGGAAGCGGAATCGCAATATACGAAGACACACTGATAAGAGCCAGCATCATCGCCAAAAGTGTAAGCCGCTTCGCGCTCCATGCGCCGTGTACGTTCACTGCACTTGTCTCTGAACTCATTATATATACCTCCTCAGTGATAAAATTCTAAGCCGTGTAATGCATTTTCCTATGAATCACACACAGAGAATCTTTGCTAGAAAAGAGTATATCGGAATTTCAGAGGATTGTCAACCTTGTTTTTATAAATGGTTTACATATGCATCCATAGCTCCTCTGCACCCACTTTATCATCGGCATCCCTATTTTTCTGTAATCGAAAGAATTTCCTTTCCCTCTTGCTTCGTTCTCAGATACACCGCGTTTCTTCCCTCCTGCCCCGAATCCGACAGATATACCTCCTCATCAGGACGAAGTGGGGCAAGAAAACGTACTTCCAGAGCGGTCTGTCCCTTCATCCAGCCCTTCTTCCACAGACGAAGCAGGCAGGCATTCATAACAAGAAACCCCGGCAGAACTGCCGCTTCTCCCTGATGGATCGGATTGGTATCTGCCGCCTCCCGGAGATATTCTTCCATCTGGCTGCGGCTAAATGCCAGCGTATCATCATCCTCACTGCCCAGTTCCGTAATTGTTTTCATGAGCGGCATTTTCTCTTTTTCCGGGACAAGGACGCTCTGGCGCGGTTTTACCAGCAGCACTTCCATCTCCTCATTTTCCCGTTCCTTTTCCTCCTCCGCTGCCGCTATGCGGACCCGGATTGCCGAGCGGCCTTTTTTGATGATTTCCGGAGTTAATTTGGTATGGCAAAACTCATTCTCCCCCTGTTTGGGCTGCCAGTCCAGATGAAGTGTAGTTGTGCCTATCATCCAGCCCTCGTATCCTTCCAATGTGGAGAGAGCGCGCTCAAAGCAAAGAAGCTTCTTTTTCAATCTATCATTCACGGTATTTTCGACCTCTTCGTTATAAATTATAAATCTGACTCGTATGCACTTTTCGCTGCTCATTATACTAGATCTGTTCCAGAATCACAATATCCGAATCTCCCGCGTCTCCCCCTGATCCACCGGAATAAATCGGTCTTTTAAGCCCGGCGTCAGCCAGATCGTGCCGCCCTCGTCAACCAGGACTGCCTCATAGTCCTGATGCGCCGCCCAGTGTGCCGCTGCCTTTTCCCGTCCCATGACAAACAGGGCGGTCGAAAGCCCATCGCAGCGCAGTCCGCACGGTCCGATGATTGTCACAGAAATCAGCCCGCTATGCGCCGGCGCCCCAGTGGACGGATCCATGATATGCCAGTAAATTGTTCCGTCCTCATCCGTGAAATAGCGCTCATAGCCGCCGGAGGTAATGACCGCCTCATCCTGCACCCTGACTCCGCCCAGATAGCCGTCGCTCTCCGGATCCTTGATGCCGACATACCATTTCTCGCCATCCGGTTTTGTTCCGATCGTCTGGATATTGCCTCCAAGACTGAACAGTGCGCTTGTCACGCCGTCCTCCTTCATAGTCTTTACCACCTCATCTCCGGTAAATCCCTTTCCGACGCCGCCTAGATCCACCATCATTCCTGGCTCGATCGATGCCGTATCTGCTTCTAAACCGACCAGACGATAATCGACCGATTTAAGCAGGCTTTCCCGCTCGCTCTCACTGGGGACCCGGTAATTTCCCGTTGTAAATCCCCAGCTTTGCACAACCGGGTAAATTGAAATATCGAGTGCACCATCTGTTTCCGCTCCCAGCGCCAGCGCCTCCTGCATCAGATAACGCGTATCATCGGAAAGTTTCGCTGTTTTCTCCTGATTTAGATAGAAAATATCGCTGTTTTCCTGCGTTGTCGAAAACTCCCCTTCCAGCTCTTCCACCCGCCGTTTCACTTTTTCCTGCAAATTTGCACTTCCACCGTAGGCATCAAACTGCATCACAGTATCCATCGCAAACACCGTCCAGTTCTGCCCTTCTCCCGGATTCTGGTTCGAATTTGAGGGATTTTTCTCTAAATTTTCGTTTTTTTCTACTTCTGCCACATTTTCTGCCGTCTCTTCCGTAGACGCAGATAAACGAGGACGGTCATTCTGGACCGCCCCCGTTTGATCCGGCTGCGATGAAACACCGCAGCCACACAGCAGCAGGGTTAATAAAATCCACCACTTCTGTTTCAATTTTTACTCCTTTAAATACAACTACTCTTCTTCGGAAACAGACTCTTCTTTCTCAGAAGCATCGCCTTTACCGCCGTCGGATTCTTCCTTATCAGAAGTATCATCTTTTACGCCACCGGTCTCATCCTTCCTGGAATCATTGTCCTTAGATTCGTCCGTTTCATTCTTCTTGGAATCGTCACCAGTTTCGCCGGATTCATCTTTCGAATCATCCTTGTCAGCATCGCCTTTATCTGAAGTTTCGTCTTTCTTCTCATCCGAAGTATCCTTGGACTCGTCCGAATCCTCTTTCTTGTCCTCGTCTACTTCCGGTGCCTTGTTCGCATCGTCTGTCTCGTTCTTCTTATCGCCATCCGGTACATCTGCCTTGTTTTCGTCATTCGTCTTCGGCTCTGCCGGTGTTTGCTCCGGTGTGGTTACTCCCTCGGTTGGGGTGGTGACGATCTCGCTTGGGAGGACTTCGTCGGCAAGAAGCGTTTTGGATTCCTTGATTAATTTCCAGTTTTTATCAAGTTTGCACTCAATCGTTCCGTTATTCTTAGTGTAGATAAGAATTTCATTATCCTCTTCTTCACTCAATCCGGACGCTGAAACCTTTAAACAATCATAATTATCATTGCTATAAGATGTATCCGTTGCATGCGGTGCAAACTCCCCACTTCCAAGGAACGAGGAAACGGATGCCTTGCTATACTCTGTTCCATTTACCGCAACCGAATCAATCTCCTTTAAGAAGGTTTTTAACTTTTCCCCCTCAACTCCATTGAAGCGAATCAGTAAATAATCTCCTGTCCAACCACTCTCTTTTACAACACTGGAAACCTCAATTTCTGTATCTGCTTTCTGGCTCTCAACTGTAACCGTGATCGACTGATTCTTGTAACCTTTTGCTTCGATCACAACCTCATTCAGACCACTATCCAGTGCGCTTGTCTGAATTGTCAATGTTGTACCATTTACTGCAAATTCAAGTGCAACATCTTCCTCCTCATCATTGCCAGTTACTTTTACAGACTTAATTGCTTTCAGATACTCTTCATCACCAGTCAGAACCAGCGGTTCTCCCTCATCAACCGTAGTGCTGCCTGTCAGCTTCGGTGCTGGAAGCAGTTTCTCTTCGTCACCCGCTAACTTCATATCCTTTGTAACTGTAAAGGTAAGCTCTTCGTATCCTTCTGCCTGGATCGTTACGTCGGTGCTTTCTTCGGTGCTGAAACCGTCTAAAGTGAAATCGATGCAATCAAACTCCTGTACATTGTTATATGGATCATCTGCATCTGTCATCTTCCATGTAGGGTTATACGAACTAAGGCTGTAAGTTGCTTTCGTATACTCTTTATTTCCAACTTTCACGGATGTAATCTTAGCCAAGTAATCTTTTACACTCGTTCCCTTTGAAGCCTTAAAAGAAGCACGGCCAAAATCTGGTTCAAATGACCAGCTGGCTTTATGTTTGCTAAACTCCACTACTTCTGGAGCTGCCATCTCTTCCTTAATTTCTTCCTCTTCCTTCTCAACCACAAATTCACATCTCAGCGCCTCTGTGTAGTAATTCGAACGAAGAGTCAGCTTATAGCTTCCCGGCTGAACCTGATGGAGAATCAGCTTCTTGCCATCCCCGGATACTTCATAGTAAACATCGTTGCTGCTGGACACGCCTTTCGTGTAGATATTTCTCTCAACCGCATCTTCCTCGTCAGAAAGCAGGGTAACAGATTTCAGGTTCTTCAGGAAATCTCCCTTGCTGCCATTAACGGTAAATTCAGCATTTGCAAAATAGTAGGTCTTATTAGAATCTTCTTTTTTCTCAGCTGCAAACGCCTCTTTACCATCCGCATAATCAACGGTCAGCAATAAATCGTTTTCCAGCACCTTATCGTATGTAAATGCAATACTCTGGCTCTTATATCCCGTTGCATCAACAGTCAGCTTGTACTCCTCACCAGCCTTGAATACATCCGCCTCTATGGTAATGGTGCCAGCTTCTTTATCGACGGAATATTTGTCCTTGCTGAGTGCCTGCCAGTTTCCGTTGACAACGATACTCTGAACCGCTTCGATATACTCTGTATCCTCTGTCCGCAGGACTACCGGCTCGCCCTCTTTGTTCTGTACAACTGTAATCGCCGGTGCATCCTGACGAGAGAAGTTTCCATTGTACTGGATATCGCCGAGCAGACCATCTTCAAGAACCTCTTTTGCCGTTGCCGGATGGTTCGGATCCAGTGCTCCGTTTTCACGGTAATCTGCAAATGGGAGCATTCTGTTCTCTTCGTATTTCTGATTCTCGCTCTTATTTACGTAGTCTGTCCATCTGAAGAAATCATCATCTCCAGTATCAAAGACTGCATCCGGAATCGCATTGTACCACCACTCCATCACTGCCTTGGACGCATCATTTTCCATCTTGGTCTGTTCAAGGAGATGTGCATTTACAAGCAGATCTGAATCAAAAATCAGGTTTGCAGAGATTGCAGAGCTTCCTGAGCTACTGCCGCTGGAGCTTCCACTTCCGCTGGAACCGGTCGATGCGGTGCTAATACCGTCGAATCCGTATGCCGCCATTTTCTGACCATTGGTCTGTTCCTTCTCTTTTACCGGCTCTGCGCCCGTTGTCACCTTGAAGCTCTTAGAGAATGACCGGAAACCATTTGCATATACAGTGATCTTGTAATTGCCCTTGTATGGCAGATGGTCTGTATTATCATTGTACAGAACAAATAAATCCTGGCTGTAGAGATACCAGTCATCGATCATCTTAAGGTCGCTTACTGTTCCGTTCGGATCTTCCAGTGTCACACGCTCGATCGGTGTCTCAATTGCGTATACCAGATCGCTGACTGCAAAATGGAGATTCTTACCGGACTGCGGTGTTTCCTTAAGCTCCAGTGTCGGTACTGTCTCATTGACGACATGAATCGGGACGAGCGCGGAACCGCCTGCCGACGATACAACCCGCACATAATAACGTCCATTATTAAAGAAATTGCTCTGTCCTGTCTGGATAGTCAGCTGTCCAACGCGTCCCTGTCCGTGCGCCACATTCTTTTCACTGTCAAATACGAGACTCGAATTGATTGTGTTCTTCTGCTCATTGTATTCAACCAGTTCCAGTTTGCGGATGCCGTCAAACCACTCTTTTTCCTCATCTGTATTATAGTTAAACAGAATGGTAACGGCTGCTTTTCCATTTTTTGGAAGAACCGCATCCGGCGAATAGCTCGGATGAGTTTGTTTCTCCTCATTCAAGTTATACGTAGTCTTTTTCGGAGAAATGCGGGCATTTCCATTTTCATCGTAATTGGTCAGATAATAGTCCCAGTAAGCAACCGGCTCATGCGTCAGAATCTTCTCAGGCAGATAGCCGTCGTTTTCCTCATATACAGCATCTTCCTGGCTCTCATTGCTCAGAACCACCGTCTCTTCCTTTGCCCCATCTTCTTTGCTGCTGACGGTTACTTTGCCCGGTGTGCCAAGAAGCGCCAGTTTTGCCATACGTCCGTCATCTGTGATCGGAGTTAAAAGATTGGTTACATCTTTTCCATCGACCTTAACGACCGTATTGCCTGCATTGTATCCCTCATCAAATGCGATCGGAAGCCACCAGCCCAGGGAATTTACTTCGGTAAGCTTTGTCTTCGTCTCATCTACCAGCGAAACCATCTGCGGCTTGTCTGGATTTTCAGCGTTTCCGTTATCTCCGGCATTTCCGCCATTCTGATTTCCGTCATTCCCGGAATTACCGTTATTTCCAGAATTACTGTTATTTCCAGAATTACTGTTGCTTCCAGAGCCCCCCGAATGGCTACCGCCGGAACTGCCGGAATTCCCTGAACCGCCTCCTGATACGCTGCTTCCGGTGCCGGCTGCTGCCGGGCTGCTCGCATAACCTCTATCCGCACGGGTCTGGACCTCTCCGTTTTCATTGACCCACTGTCCATCCTCGTTGACGCTGTAGCCGTCCGGTGTCCGGCCTTCGGTGTGCATCTGACCAAAGTTTTCTGCACTCAAGTTATCAAAATAATAGCATTTTCCATCAATCCACTGCCATCCGGTCACGGTCATACCTTCCGTTCCATCGGATGCAGTGCTGAAGAAATACCATTTTCCTGCATTGTCCTTCCACCAGCCGCGGCGCATCTGTCCTTCCACGCCATCGGCAGTTGTGTTCATATAGTACCGGCGTCCATCGACGGTGATCCATCCAGTCATCATCCGTCCGGTCTGCGGATCCAGATAATACCAGCCGCTCTCGGTCTTGACCCATCCAGTCTTAAGCGTTCCGTCCGTTCCCTGATATTTCCAGTCCTGTCCTTCCTGAATCCAGGCGCCGGTCTGTACTCCGGACTCCGATGCCGGTCCGGTTGAAGCATAAGCAGTACCTGCCTGCGCCGCCGCTAACACGGTCGCCGCTGCCAGAATTGCCTGCCGGGATCTTCCCTTACCTTTCATACATATTCCTCCATATAATCTTTTGTAATATCTTACTCTCCGCACCGGATTAGGCATCCCTAACTCAGGTGGCCGAGGAGGTTAGTATAAACTAATCCAATAAAATCTGTCAATTATTTAAATCTGTTTAAAAATGAGAATTTTTATCTATTTTTAATTGAATTTTATTCTCAATAAAGCATTAGTTTTTTAGTTACTAAAACTAACATGCAAATTTCTTTTTCCATTCAGCACATGTTAAGTCTCATTTTGCAGCGATTTTTCCGCCTTTTTCCCTGATATTGCCTCGCTTGCCATGAATTTTAAAAAAACATATTTTGAGAATTTTTTTCTGTTTGCTTCATTTCGTATATTTTTATCCTTTTCGCACATACTCCATCTGTAAACATTTTGTCCCATTCCAGTCCCTTCGCGGTCACTGATATTGGCTTCTCTGATAGGAGATTTACACGATGCAGATTTCTTCATCCATTGAAAATAACCGGACTTTTTTTCAAAAAAAGCTCCGACCGGACATCAATTTTGATGTCGTAGATCGGAACCTGATGATCGGCGGGCGCGATGCCTGCCTCTACTGTATTGATGGTTTTACCAAGGACGATACGCTTTTAAAAGTGCTGCAGGCGATGAGCAGCATTGAAACCGCCCAGATGCCTGACAATGCAAACGATTTTGCCGCCCTCTACCTCGCCTACGGAGAAATCGGGCTGGAAACGGATTCGGACGCGCTGATTATCCAGCTTCTCTCCGGTGTTCCTTTTCTTCTGATCGACGGGTATGCACAGGCACTCACAATAGACTGCCGCACCTATCCCGCCCGCGGAGTCAGCGAACCTGAAAAGGATAAGGTATTGCGCGGCTCGCGCGATGGTTTTGTCGAAACGCTTGTGTTCAATACGGCTCTGATCCGGCG
>ERZ791796.1376-NODE-1376-length-15354-cov-2.438983_pt1 | contig 15354 bp, 13 predicted proteins | sample MGYA00510311_ERZ791796 | MGnify/ENA primary metagenome ERZ791796 (study PRJEB30046, sample SAMN00792042) | human gut metagenome | study: EMG produced TPA metagenomics assembly of the A metagenome-wide association study of gut microbiota in type 2...
CCGGATTATAGAATAAGAAGCTCCCTTCTTCATCTTCAAATTCATTCCAGGTGTCAGGATATTGCAGGGAAAACCATCCGCCCGGAGATATATATTTCTTTGTATTCATACTATGAATCATTTAAGTTTAGCAAGTTTCCTTTTTTCATTCAGTAATAAAAAAGACTTTGCTTTTGATAGAAAAGAACGCTTTGCCAAGCGCAAATTCACTTCCGGAAATAAAGCTTTGTGATGAATTACCCCCATGATAAGTGGATGATTTACCAAATAGTCGCATCTTATAAGGAGCTCTCCGTTGCGGATAGTTCATATCACTTTACTTTATTACTTTACCTTCTTACTGCTTTATTTTAGTGGTAACACTTCAATCCAATAATCATCCGGGTCATTGATAAAATAGAGTCCCATCGCTTCGTTTTCAAAACAGACGCATCCCATTTCTTTGTGGAAACGACGTGCTTCATCGTAGTCGCCTGCTACACGAAAACAAAGATGACTCTCATTCTCACCCAATTCATAAGGTTCTTTATGGTCACGCAACCAAGTTAGTTCCAACTTAAAATCAGTAGTATCATCAACCATAAAAACCAATATAAAAGAACCGTCAGCAGCTTCCTTACGAGAACCTTCGTGCAATCCCAATGCCTTTTGATAAAAAGCGATACTGCGTTCCAAATTGGTAACATTCACATTAAAGTGATCAAATCTTGCCTTGATTTCCATATTCTTTATTTTTATTTAATTATTTACGTTTATTTGTTTCCAGAAAGTAGTTCTTTAATTAATCAGCCCGTTCCATTCCGCAAACCCCTTCACTCATTTTCAACTTTCAACTTTCCATTTTCAATTATTTCCCTATCGGCTGTACTTTCGCACGTGTTTCCTTCGATATTTCGAGAAACATATAATTTACCTGCCCCGAATGAATCGCCTCTTCATTCTCCTTATATTTATTCGTCGCATACTCACGCGATTTTTCGAAAGTAAAACGCGACATCTCATACTGCGACTTCCCAACCATAGTAGAATCTAACTTCTCTTCCGGAAAGAAATCATCCAAATTCACATCACCGATAATGGTCGTTTCCAGGAAATTAATATCTTTATGAGATTTGTCGGTATAATACCCTACAAACATGTGGCCCGGAATTCGGACTAAAATGGGATTTATATTAATCGCTTTCAATAATGAGGCAAATAAAACACTTCCGTCCACACAATTAATCTGCGCCGCCTCCAACGCATCGTCTACCGTACGCACACGTTGCGCAAAGACAACATTGGACGAAAGACTTGTGTTCGATATAGAACTGTATTTAAAATTTCTTTTCTGTAAAACATACCACAGCGCATAAACCTGTTTATCCACCTGCGATACTTTTCCTTGATACCCCGTAAACCTATTTACGATGCGGGCATTCAAAGCCTCCCGCAACAGCTGGTCAATCATTGGATGTTCTTCGTTGACATAGGCTGCAAAATAAAGACTTGTATCATGGAATTTGTTGCGGGAATCCATATAGCCCAAGGGACACTCATTCACACTGCGCATGGAATAAGTCTTGGTTTTCTGCGAGAACTCTTTTTTATTTAATGTAACCTTTACCGCAATAGTTACCGGAACAGATTGCGCATTATTTTTTAAGGCTTCATAATTCCACATGAATTCGGGATAGATATAATATTCGGTATTAGGTTTCGAGAGGATAAATTCAGAAACCGATTCCGAAAAGAAAGGAGTAGCGTCGATATTTATTTGTACGCGGGTATTGGCATAAGTAGATTTCACTTTTACAGCCACACCCGACAAAGGTTTACCGACATAATTGCTATCTGCCGGAACGATGATTTCCGCATCGGTCGTGGCGGTAGAAAGAATAGTTGAAGGAAATATATTGCCTCCCAACTCATCCGTAATTTCAAAAGACCGTACTAACAGATAACTGCGGCATACATACAGTATGCCGCCAATTACCATTAATAATAGTAATACTATTGTTGTAAGTTTCCAGATGTTCTGTCGTAATACATACATTTTATCTTACCGCAATACTTTCCACTTCAACCAACACATTCTTCGGAAGCGCTCTCACAGCAACAGCCGAACGAGCAGGAAATGCACCATCGAAATATTTAGCATATACGGCGTTCATCTCAGCAAACATAGCCATATCAGCCATAAACACAGTTGTCTTTACAATGTTGGCAGTTGTTAATCCGGCTTCAGCCAAAACGTTTTTCATATTCTCAAACACCTGGGTGGTCTGTTCAGTGATACCCCCTTCAACGACTTCACCTGTAGACGGATTGATAGGAATTTGCCCTGAAAGAAATACCATACCATTTACTTCTACAGCTTGACTGTAAGGCCCTATAGCTGCCGGGGCTTTTGTTGTTGCAATTACTTTTTTCATTGTTTTAATTTATTAAACTATTAAACAAATTTACAAATGCTAAATTACGGCTTTTGTTTAAAAAAAGCAGCATATTGCCTAAACAAAATAAAGTGTTTTACGTTCCTTTAACACCAGACGAAACAATCTCTGAATGTTTAAACCAAAAAAATCAGATAAAAAGAACGGAGTTCTAAAAATAATTACTATTTTTGCAAAGTCATTTGTTAACAGGATTCCGCCGGGAATTAAAAACAACAACAATCAATCAATAAATATAATAACAGTACACATAATTTCCCCTTTTCTTAGTTCGACCATTAAAAAGCGCAAATCGAAATAGAAAAAGCGAAGACCTATTTTGCGTTTAGAAAAGGAGATTTTATAGATTTATTAATAATATCTATATGTATAACATCATTCAATTAAATGACAAATCACTCACTGATTTGCAGCGCATTGCCCAAGAGCTGGGTATTTCTAAAGTTAACACATTCACCAAAGAGGATTTAGTTTACAAAATCTTGGATGAGCAAGCCATTGCCGGAGCTTCTAAAAAAGCTTCTGCGGAAAATGTAAAAGAGAACCGCAAGCGCTCGCGCATTAATGTGAAGAAAGAAAGCGTTGACAGAGTATATACAGCTAATCAGGAAAAAGCGGAAAAGGTAGAAGAACCTACTAAGAAATTTATTAAGCCGGCTGCAACTCCAAATATTCCGGCACCGGCAACTCCTGTTGCACAAGAAGAATCGGTACCTGCTCCCACACCTAAAGAAGATTCTAAAGACGAAACAGTTACCGCTGAAGCTCCAAAGAAAAGAGGACGGAAACCCGGAAGCAAAAACAAAGTGGCAGTAACTAAAGAAGAACCCGCCAAAGAAGTATCCGCTAAAGAAGAAAATAAAAAAGAGGCTAAAAGCATAAAGATAAAGAAAGAAACTCCAATTGACGAGAACCTGCTTTTTGCAGATAAAGAAGAAAGTCTGGAAGAACCTTTGCTTCCCATCAATACGGACGATTTCATTCCTATCGAAGATTTACCGGTAGAAAAGGCAGAGATTCCTTCTGAGCTTCTAAGCAAATTTGAAACGACAAAAATGGAGCCGGAAGTCGTAACCAATAATAAACCGGCCATTCGTCCAAAATCTCCGAAATTCAATAACCAACAACGTGCTCAATATAAAGAAAAGGAGAAAGAATCGGAAGATAATAATGTTGCTCCGACACCGGCAGCAGCCCCTCAGGCAGAGCGTAAAACAATAGAAAGAGAAAAACCTTATGAGTTCGAAGGCATTTTAACAGGTACAGGCGTACTCGAAATCATGCAGGACGGATATGGATTCCTTCGCTCTTCAGACTATAATTACCTTTCTTCACCCGACGATATTTATGTATCCCAATCACAAATAAAATTATTCGGACTTAAAACCGGCGATGTAGTAGAAGGTTCTATTCGTCCGCCCAAAGAAGGAGAAAAATACTTTCCTTTGGTTAAGGTCCTGAAGATTAATGGTAAAGACCCGTCTGTTGTACGCGACCGGGTTCCGTTTGACCATTTGACTCCCCTCTTCCCCGATGAAAAGTTCCGTTTATGTAAAGGTTACAATGATAATTTATCAGCTCGCGTAGTAGATATGTTTTCTCCTATCGGCAAAGGTCAACGCGCACTGATTGTAGCACAGCCCAAAACCGGTAAAACCATTTTAATGAAAGACATAGCTAACGCTATTGCAGCCAATCACCCGGAAGTATATATGATTATGCTCCTTATTGATGAACGCCCGGAAGAAGTAACCGATATGGCACGCAGCGTTAATGCCGAAGTGATAGCTTCCACCTTTGACGAACCGGCCGACCGCCATGTAAAAATAGCAGGCATCGTATTAGAGAAGGCTAAACGAATGGTTGAATGCGGACATGACGTAGTGATATTTCTTGACTCTATCACCCGTTTGGCACGCGCTTACAATACAGTATCTCCGGCATCCGGAAAAGTGCTTTCGGGAGGTGTAGACGCTAATGCTCTTCATAAACCCAAACGATTCTTCGGAGCAGCCCGAAACATCGAAAACGGAGGTTCACTGACCATCATTGCTACCGCTTTAATTGACACCGGTTCCAAAATGGACGAAGTCATCTTTGAAGAGTTCAAGGGTACAGGTAATATGGAATTACAGCTAGACCGTAACTTATCGAATAAACGTATCTTCCCGGCTGTTAACATTGTGGCTTCCAGCACCCGTCGGGACGACTTGTTACTCGACAAACAAACTCTTGACAGAATGTGGATTCTCCGTAAATATCTGTCGGACATGAATCCTATTGAAGCAATGGATTTTGTAAAAGACCGTTTGGAAAAGACTAAAGACAACGAAGAATTCCTGATGAGTATGAATTCATAATCGATGTATAAAAATAAAAACAAAGCAGGACAATTCCTTTTCGGATGTCCTGCTTTGTTTTTTATTATTTTAGCTCCGATTTAAAACGGAAGGTCATCTTTCTCGTCCGTTGCGCTAAAATCAGCCGGAGCTTCCGGAGCCGGCGGGAACGGCATGGCATCCGTCGGTTGAGGACCTGTCGGAGACGCTGCTACACGTTCTACTTTCCATGCACGGATACTATTGAACCAACGCCCGTTCCATTCACGTGCGTCAATATCAAAAGAAACCATTATTTCTTCACCGGCTTTGATATTAAACTGTTCTATTTTATCTACACCAAATACATCGAAACACATCTTACGAGGGTATTGGTCGTGTGTTTCAATTACATATTCCTGTACTTTCCACTCATTTCCTGTTCTCGAAGTTCCTCCTCTGGGTTCAAGAACCGCAATTACTTTTCCACTTAATTCCATTTCTAATTATTTAAATTATGTTGCGAAAGTACGATTTTCCTATATACTACGCTAATTTTACACCGTTTTTTTGCAAAGCTTACACAATATTTTTGTAGCTTTGTAACCTAATAGAAAGAATATAAATATAAAATAAATAACTATGAAGTTCATTGTTTCAAGTACTGCCTTATTCAGTCATTTACAGGCAATCAGCCGTGTTATCAATTCCAAAAATACATTACCGATTATGGAGTGTTTCCTGTTCGATATGCAAGATGGAACACTCTCTATTACAGCCTCTGACACGGAAACAACTATGATTACCTCACTGGAGGTTTCCGAAAGTGACAGCAACGGACGTTTTGCTATTGTATCCAAAACAATTATGGATGCCATGAAAGAAATTCCGGAACAACCGCTGACTTTCAATATTAACATGGAATCATTGGAAATTACCGTTCAATATATGAACGGACAATATAGTGTGATGGGACAAAATGCCGATGAATATCCGCAACCCGCCCAAATGGGTGAGAATGCCGTACATGTAGGCATGGCGCCAAATATTCTGCTAAGCGGTATCAACCGTTCTATTTTTGCTACAGCCGATGATGAGCTCCGTCCGGTAATGAACGGTATCTATTTCGACATTACTCCTGAAAGCATCATCATGGTAGCATCCGACGGACATAAACTGGTACGTAACAAAAACTATGCGAGCAAAGGCACTGAAAAAGCAGCCTTTATTTTACCGAAGAAACCGGCTAATCTTCTTAAAAACGTTTTGCCGAAGGAAGTGAATGAAGTAAGCATTGATTTTGACGACCGCAACGCCACCTTTACGTTAGAAAACTACCGTTTGGTATGCCGTTTGATTGAAGGTCGTTACCCGAACTACAATTCGGTGATTCCGCAAAATAACCCTTATAAGATTATCATCGACCGTCAGGTAATGTTAAGCGCTCTGCGCCGTGTGTCAGTTTTCTCTTCACAGGCTAGCAGCCTTATTAAATTGCGTTTACAGGAAAATCAAATCGTAGTTTCTACACAGGACCTCGATTTCTCAACTTCCGCAGAAGAGACACTCAGCTGCGAATATACAGGTAACCCGATGAGCATTGGTTTCAAAGCTCCATTTTTAATTGACATCTTAAACAACATCTCCGGGCAGGATATCATTATAGAATTGGCTGACCCTTCACGTGCTGGCATCATTGTACCGGCCGAACAAGAAGAAAATGAAGAGCTGCTGATGCTATTAATGCCTATGATGTTAAACGATTAATAACCTGACTAAACAGAATGAATCTAAATCTCAAAAATCCGATTGTTTTCTTTGACTTGGAAACAACCGGAACAAATATAAACTCGGATAGAATAGTAGAAATCTGTTATCTGAAAGTCTATCCAAACGGAATGGAAGAGACTAAAACCATGCGTATTAATCCGGAAATGCATATACCGGAAAGTGCAACAGCTGTGCATGGAATTCATGATGAAGATGTGGCAAACTGCCCCAAATTCAAAGAAGTGGCTGCTTCCATCGCTCATGATATAGAAGGATGCGATTTGGCAGGTTTTAACTCGAACCGCTTTGATATTCCGGTTTTGGCAGAAGAGTTTCTTCGTGCAGGCGTAGATATCAATATGAGCAAACGTAAATTTATCGATGTACAGGTTATCTATCATAAACTGGAACAACGTACGTTATCGGCTGCATACAAATTCTACTGCGACAAGAACCTGGAAGATGCGCATACAGCCGAAGCGGACACGCGGGCAACGTATGAGGTATTGAAAGCCCAACTCGACCGCTATCCGGACGAGCTTCAAAACGATATGGCTTTCTTGTCCGAATATTCAAGTTTTAATCGCAATGTCGACTTTGCCGGACGTATGGTCTATGACGACAATGGCGTAGAGGTATTCAACTTCGGTAAATACAAAGGCATGCCGGTAGCTGATATTTTACGTAAAGACCCGGGGTATTACAGTTGGATATTACAAGGTGATTTTACCTTGAATACAAAGCAGATGTTGACTAAAATAAAATTGAGAGACGCCGGAAAGTAATTTTCCATCTGAGAAATAGCACATGTTACAAGGAAAGAAATTTGTATTAGGCATTACCGGAAGTATTGCGGCGTATAAAGCCGCATACCTTATCCGGGGGCTTATTAAACGTGGAGTGGAAGTACAAGTAGTGATAACTCCCGCAGGAAAAGAATTTATTACGCCGATTACCTTGTCCGCTTTGACAAGCAAACCGGTTATCAGTGAATTTTTCGCCCAACGAGACGGGACATGGAACAGTCATGTAACATTAGGTTTATGGGCTGATGCCATGATTATCGCTCCGGCCACGGCATCCACTATAGGCAAAATGGCTAACGGCATAGCAGATAATATGTTGATAACAACTTATCTCTCTATGAAGGCCCCTGTATTCGTAGCTCCAGCCATGGATTTGGATATGTTCGCTCATCCGTCCACCCAAAAGAATCTGGAGACCCTCCGTTCTTATGGGAATCATATTATTGAACCTACAGAAGGAGAATTGGCTAGCCATTTAGTAGGAAAAGGCCGTATGGAGGACCCCGAGAACATCATCAAGGTATTGGAAAACTATTTCGCTTCGACGAACGAATTAGCAAAAAAAAAAGTAATCATAACAGCCGGACCCACTTATGAAAAGATGGACCCGGTACGATTTATAGGCAACTACTCTTCCGGAAAAATGGGATACGCCTTAGCGGAAGAGTGTGCTCAACGGGGAGCCGAAGTCATTTTAATCAGCGGACCGGTACAACTCAAAACAACGCATCCGGGAATTCAAGTTATTGAAGTGGAAAGTGCAAAGGAAATGTACGAAGCCGCCACTCAAGCTTATCCACAAGCTGATGCGGCAATACTATGTGCTGCCGTAGCAGACTTTACTCCGGAACATATTGCCGAACAGAAAATAAAAAGAGAAGGAGACGACTTGGTTATACGGCTAAAGCCGACACAAGACATTGCCGCCACCTTGGGCAAGATGAAGAAAAAAGGACAGCTTTTAGTAGGCTTTGCTTTGGAAACACATAACGAACAGCAAAATGCACAAGCTAAGTTACAACGTAAGAATTTCGATTTCATTGTATTGAACTCTTTAAATGACAAAGGAGCTGGATTCCGTTGCGATACCAACAAAATCACCATTATCGATAAGGATGGACAGGAAAACTATCCTCTTAAACCCAAAACGGAAGTAGCGAATGACATTATCAACCGTCTTTGTAAAGAATTGAACAAAAAGGAGGATTTGTAAAGGTATGCTACAATCACTATATATCCAGAATTATGCCTTGATAGATACATTAGATATCTGTTTCGATACGGGTTTCTCTGTTATTACAGGTGAAACGGGCGCCGGTAAATCTATTATTCTCGGAGCTATAGGCTTATTACTCGGACAGAGAGCAGACAGTAAAGCGATAAAAAACGGAGCAAACCGGTGTATAGTAGAAGCGCGCTTCAATATATCCGAATATCGGATGGAAGCCTTTTTCGAGGAAAACGATTTGGAATATGACAAAGATGAATGTATTCTCCGACGAGAATTGCTCGCTTCCGGTAAAAGCCGTGCTTTCATTAACGACGTACCGGCTTCTTTAACTCAAATGAAGGAGTTAGGAGAAAAATTGATTGATGTACATTCCCAACATCAGAATTTACTGCTCAACAAAGAAGGGTTCCAGCTAGGTGTTATTGATTTGGTAGCACAAAACGAAAAAGTTTTGTTGGATTACAAAAAACTATATTCTTCTTACAAAGAGTGTTGCCGCAAATTAGAAGAAACAATTGAAGAAGCCGAAAAAAACAAAGCTGACGAAGACTATGTCCGCTTCCAACTGGAACAACTGGAAGAAGCCAGGCTCTATGAAGGAGAGCAGGAAGAATTGGAACAAGAAGCAGAGTTATTGAGCCATGCCGAAGAGATTAAGGCCGGACTATATAAGGTGAATGAAACCTTTTCCTCAGAAGAACAAGGTATTTTGCCTATCCTTAAAGAGGCATTGAATACACTGCGCGGACTGAATTCCATCTATCCGGCTACTGAAGAGTTGTCCGACCGATTGGAAAACAGTTACATCGAACTAAAAGATATAGAACTGGAAATAGACCGACACAATGAAAACATTGAATTTAATCCGGAACGATTGGAGATAGTAAATGAACGATTAAATTTAATCTATTCATTGCAACAAAAACACAGGGTAAAGACTGTCAATGAACTGCTTGAGATTAGAGAAGCATATCAGACACGCTTGAATGCCATCACCTCTTCTGAAGATTTAATAGCTGAATTGACCGAAAAGAAAGAGAAACTCTCTAGACAGGTCATCAAATTGGCAGCAGAACAGACCAAACAACGTAAAAGTGCAGCCAAAGAAATAGAAAAGCAAATGCAAAGTCGATTGATTCCGCTAGGCATGCCTAATATACAGTTTAAAGTAGAGCTCACGCCCGATAAAGAACCGGATGCGAACGGAATGGATAAAGTAGCCTTTCTCTTTTCAGCGAATAAGAACAGTGCCTTACAAAATGTAGCGACTGTTGCTTCCGGAGGAGAAATTGCCCGCGTAATGCTCTCAATCAAAGCTCTAATTGCCGGAACAATGAACCTGCCGACTATTATCTTTGATGAAATTGATACGGGAGTATCCGGTGAGATTGCAGAAAAAATGGCTTGTATCATGCAGGAAATGGGACAAAACGGCCGACAGGTTATCAGCATTACCCATTTACCACAAATAGCCTCTCTGGGGTCTGCCCATTATAAGGTATATAAAAAAGACAATGAGACAGAGACAACCAGTCATATACGCAAATTAACAGAAGAAGAAAGAGTAGAAGAAATAGCCCATATGTTAAGTGGAAGTACACTTACCGAAGCGGCCATCAACAATGCAAAAGCATTGCTGAAACATTAAAAAACGACTTATGATAACAGAAAAAAGTGAAATGATATTCGGAGTACGCGCTGTGATTGAAGCCATAGAAGCCGGAAAAGAAATTGATAAGATTTTAGTAAAAAGAGACATACAAAGTGACCTCTCTAAAGAGCTGTTTACGGCGTTAAAGGGAACTCTTATCCCAGTACAACGTGTTCCGGTTGAACGCATTAATCGGATTACCCGTAAAAATCACCAGGGAGTGGTTGCCTTTATTTCAGCCATTACTTATCAGCACACAGAAGACCTGGTTCCCACTCTATTTGAAGAAGGAAAAAGTCCAATCTTCGTCATGCTTGACGGTATAACGGATGTACGTAATTTCGGAGCCATCGCCCGTACTTGTAATTGTGCAGGAATTGACGCTATCATTATTCCTGCCAAGAATAGTGTCAGCGTGAATGCCGATGCCATGAAAACTTCTGCCGGTGCGCTACATACCCTACCGGTGTGCCGTGAACAAAGTTTGACTTCAACCCTCAAATATTTAAAAGAGAGCGGATTCAAAATTGTGGCAGCAACAGAAAAAGGCGATTACGATTATACCAAAGCAAACTATAAAGACCCTGTTTGCATCATTATGGGGGCAGAAGATACAGGTGTGCCTTATGAACACCTTGCTTTATGCGATGAATGGATAAAAATACCAATGTTTGGCAATATCGAATCACTAAACGTATCGGTTGCAGCCGGCATCTTGCTATATGAAGCTATCAGACAACGTGGATTTAAAGAATAAAACAGGAACAAGATATGAAAAAACTTTTATTGATAACCTTATGTGTGTTTACAAGCACTTTCTGTATGGCACAAACTCCCGGATGGGCAGGGAAAGCAAAGAAATCGGTTTTCTCCATTATCACTTATGATAACGATGATAAAATAAAAAGCACCGGAAACGGGTTCTATATAGACGAAAAAGGAACAGGCGTATCAGATTATACTCTCTTTAAAGGAGCGAAACGTGCTGTCATTGTAGATGCTGATGGAAAACAGTATCCTGTTGATTGCATTTTAGGAGCTAACGAAATTTATGATGTGGTCAAATTCCGCGTTAAAGCTGATAAGGCTACCCCCGCTCTGACTATCGCCAAAAACACTCCGGAAAAGGGTGCGACTATCTATCTGCTTCCGTACTCTACACAAAAACAAACTTCTTTGCAAAACGGTAAGGTTGAAGAAGTGACCGATATTGAAGGTGGACATAAATACTATACTCTTCAACTTAATACAACTGATAAAATGGTCAGTTGTCCGGTAACCAACGCAAATGGAGAAGCTATCGGATTGATACAGAATGCAGCCTCGAATACTGAGAACAACAGCTATGCAATCGGAGTCTCTTTCGCTTCGGGACTTTCTATAAACGCTCTTTCCGGTGGCGACTATGTATTAAACAATATAGGTATCAAGAAAGGATTCCCTGAAAAAGAGGACCAAGCCCTTGTTTACATTTACATGATTGCCAACTCCCTAAATGTGGAGGAGTATATCAACCTGCTGAATGAATTTCTTATCCAGTTTCCAAACAGTTCAGAAGGCTATCTGCGCCGTGCCACAGCTTATATCGACCACTATAAAGATAACGAGCATTATGCATTAGCGGAAAATGATATAGAAAAGGCGTTGGAAAAAGCGGAGAAAAAAGATGATATGCTTTATAACCTCAGTAAAGTTTATCTGCTTTCCTCCACTCCTGAATTTACCTACAAAGACTGGAATGGAGAAAAAGCGTTGCAAACCATACAACAAGCTATAACTATCAATCCTCTGCCTATCTATATTCAACAAGAAGGGGATATCTATTATGCCCTGAAAAATTATGAAAAAGCTTTTGAAAGTTATGATAAAGTAAATCATTCTGATATGGTTTCCGAAATCAGCCTGTTCAGTGCAGCCCGGGCCAAACAAATGGCCGGAGCTAAAGAGGAAGCTTTGGCCCTAATGGACAGCACTGTTGCTCATTTCGGGAAAATTCTTACAGCAAAAGCAGCACCCTATATTTTCCAACGCGCACAAATGCGTGCAGACATGAAAATGTATCGCCCTGCTATAGCTGATTATAATGAATACTACAGATTACTTGGAGGCAAAGTTAGCGCTTTATTCTATTTCAGCCGCGAACAAGCTGAAATGCAAACACGTATGTATCAACAGGCTTTGGATGATATAGAAAAAGCTGTGGAAATTGCTCCGGAAGAGCCTGTCTATCTGATAGAAATGACCTCGGTTTACATACGTTTCAACCGTTTGGATGATGCTATCAATGCTGCAAAAAAAGGAATAACCCTGGCTCCGGAAAATCCTGATTTCTATCGAATGTTAGGTTACTGTCAAGCACAGACAGGACAAAAAGAAGAAGGAAAGAAGAACCTTCTCAAAGCCAAAGAATTAGGAGACCCCAATGCTGATATGCTCATTGAAAAGTATTGCAAATAGTTTCAATCGAAGATGTTCAGAGAACGTCTAATATTCTTTTAAAAATAAAAAAAGATATATCCAAACTGAAACATGACTCCAGCCTGCATAATGCAGGCTCAGGAGTTATAGGAGTTAAAGAAGTTATCAGCCAACAAATTGCTTAGAAGTGAAAGCCAATAGTTTTTACGCTGAGAATACAGTGGTATCGTCTCTAACTCCTTCATTCCTAACAAAGTGATGGCTCCTTTAATTCCCTAAATCATGTAGACTAAAAAACTACAGATTATAACGAACAAGTATAAAGCTCTATCAAACTCTGACATTATAGACCAGTGTGCCGCATGGCCACCAAACAACCCTATAGAAAATATCGGAATCTGCTTCCTGACCGATGGAAGCAGACACAAAGATAGCCGCCCAAAAATCTGGACGGCTATCTTTTTATAGCTTACTCGCTATCGCGGACGGTTGTACTATTTTTGAGTAGTGATAAGGCTTTTTTATTGGAACTCTCCATATTGATTGTATAGATAAAGAATTAGGGATAGTACCTTTTCATTGTTAATAAGAACCATCAACATTTCTCTCTACTTTTCACTTTCCATCAAACAAAGAAGACGCTGAGTAGAATCGTCTACACGAAAACGATTGTCGCATCGCTCTCCTACCAGCCATACTATTTTATCTCCGCTACAAACGACCCATTGATGCTGTTTCTGTAAAAGAGAAAACTTACGGTCGGTCATATAATCACTAAGCTTCTTCATCCCTTTCATTCCAAACGGAACGAATTTATCTCCCTGTTTCCAGCGACGAATGGTTAGAGGAAAGGTTAACTTATCGGCATCCAAACAGGCTATATTCTTTTCCCTCGGAATAACGAACGCCTCCGTCCGTACCAGTTGCTGCACTGTTATATGAATTCCAGGCAAAGAAAAAACTCCCTCTGCCGGCAATTCGTATGTTGCATCATCGGCTATATGTTCTCCGGTCTTGGTAACCAATAAGTAAGAACGGTCTTTTAGAACATTCCATTCTTTCACTCTGAATATTCGTCCGGACTCCCCTTCCAGCTGCCTGTAAATCATTTCCAATTGAGACGAATTAAAACCTAACGGATGTAGAATTTCGAAAAGCAGACTCCGGGAAGCAGGTTCTTCCAACAAACATGGAATAGAAATTTTAAAAGCCCCATCTCCCCCTTCACTAAACGGAACAACTACTTTTTTCTTTCCTTTTTCCATTAAAGAATTATAGACTTCTGCTATTTCAGACAAATATTCCGAAGTTGCCACAATATTATTTTGTACCGAAGGATTGATACTTTCCATCAAGGACAATACATTCAACCGAATCTTATTACGGGTATATTCATCTTGCAGATTGGTACTGTCCATCACGTAATCTTGTTCAAGTTCAGCCAGATATTCAAGAATTTCTTTACGGGAAACCGACAAGAAAGGACGCACAATTTCTCCATTCTTCGGACGGATTCCCCTTAATCCATTAATGCCTGTTCCACGAATCAAATTAAGCAGAAAGGTTTCGACACTATCATTCTGATGATGAGCTACAGCTACACACGCAGCCCCTATCTGCAAGGCAAGATTCTTAAAATATCGATAACGTAATTCACGGGCAGCCATTTCGATAGAAACATGATGTTGAGATGCATAAGCAGCTGTATCAAAATGTACTACATGCAATGGTACATCCAACCTCTCGCACAATTCCCGTACAAAAGCCTCGTCCCTATCGGATTCCTTACCCCGTAAATGAAAATTGCAATGCGCCGCCTCACACGTATATCCCAAAGACAATAAGACACGCAACAAAGCCACCGAATCGGCTCCTCCGCTCAATGCAACCAAAAGCCGCTCACTCCCGGCGAACAGCTTTTCTTTTATTATATATTGTTGTACTTTTTGTTGAAACATTGCCACAAAGATAGCGTACTCACCTTTTATAATCAACTAATTGAGAAAAATACTCTATTTCAAAGCTTCGCCAATCGTTATTTAAATAGATTCTAAATAATTTGCATACCCAAAAGTTATCCTCTATCTTTGCAGCAAATAGAACATATTATGCGCTTATCAGAACTTAAGACAGGTGAAAAAGGGGTTATTGTGAAAGTACTGGGACATGGAGGCTTTCGTAAACGCATCGTAGAAATGGGCTTCATTAAAGGAAAAACAGTGGAAGTCCTATTAAATGCTCCACTAAAAGACCCTATTAAATACAAAATACTCGGATACGAAATTTCATTACGACGACAGGAAGCGACACTGATTGAAGTTATCAGTGAACAAGAAGCTCGGAAAGAACTAAAAACGGAACATTACGAAGCCGGAATTCCGGAAGATATCCCTGTTCCGGAAGAAGAACTCAGCGCATTGGCACAAGGTAAACGGAAAACCATTAATGTAGCTTTGGTCGGAAACCCTAATTGTGGTAAGACCTCTTTATTCAACATAGCCTCGGGCTCACATGAGCGGGTTGGCAACTATAGCGGCGTGACGGTAGATGCTAAAGAGGGTTTCTTTAAATTCCAGGATTATTCAATCCGCATTATAGACCTCCCGGGAACTTATTCGCTCTCAGCTTATTCGCCGGAAGAAATTTATGTCCGTCAATATATTATAGACGAAACCCCCGACGTTATCATCAATGTGGTAGATTCGTCCAACCTGGAACGGAATCT
>ERZ791796.1378-NODE-1378-length-15342-cov-11.589978_pt1 | contig 15342 bp, 16 predicted proteins | sample MGYA00510311_ERZ791796 | MGnify/ENA primary metagenome ERZ791796 (study PRJEB30046, sample SAMN00792042) | human gut metagenome | study: EMG produced TPA metagenomics assembly of the A metagenome-wide association study of gut microbiota in type 2...
AGAGCACAACACTTTTAATGTTGGGGTCTTGGGTTCGAGCCCCAAGCGGATCACTGAAAACAAAAGAAAAATCAAGCAAATCCCTGATAATCAGACATTATCAGGGATTTCTTTTTTCTGGCAGGTAGCAGAAAATAGCCGTTTCAAGCATATTATCGGTGGATAAATCGTGGGACTAAAATTTAGTTCAAAAAAGTCCCACGAATTTGGATCTTTCTCACTGATTCATAGCTTTTTGCATAGACTTACTTTGGAAGAGAATACATAGTTTTGTAACTCTAAAAACGATGTAAAAATGGCTCGTAAATCATTTTCTGTTTTGTTCTTCATCAAGAAAGGCAAATTATTAAAGAACGGAGAAGCACCCGTGTGCATGAGAATCACTGTAAACGGCTGTATGGTAGATATTTCTATCAAAAGAAGCTGTCCCGTAAACCTATGGAATCAGGCTAAAGAGAATTCAAAAGGCAAAGACCGTATGTCGGTGGAACTGAATCACTACTTAGAAATCACACGCTCCCACGTACACCAAATTTATAGAGAACTGGAAACTTCCGGCAAGGTTATCACTGTTGATCTTGTGAGAAAGTTGTTTTATGGTGTGGACGAAGATAACAAAACACTATTGCAGGTATTCAGAGAGCATAACGAACAAAGCCGTAAGCTAATCGGTAAGGACTTCGTAAGTAAGACCGTTCAACGGTATGAAACCACTACCCGATATTTGGAAGAATTCATTAAGAAAGAATATCAGTTATCGGATATTGCCCTAAATAACTTGGAAGTCAACTTCATTTCTAAGTTCGATGCTTTTTTGAAGATTGAAAAAGGTTGTGCGCAGAATTCAGCTATCACCCGATTGAAGAATTTGAAGAAGATTATCCGCATTGCTTTAGAAAACGACTGGATAAAGAAAGATCCGTTTGCTTACTACCGCTTTAAACTCGAAGAGACCGATCCCGAATTTCTGACAATGGACGAGATTAAAATTATTCTCGCCAAAGAATTTACCATTAAGAGAGTAGAACAGGTACGGGATGTTTTCATTTTTTGCGTTTTTACAGGTCTGGCGTTCAGCGATGTGAAAGATTTATCACCTGAACACTTGGTAAAAGATAACAAAGGGGAGCTTTGGATAAGGAAGAACCGCCAAAAGACAAAAATCATGTGTAACATTCCTGTGTTGCCTGTGGCAGCTTCTATACTTGAAAAATATAAAAATGTGGCAGAATGTACCGGAAAACTATTGCCAGTATTATGTAATCAGCGCATGAACAGTTACCTGAAAGAAATTGCCGATGTGTGCGGAATTCACAAAAATCTAAGCACTCATACCGCCAGACATTCCTATGCCACCTCTATATGCCTTGCAAATGGCGTGAGCATGGAGAATGTTGCAAAGATGTTAGGTCATGCAGATACAAACGTAACCAAACACTATGCACGGGTACTGGATCAGAATATTTTCAAGGATATGCAAAAAGTAAATAGCTGCCTGTCGGAATTGGCTATATAATTAAGGCAGTAGCCAATATAGAAAAAGGATTGGGAAGAATGAATTTCATTTTCTCAATCCTTTTCTTTTAAAGTAAGTTTTCCAGAACTCAATATGAAGCATTGACAAAGGTAAGTTCCGTATTTAGCCTGTTCAAGTCCAAGCCTTCGGTTTAGATAAAAATCTTCCTCTCATTACATTCGAGCGTATTTTTATCTAAAGACTTGCACAGACTAAATACTTCACTGGAAAAGTCAATGATTCAAATTAAATTCCGAAAAACAATGTTTTCGGGGCTGACATGAGGAAAACGTCTCACACTTGATTAGGGTTTAAACAAGTTTCTCATACAGTTTGAACCAATCCAGCCCATAGTTGCCAAAGCCTAAATCTACGGTATCAATGTATTCAAAACCAGATTTCTCATAGAGGGAAATTGCCGGAAGATTATTCTCATACACATCCAAACGGATGGATTTTATACCTGATTGTTGAGCTAGTTTAAACGAATAGTCCATCAAAGCACGACCGATACCCATTTTTAAGAATGAGGGATGCACCACAAAAGTGCGTATCACAAAAATATGACTGTAGTCAGCTTCAATTTTCCACCTTACATTATTATAGGCTTCATCAGGATGATGGTCTAAGATAATAGAGCCAGCTATCTTTCCATCATGCCTGACAACAAAAAGAGTATTATTTTCTATGCCAGCAACCGCATCTTCACGAATAGGATAAATGCCTTTTATCCATCCGGGATAATTGGTAGTAGTTGATAGATAATCATTCAGATCATCATATAACTTTTCTAATTCGTCAATGTCGGCAGTCGTACCGGATTCTATTACAAACTTCATTATTTCAACTGTTTAAGATGCAAAGGTATAATTTCCACCTTAATAAAAAAGCTCTCCTTTTAAGATAGTGGAAATCATACTCTTTTAGATAGTTATTCTTTCCAACTTTCAAAGTAGTGCTTTTGGAGCAGTTTATCAATATCACTTTGACGGTAGATGATTTTTCCTTTTATCTGGATAAAGGGGATTAGCCCTGTATCTCGCCATTCTTGCAAAGTTCGCAGACTGACATTCAGCTTCTTGGAAACTTCATTATTAGAAAGAAAGCGTTCCCCGTTCAGGTGGGGCTTGTAGTGCTTGACAATAGATTCAATGCCATTCAGCATCGAATTGAGCGAAGAAATAAATTCTTTGACTTGTGGGGTATCTTTATTTATTAGTTCCATGATTGAAAGATTGTTTTATTGAAATATTGATTTCAAGATGGCTAGATGGCAGACTAGTTGCGCAGATAGTCACCCAATGATGCAATGCTAAGTACATCTTTTTCCGAATCATAATCTACATAGAGCCGTTTGGATGCAACAATAATAAAGTACTGGCTACCATCTTGCTGTATCTCATAAGTAGCAGGTGAAGCCTGTTTGGTAGTTTCCGATACATATATAATAGAAAGAAGATAGTCTTTATCGTTCCGGTAGATGATAACCGTAGGATTCAGATTAACGCTTTCCCATGTGCCGACAATGGAAAACAGGTTGAAGGACGGATAGTCTTCTTTAATTCTTTTCATAAGGCATGGTTTGTTTGGGTGATTGATTTTGTGTTTCACTGTCCGCAATAATTCTTTCAATATCGGAAGACTTATAATAAATCTTGCTCCCGATTTGAGAATAAGCCAACCGTCCACTGCTTCGGTAATATTGCAGCATTCGTTTGCTAAAGCCTAACAACAGGCACACTTCCTGACTATCCAGCCAGTTTTCTACTTTCTGGTTGTGAGTGCTGCACAAACTTTCTATTCGTTTGGCAAACTCGGTGAACCGTTCGCAGACATACGAAAAGGTTCTCTTTTCAATGGTTACTACTTCCATACGTTTAATTTTTAATGGTTTATAAAACATGTTGATTTAACTTTCACCAGCAAATGAAAGAAGAATCAAGAGACGTTTTCAAAACTGTCTAGATGTTGGCATATAAAGGTCTTTATTGGCAGTTGCGATATACGCCCATTAGTTTAGATGGCAGAATACTGAGTTTATTTTCTGAAAAGTAAATAGTTAAAGCAAGAATTATAAATTATGAGTAATGATATAGAAAGCTCCGCTAAAGCTATATTTCCATTCTATCTATTGATTAATAGATGTTTAGAACAGAAAAAGAAGAATGAGTAATGATATAGAAATGAGTGAACTGCTTTGGGATACTATACTTTTCTATTGTTTTAGATAACCATACTACAAAGATAAAAAACTCAGATATATTGTAATTTCTGTTCTTAGTTCAATTATTCTTCCTAAAAACAGAGGGTTGTTTTTCAAAATGCTTTTTGAAAAACTTATTGAATGCGCTTTGAGTTTCAAAACCTAACAAAAAAGAAATTTCCACTAATGATATATTCTCTCTAAGGTATTTGATTGCCAATTCTTTTCTTACATCATCAAGAATTATCTGGTATGAAGTGTTTTCAGATAATAACTTTCGTTGAAGAGTACGGTCACTCATGTTCAAATCACGAGCAGTACTTTTCAAACAAAGATTTATTCCCGGAACAGTTTGAAGTATATACCTACGAACAACAGATGAAACTGATTGCTGTTGTTCTTTATCAAGTAGTTGCAAAATCAGCCGCTCGGCTAGAAACAACATTTCAGAATTTGCATTGGTAATATGAGTTTCCAGTATCTCTTTATCAAAAATCATCATAAATGGTTCATCAAACCTAACCGGACACTGCATCATATTTTCCAACAAATCAGGGGTGTTTTCTTGTTTGTATGGAGAATACACCAATATAGGAGTAATATGTTTTCCAGTCAAAGCATAGATAAGTTGTAGTATGATACCATATTGAGACTCGTAAATATGCCTTGTAGCAATTGGATAGTTTTCTGAAAATTCGTCTGCGACTTGCATTGAATGATAAAAATATCGTTCATCAGAATGATTGCTAAACAAACATATCGTATTGACGGCAGGAGCATAAAGAGGTGATTTTTTAAACACATCTTTCAAAGTACAGCAGTTCTGATATACATTAAGTATTACTCCCATTACAGACACAGGAAAGTTAAAACCCATTTTGAGCCCTATCCGTATGTTAGGTTTTTGACTTGCAATATATTCAAGAAATTGACCGACAATACTGCTATCTATCTTATTTGTCGTTTTCTCAAATAATGAGCTATCAATACCTAATACGCCAAATACCTCTGCTTCATCCATTTCAAGCAAGCTTACCTGTCGTAGTATAATATTAAATGTCCCTGCTGTTATATACATCATTCAAACATTGGCGTAATTGGACAAATCTATGGCTTAAATTTCAATTTTCCAAATACCAAGCAAAGTAACTTTGCAAATAAATTGTAAAACAATAAAATCAAAGATTATGAATGAATTAAAACTAATTGTAAGCATGTTCCCTATTATTTTTATGCTCCACGAATTTGAGGAGATTATAGGCTTTAAACTTTGGGTTACCAAAGACGGGGCATGGATTGCGAAGAAGTACCCAAAAGTAGCTAAACAAATTTCTCTTTATGAGCAATTGTCAGTTCCGGCATTTGCATTAGCTGTGTTGGAAGAATTTATACTTATTGGTATTGTAACCGTTTTGGCTCTAACTTTACAATGGTATAATGTGTGGGTTGCTGTCTTTTCCGGATTTTCACTTCATATTTTAATTCACATAGGACAATGGATGATGGTTAGAAAATATATCCCTATTATTATTACATCTTTGCTATCGATACCGTATATTATCTGGGGTATTAATAGTGTCATTCATTCATTTTCTATTATTGAGATTGTAACATGTCTTATTACAGGGATATTTGTTGCCGCTTTAAATCTATTTTTTGCTCATAAATTAGCATCTCAATTCGATAAATATATGAAGAATAATTCATGAATGAACAAATTCATCCCAAATAATAGTTACAATGAACCAATTATCCGAACAGAGATTTTTTCGGCTATTGTCGGAATACTCGCAAAAAGAGTTTGCCGTAAATGATTTAACGGCTGCATTGCAAGAGCTTGCTAACCATTTGGCAAGCATTGCTATAAATGAACAGGACTACGCTGTATTATTACGTTATTTCTCCTTTGGACTAAATAGACTCAAATCGTATCGTTCACAATTTGGGCAGGGAAAAAAACGCCTTGCTATTGCTTGTTGATGAAGCGATAGGGCTTATAAATACAGAAATCCGCATACTCAATATGCGGATTAAATATCCGGTTCAGTTCCAAAATCGAAAAAACAACTCCCTATCCTCACCGCTCTTCTTAACAGACAAAACCTATCTCATTGAAATTATGGAACTTGTTAGCGGAATGTTCCTTTCAAAAAGAGTAGTTACCCATACTGGATCAGAATCACCACTTACAGAAATCGGAAGAGCATTTGAATACCTCTTTAATATCAAACTGGGCGATATTCATAAGAAACATGAGAGCGTTATTAGTCGCAAGCCATCCAAAGTTACTGAGTTTTTAGATACGCTTCGTAAAGCCATTCAAGAAGAAAGTAAGAATAAAGGATATTTGTAAATCAACAACTTACTAACTATTTATAGGGGTGTAGCAGTGGTACACCCCTAACTTATTTGCTTCCATTTGCCGAACTTTGCTTCATCAATCGATTGAAAACAATAATGTTAAACTAATAAATAAAGCAAAATGTATGTAGATAATGAAAACTTTGATAAGTGGATGGAGAAACTATCAAAGAAGCTCAACGAGATAGGTCAGAACCTGCAATCTCTTATCAACACTGATAAAGTGTTGGATGAAAACGACCGATTATTAGATAATCAGGATTTAGCGTTTCTACTAAAAGTATCTTTCCGAACTTTACAACGGTATCGAGCAAATGGAAAACTCCCTTACTTTATGATTAGCCATAAGACTTATTACCGTGCGGCTGACATTCGGACATTTGTTCAAGAAAATGCCGATTATAAAACTTACGAACGATTCAAAAAGGAAAATCAGCTTGATAAGCAAAACGAAGTAAAACAAGGTGAATAATGTTACCGTTTGGTGGAATATCCCCCCCGATTTAGCAGAAACTGCTTCACCTATCGGTTCAGCCCGTTTCACTAAATCGAGCAAGAGGGAACTGGACAAGTCCTGTTCTTCCCTCTTGCCCTGCGGGGCAAAGCCTTCGGCTTTAGCGTGTTACAAGAACACGCTGTAATGACACCTGTAATAAGCATTTTCTTTGCAATGCTTATTATCAGGTATTTATCTATTCATATTTCCATAAAAAAGTAATTACCATGCCAAACAGCAGTCGAAAAACGATATTCACTACCATTTCCATAGACAAGGAAACGGCAGCTTTGGTAGAGAAGATATGCAAACGCTATTCACTGAAAAAGAGCGAAGTTGTAAAGTTGGCGTTCGGGTATATAGATAAGGCACATATCAACCCATCCGAAGCACCTGAATCCGTAAAATCGGAACTGGCGAAAATAAATAAGAGACAGGATGATATTATCCGCTTCATCCGTCACTATGAGGAAGAACAACTGAATCCCATGATACGGGTAACAAATTCTATTGCTTTGCGCTTCGATGGAATAGTGAAGGCTCTGGAAACGCTTGTTTTATCACAGTTGGAGAAGAACCAAGAGAAATACAACGCCGTACTTCAAAGGCTAAGCAACAAATTTACTGAGCATGCCAATGTAATAAACGGTCAGGGTAAACAAATCGGTACGCTATCCCAAGTACAGAAAAGAGATAATACAAAATTGTTGAAGTTGATTAGTCTTTATGCGGATTTGGCGAGTTGTGGAGTAATGGATGGTAAGCGCAAAGAGAACCTGAAAGCCGAAATAACGAATCTGATAAACGAATAACAGCCATGAATATAGATTTCCCGCCACCGTCCAACGGAACATATAACAATGCAGGTAGTAGCCGACAATTGGCAAATTATTGTGAGCATGAAGATATGCAACGGATGGAACAGGGAATCTACACCGAAGGTTTTTTCAACCTTACGGATGATAATGTTTACAAATCCCAAGTAATTAAAAGCATTGACGGAAATATTGGACAACTCTTAAAAACCGATGCCAAGTTTTATGCTATCCACATCAGCCCGTCAGAAAAGGAACTGCAAGCAATGGGAAACACCGAACGGAAACAAGCCGAAGCCATGAAGCGGTATATCCGTGAAGTATTCATTCCCGAATACGCCAAAAATTTCAACAAAGGATTGTCGGCAGAAGATATCAAGTTTTACGGCAAAATCCATTTCAACCGCGACCGTTCCGACAACTGCCAGAACATGCACTGTCATTTGATTGTAAGCCGTAAAGACCAATCGAACAAAATCAAGATAAGCCCGCTAACCAACCACCGTAACACCAAGAAAGGCGTAATTACAGGCGGTTTTGACCGTATAACCTTGTTTGAAAATGCAGAAAAGGGCTTTGATAAGTTATTCGGCTACAATCGGCAACTATCCGAAACGTTCGAGTACTACACCACTATGAAGAACGGCAGTGTTACGGATAAGCTACGGATGCAGGAACGGGAACTGAAAGAACCCAAACAAGATTTTGTTTATGAAAAGAAAGAGATTGCTGATGTACAAACAGATGAAAATATAAAAGCGTTTTCAGATATTTCAATACAACAGCAAATCAGTACGTCAGTAAATAAACCAATACACCAACAAATCAATGAAAGCAGCTTATCTTCTTTGTTTTCCATACTTCCATCGGCCACGGATGTCAACCCAATTGATGAACAACAGTCATTGAAACCCCAAAAAAAGAAGAAACGAAGACCAAGATTAAGTTGATATAAAAATTAGATTTATATCGTATCAAAAGTTATCTCCCGTCCAACTTCGACTATTTCCCATTCATGGCTTCCTTCCCATTTTGAAGGGCGGAAGCCCCGCGAGAATAACCGATTGTCCAAGAATAACCTTTGGCAGTTTAGGTGGCATGAGCCACATATCTCACTTCACTTTGTTTTTATAGTTCTGAATATCTGCAATGATATTTTCTTCAAGCGAAAAATTATCAGGATTAATAAACATCCTTTTTATCAGTATATTTTTGAATCCGTTCTTTCGTATCAGCTTTATTGTTTTTTCTACAACTTTGTCACTTACTTTACATCCAAAAACAATTTCTTTTATCCAATCTTTTTCGATTACATAGTAGTAATTATTACCATCATTTAACAATTTCCTCGAATCATTCTTTATTATAGCCCTCACTTCTTTCTCGTATTTCCAATGATGAGATTTAGTAATAATCCAGTGTAGAATTATTCTAAAAGGATTAGCATAAACATCAAAAGGCTGTACACTGTCCTTATAAACCACAGGAAAAACTATGAAATCTTTTGGCAATGGTTCTATCGGAAATTCAAAACCAATACAGACTCCTGTATGTTTATTTGCATAATGCGACCACATTAATACTTCATCATAAACCTTAGAGAAGCAAGAAACTCTATAATCTTTCTTTTGTTCTTTAAAGAAATTTAATCTTGTTCTCCTGTCATTTAGAACTTGTTTTGTCCTTGAAGAAGCTTCCTTTACAATGGACCTATCCAACAATCTTTTTGCTGTATCATCGAGTGTCGCAGAGGGTGGTACATTAGAAAAGTTTACAAAACCTTCATAGCAATCAAAAGGGTCATTAAAATCATTTGGAGAAGAAAATTTCAATGTGTTTTTATCAATTAGTACATATTTTATCGCATCCTCATATCCAACGTATTTATATATGCGCTGATTGAAAACCTCTGATATGCCTTTAATATTACTTAATTCTAAATCTTTATCAGTTAACATGATTAATATCTTCTTTCTTTAGTAGAGAAAATTACAAGGATTTTATATTATAATTCTTCATAATGTACAAATATAGCCATTTTTATCCTACCCGCTTGAAATTCTGATTGAATTTGAGCTTTAGAGGCATGTTTTCCCCCTCGAAAATAAATTTGAAAGCGGTTGTAGATACTTCAATACAACAGTAAATCAGTATATCGGTAAATCAACCAATACACCAACAAACAAATACCAGCGGCTTATCTTCTTTTTTCCCAGACTTCCATTAACGGCAGATTCCAATCTAACTAATGAACAACAGTTACCGAAATCCCCCAAGATGAAGAAGAGAAAACGAAAAATCTCATAAATAACTTCAGGTACGTAAAAAGGTTGTGAACGTATCTATGTATCTTTGTTCTTAAATACAATATGTCATGGATTACAAGAATATCAACCCTGCGAAATTAGTGGAAACTCTTTTTATGGAAAACCCATTAGAGTTATACGATTATTTATTAAGAAGTACTCTAACAGATGTTTATACGGAACTAAAGAAAACATCTAAAGAAGGATGGATGAGCTATTCAAGTCTTTTGATAGACAAATTTGCAATTCATTCTTCATCATTTTTTCATCTGTCAAGTGGTATAATAGAACATCGCAAATCAGGAGAGCAAGTTAGAATGAATGGTTATGATTTATTCACAGTAAACACAACTTTTAGAGCGATAATGGAAACGTATGCAACTTTCAATCATCTTTTTGTTGAGCCATCCAGTTGTGAGGAAAAGGAATTTCGTTTTCTATTATGGAAAATAGATGGTTTAACGGAGAAAAGTCGATTCATTATAAATCAAGATGATTTTGGAGAGGCAAAAACCATAATAGAAAATGATAAACTTACTCTCAATAATACAATATTGGAATTTGAATCATGTAAGTTTTATAAATCTATTGATGGAAATCAACTAAATAAGATATATAATCCATCAAAGAAACATTACCGTTGGAGGTTTCTTTTTTCTAACGGAGAGATAAATCCGTTGAGTATTACAGCATTAATTAATCATGTGTTCAATACAAGAGCATTTATTAATACTTATAAGTACACATCAATTCATACACATTCCAATTACTATGCAATAGAAGAATTTGAAAAAATTAGAGGAAAAACATTAACCAAAGAATACACAGACCCATTGACACGCTTAGCAATAATAACAACAGCAATGCTTATCGATGATATTTGTTCAATGGATGATAATGCAAAACTCTTAGTATTGCCTATCCCTGTTATTCGGTTCATCAAAGGAATGAACCATAGTGTTAGAAGTTTCAAAGAAAGTTAATATCCCAAAAGTAATTTCCTTCTCATAGCTTCCCAGCCATTTGGAGAGACGGAAGCCTGTGAAGATAACCGAGGCATGAGAATAACTTCCGTCAATCCAGCTGCCGCGTACAAGCTTTTGTCTATTGGAAACTAAAAAGATAGCAAATGTTAGAAAGTTCAACTTAAATCAATACCTTTGCAAAATACATCAATGATTTAACAAATGGAATTAAACAGATTGAAAGTAGTACTTGTGGAGAGGAAGAGAACAAGCAAATGGCTTGCAGAAACTTTGGAGAAGAATGAAGCAACTATTTCCCGTTGGTGTGCAAACGTATCGTAACCATCACTTGAAACATTATTTGCTATTGCCAAAGTGTTGAATGTGGATGTGAAAGATTTGCTTGTTTCAACAAAAAAATAATTTGTTATTATGCTTGACCAATCATTCTCTGCCGAGAATTTTCGGAACATATTTCATATTGAGAATCGCAAAGGAAATCTCAAAAAAGAGATGTTCCCTGCAAAATATATTGATTTGATAAAGGAAATCAAATCTTTAAAGGATGAAATTAAGGAGAAATCAAGAGAGCGAAAAGATGGTACAATTACAAAGGAAGAGTATCAATCAATTAAGGATGAAAAAAATAGCAAAATAAAAGAGTGCAAGAAAAAGAAAGACGATGTTCTTTATGAGCAGGTTAAGGAAATTAGTGCAAATGTAAATAATGACAGCTTCAGATTTACTATAAACGTTGAAGAACGCGATGGAAAACCTGTATATCAATTAGGGGATAGTATAGAAGTGTTTTATGCCATTAAACAACTGCAATATAATATCAGAAAGACTTTTAAAGTAAAACAAGCAGACAGGTACAGCATTCTAAAGCAAATTAAACTATTGTTAAGCGATAATTTTCCAAAATACATAATTAGAACTGATATTAAAAGTTTTTATGAGAGCATTCCACAAGTAGGACTATTAGAAAAGATAGAACAAAATACATTACTGAATTATCAGTCAAAGAAATTTATTGCAGGAATTATTGAAGAATATGAGGCTAAAAAAGACCCAAGAGAATTTGAAGCAAAAAAAGGAGTACCAAGAGGTATCGGAATAAGCGCATATCTTGCAGAACTTTATATGCGTGATATTGATAATAAAATCAAATCACTTGAAAATGTAACCTTCTACGCCCGATATGTTGATGATATATTTATCATCTTTACTCCAAACACAAAGAGTAGCGGTACAAACTATTTTGAGAAAGTCAATAAAATTATAACAAGTTCGGGATTGGAATTAAAACCTGAGACAGATGCTAAAACACAATTAGTCGATATGCTTAACAAAATCGAGGGTTTTAATAGTAGTATAAACTATCTTGGATATAAGTTTAATACACTGGGGATTAAACTTAAAGCAGATGAAAACCCTATTGACTATCGATTATCTGTAAATTTGTCAGACAACAAGATTGACAAATATAAATCACGTATCAAATTATCATTTGATACATATAATAAAGAAAGTAAGTATGACGAACGTAGAGCACGAAAAATATTGTTTGACTGTCTAAGAATGCTTACAGGGAATACTAACCTAATCAATAGTAAAAATGGCGTTAAGGTTGGCGTTTATTTCTCAAACAGTTTACTTGATAAAGAGAAAAAAGATGGCTTAAAAGATTTGAAATCTTTAGATGGGTTCTTAACAAGAATGGTGTATAGCAACTTAGTACCTTATGCAGAATTACTTTTTGATATTGAAAAACTTAGAAATCAAATCAAGCAAAGTTTTTCATTCCAAAAAGGCTTCGAAGAAAAGAGATTCCATAAATTTAAAATTAAAGAGTTGAAAACCTTGAAAAAAATTTGGGCTGATGAAACGATATAAAAGAAAAATACGATTAAAATACAAAAAAGAAAGAGTTGTTTTATCCGATGTCCTTCCGTTTGAAATTCCTATTATTTTTTCAAACCGTTATTTTTATCGATTCTTGGTTTCTTATGGAATAGAGATTCGAGATAATAAAATTTATTGGAATGATAATAAAAAAGGATTAACAGAAAAGAAAAGAGACACTTTACTTCACATAATCAAACTACTATTTGGTTGTAAACCAAATGAACCTATTCAAAATAGTTGTTTTGATTTGAATAAGAATCGGCGGAGGATACCATTTATATACAAGATTACCCATAAAGAGAAAGAATTTCGAGAGTTAGCAGTTATTCATCCTAAAAATCAGATTGACATTATTGAATTTTATGAGAAGTATAAAGAATTGATATTGTATTATTGCAATATTAGTCGTTTTTCTATTAGACGACCATCAGATGTTGCAAAATACATCTTCTTTAATGACAAGTTACACAAGCAAAAATCAGGATTGAAAGATGATAGTATAGAAGTAAATATAAATGAATATGAGCATTTAAAGACTTTTTTCACCTATAAGAAATATACAAATATTTTTCGTTTTTATGAAGACTACCGTTACCAGAGAGCTGAAAAGAAATATGATAAATTAATACGTTTTGATATTTCCAAATGTTTCGATAGTATCTATACACATTCTCTTCCTTGGGGCTTATTAAATAAGGAAATGGTGAAAGATAATATCCCATTATCTGAAAGTACCTTTGCTGGAAAATTTGATGAGTTCATGCAAAACATAAATTATGGAGAAACTAATGGTATTTTGATTGGTCCTGAATTTTCAAGGATATTCGCAGAACTGATCTTACAACAGGTAGATAAGAAGGTTGAGGACTACCTTTTAAAACAGGGGCTAGTACTTAGAAGAGATTACGAGTGTTATCGTTATGTTGATGACTATTTCTTATTTTATAATGATGATAATGTTAAAGATGAAATTCTAAAATCTTTCAAACTGGAACTTCGTGAGTTTAAGATGTGGATTAGTGAATCGAAGACTAAATCGTACAGTAAGCCTATTATCACCGAGTTAACTATGGCGAAGTTGAAAATAGTTGACTTAATCGATGATAATATAAAATTTAAGATAGATGAAGCAGAAAAAGAAGATGAAGAATTAGAAGAAGGTAGCGAAGAAGAGAATCCATTCGAAAGAATTGCTGATAAATTTACGATTTACCTTAATCCCAATAAACTATCAGCAAAATTTAAAACTATTCTCAAAGAAACAGAAGTTGAATACAAAGATGTACTCAATTACACATTGGCTGTTATTTCTAGAAAGATAGAAGGAATTTTCAAGAAGTTTGATTTGAAGTATAAGCAATATGCTGAGTTGGAAAAAGAAGGGAAATTTGATGAAAAAGAATGTCGAAAAAAATACAACTTAGAAAAAAGGCTAACAATGTTTATTCTCAATATTTTAGATTTCATCTTCTTTCTTTATACGGTTTACCCCAAAGTAAATTCTACGATTAAATTGACAGTAATACTCACAACTATAATCAACTACTATAAAGGAACTCATAATTTAAAAAAATCAAAGGTTTTGAGATTCCGAAGTGTTAATCGTGATTTAGTTTTGAAAAAGATTCAAGATGAAATTCGATTAATTTTAGAAAAGAACAAATGTGTTGAACATGTGCAAGTAGAAACGTTGTATCTATTGATTGTCTTAAAAGAGCTTGGAAAAGAATATCAACTTCCAGAACCTGTACTTTGTGATTATTTTAATTGTGTAAAAAACAAAATAACAAGTGATTTTTTATTTAAGAATCACTTAAACTGTTTTTCTATATTAGTATTATTTTATTATGTTGGTAATGACATTCAATATCAGCGTATAAAAGAAGCATTGCTTTTATACACAACATTAAAAATAGAAAATATAGATGAAGCAAAGCGAAGGAGGAGTGCAGAACTTACAATTTTGCTATTTGATTTGTTGTCATGCCCTTATATAGTAAGTGCATATAAGAAAAATCTACTATCTTTGTACGGTATCCTGGATGATGCAATTCAAACTGACATCATAGGTTTTCAAAAGAATCAGAAATATTGGTTTACAAAATGGGATAAGATTAATTTAGAAAAAGAGTTAAATGCTAAAATATGTCAAGAGGTATACTCCTGAAAATATAGAATAAACCCGCTCGAAATGACTTCACACACAAGTTTATTCTTATTCTGCAAGCAGAATCCTTAAAATAATCTTGAGCGAGATTATTTTAACGCAGCCTGATAAAAGGCTGCGTTTTTTATGCATTACATAGTAGCATATTTGGAGAAATGGTTTATCTTTGTTTTTAGTATTCTCCATGAGCAAACTACCGCAAAAGCACGTAGCAAATTAGTGGGTTAAATCATGGGATATGCTTGAAGCTAAAAATATAAAGTTTTAAATATTAGCATGGTAACTCCATTAGGAGAATCCCAGGCGGATCACTGAAAAGCTGGACAAAACCAGACAACGAAAAGACAACTCCTACAATATCAATATATTGTAGGAGTTGCCTTTTGTATAGTGTCCGTGACCTAAGATCTAAAAAGGCCACAAAAAGACACACTTTCGTGACCAATTCGTGACCTAAAACCAACACAAAAGAGTAACCATTATATCCAATAATAAAATTAAGCCTCACCAGATGGGAACGATTACTTCAGCTTCAAAGAGTATCAGAAAGTGGGACTCTCCATAATATTGTGTAAATAGAAAACTACGGGATTCTTCTCGTAGTT
>ERZ791796.1389-NODE-1389-length-15257-cov-2.838508_pt1 | contig 15257 bp, 11 predicted proteins | sample MGYA00510311_ERZ791796 | MGnify/ENA primary metagenome ERZ791796 (study PRJEB30046, sample SAMN00792042) | human gut metagenome | study: EMG produced TPA metagenomics assembly of the A metagenome-wide association study of gut microbiota in type 2...
TAGATAAATTAAATTCTTCATAACTTCTATGTTTTTTTAATCCATACTACGATTACCAATCGGGATTCTGTACACATCCCGAAATCATTATTTCTTCACTGCCGATGGGGAACAGATAGTCGCGCGGGGCAGTGAAACCACGTTTTTTCCATACCACGTTCGGTTTGGTGTAATTGTTGTAAAAGCGCTCATCCGTATCGCCTAAGATGTTCCAACCGTATAAGGGGGCATTTAGCTCTTCGTGGGCTGTCATCCAGCGACGGAGGTTGTAGAAACGGCGTCCCTCGAATGCGAATTCAATGTTCCATTCCTGACGGATGATTTCGCGCATACCAGCTTGTGTTTTTACTTTCTGTGGATTGCGCGCGTAACTTTCCCAAGCGTCGCGGACTTTGTCGATGCCGGCGCGGGTACGTACTTGGTCCAATGGATTGTACACTCGGTCGTCCGGTTCGTCCAAGTACTCGTTCCATGCTTCGGCAGAAGCCAGCAGTAAGTCGGGTAAGCGGAACAGGATGTCACCCGATTCGGAGGAACTGTTGGCATAATAGTCCTTGAATGCTACATCCGCATTGTCGAACTTCTTGATGTAATAACCTGTAAGGTTTTGGGCAATACTTGCATCGTAACGTTTGGAGACAGTACCCATCCGTTGTCCTTGTAAACAGTTGCAGAGCATGGGCTCGTTGCTGCCACCTACGCTTTTCTTGTACCAATAGGTACCGTGAGCTGCAATGTTTGCATAGAAACGAGGTTCGCGACGTCGGTGCAAGCTCAGTATATCCTCGTTCAGTGGAACGATATGCCTATATCTTTCATCGCTTTCTCGGCTCTTTTCGTAACGGGAAGAGACCCATTGTTTGTCTTCAGAGAGGGGAAGTCCGTGTTCGGTGTAGAACATTTCCACCATTTTCATGGAAGCTCCGAAACCGCTTACTCGATATTGGTCGTAATAGTCTCTATCTTCCTCGGAAACGCGGAAATGGTAGAATACCGGACCTGTAAAACGTTGGTGGCGTACACAGAGTAATACTTCCTTGTTGGCATAGTCGTAATCGAGACACGATTGTTGGATGTTTCGGATGGTATTCAACATAGGAGTAGGCCATTCTGTGCTGCCTTGTACTAGGTCTTTACCACCTTCAGCGGCTATTTTTAATGCTTCATCAGCAGCTTCGGCTGCGATTTTCCATTTATTTTTGTCGTATTCGGGAAATAGCCGTACACCATTCTTGTTTATCATGTCCGCCATCATTTTGTTGCCATTGAACAGTGGTGAGGCGGCATAGAGTAATGTCATAGCTTTTAGGGTTGCGGCGCCCTCTTTGGAAAAATAGGTATAGTGGTTTTGTTCCTGCTCTTTGTAATAAGGTAGTTTGGGAATAGCCAAGTCGCAAAGGTCGACAATCGCTTTGACCACTTCGTCAATGGGACGGCGGGGCTGTTGCATCATTTCAATGGGAGCCGCGGCATCGATGTTCTCGGGAACTAGAATGATGGGACCATAGCGGCGCATCAGCTCGAAATAGTATTGTGCTTTTAACGCTTGTATTTCGGCTCTCCACAAATCTTTTTCGGTTTGTTGCATGTTATATACGTTATCGATGTTGTCGAGGAACAGGTTACAATAACGGATGCCTCCGTAGAATTTAGTACTTTTCCATACATCGCCATAGGGAGACTGGGCCATTTGCAGGCCGTCGGCAATCATGATACCTGGCATTGTGCTTGGATTTTCTAAGCGGATGTAATCGTCAGCTACAACTTCATCGGTGCCCCAATAGGCTGGACAAGTGATGATGTCTGAGATGTCCATTGTAATCATTGAGTAGCAGGTTTTGAACCAGCTATAGGCGTTTTCACGCTTTTCAAAAGTGGTTTCGATGGTCTCTATGTCGTTATCGGGTACCACATCCAGATAGTCTAAGCAACTACTGACAGTGAAAGATAGGAGTACCGAAACGCTGGATAATATAATATTCTGTATTTTCATTATTGTACATTTTTAGAAACTAACATTAAATCCTAAAGAATAAGTCTTTTGGATAGGATAATTGAATCCATTCTCGCCCAATTCCACATCCCATAGTTTGAAGTTCGTGAAGCAGAAGGGATTGTTTGTGCTGACAAAGAATTTCATACTTTGCATTCTCCACTTGTTCAACAATTTTCGGGGCATGTTGTAGGCCAACTGAATGGTGGTGCAGCGTAAGAAGCTGCATTCGCGCATAAAGTATGTGCTTTTTCTAGTTTCGGCTCCAACATACCAATTCTCTTGCGGATTGTGTACGATGATATTCTGTGGTGAAAGACGAGGCCAGAACGGGCGGGTGGCCATATTGTCTTCTGACCAATGATCGTTGTAGATAGCCGTTAGCATGGCATGATCACCAACGAATGGGGAAATGGCGCTAGGGTTGATAAAGAATGTGCGCTTACCTGATCCCTGGAAAGCGAAATTGAATTCGAAATTTTTGTAGTTAAAGAATCCGCTAAAGCCATAAATTAGTCTTGGTGTTTCCGGATAGCCGATATAGGTGGCGTCGGCAACAGTGATGGCGCCGTCACCGTTTAGGTCGCGGTATTTGATGTCGCCGGGCATTATATCACCGTCTTGGCGGGGAGAGTTGGCTATCTCAGCTTCATCGTGGAATAACCCTTCGGCTATATAGCCTATTGCTTGGCTGATTTCTTTGCCTTGCATACGTTGCCAAGATGGTTTGTTGGTTGCTTCTTCAATTTCCTCATACTTCACTTTATTATAAGTGAGCGTTCCATTCAGAATCATCCAGAAGTCATTATTAAACTGGTGCTGTATTTTTGCGGAGAGGTCTATACCCCGTGAACGGGTTTTGCCGATATTGTCCAGTGGCGCCACTTCTATACCTACATTGGCTGGAATTACATAGCGCTTGGAAAGAATGTTATGGCGAAACTCTTGATAAATGTCTGCCTGTATTTCCAATAGACCTTTGAACAGTTTGGTTTCAATACCAAGATTTGCTTGTTCGGCAATTTCCCATTGAATGTCTTCGTCGCCATAGAAATTAATGATTTTGCGGGAAGCTGAACCAGATGGTCTGTATGCCTCTACGTCTTTGGTTGTTCCAGAACCGGTTGAACCTATGTCTTGTAAATAGACATAGCGTGGTGTGGAGATGATGCCGTCGTTACCTACTTTACCCCAGGAGAAACGGAATTTCAGAAATGAGAGCCAGTTGGAAGTCCGTTGCATCCATTTTTCGCCGGAGGCCACCCAGGCGGCACCAAATGCTGGAAAGATTCCCATCCGGTTGCCTTTGGCAAAACGTTCGGAACCATTGTATCCCACACTCATTTCGCCAAAGTAACGGTCTTTGTATCCGTAAGAACCTCGTACAGAGTAAGTCAGGTTGCGCTGAGGCATGCCGTTCAATACAGATTGGATAGGGGTAGAAGTACGTTCGTATGCTTGGAATACACCGGTCAGAGACGTTTGATGATCATTCCATGCGGCTGTATGGTAAATGCGTCCTTCGTACGTTACACGAGTGTCTGTGGTATTGCCGCTTCCTCCGGTTCGCAGTGTCTTCGAAGCGGTAGCATTGTCTTTGCCGGCTAAAGTATGTTCTCCGGTTTCGAAGTCGTAATTTTTTAGATAATATTTGTATGGGGTAGTGGTGAATATGTTGTCATAATAGCCGGATTGCACATAAGAGACGCTTAGACGCGCTTCTAGACCTTTTACAAAAGAGCTGAGGTTGTGGATATATTCTGCTTTGTTGGTGGTGGAGTAGCGTGTCCGTTCCTTATATCCTTTTTGGTTCTCCATATAGGGATTGGCGGCTCCACTAGAGGTGGTGCCGAAGCGTATATGAGGCCAATTGTATGTGGCGTCCGCCGGATATATTGGCGCGAAGTCAACGGGCGAGGCATTAAACGCATATTGGTAGGCTGAAGATTGTTCGTTGTTAGGGCCGTGGAATTTGTCGATATTTGTAGCCGAATTGATTACTAGCCGAATACCGGAAGTCAGGTTGATATTCAAGTTAGTACGAAAGCCAACTTGATGGTTATTGATATTGCAATCGAAATCATTCAGTTTGTCAGATTTCAGCATACCTTGGTCGTAGCTATAGTTAACGGAAGCGTAGTATTGGATGACTTTGGAACCGCCTCGGATGGTGACACCTGCACGATGGTTGATGCTTTGGTCTTTGAACAGGAGCTTGTACCAGTCATTGGCCGGATATACCCAAGAGGGGTATTTTCCGGAGGCAGTACGGTTGATGTGCTCGACACTGTATTTAGGAGTCCCTGCGTTGGAGCGTCCCATGATAGCTTGGTTATACATCCTCATATAAGTGATAGGGTCTACTACGTCTATTTCTTGTGTAGGCTGACTTACTACCATTTCGTAACGGGCGGTGGTGTATACGCTGCCTTCTTCACCTTTTTTGGTGGTTACCAAAATCACGCCGTTCGCTCCACGTGCACCGTACATGGCGGTGGCAGATGCATCTTTTAACACACTGAATGATTCAATGTCTTCTACAACCATACGTGAGAGTTCCAATTTGGACGACTCCACGCCGTCAATTAAGATGAGCGGATCGGAGTTGGCGCTGGATTGGAAAGAGGTGATGCCGCGTACATAGAATTTTGTGTTCATTTCGTCTTCGGTCAGTGCGCCGGGAAGTCCGCCGGTTTGCCAGGCAATCATACCAGGAATCTTTCCGGCGAAACTGGTGGTGAGGTCGCTGCTGGCGCTTTTCAAATCGCCTGGGCGCACAGTGGTGATAGCTGAAACAATGCTTTCTTTTTTTTGCTCGCCGAAAGCGACAACTGTTACTTCTTCCAAATTCTTGGTATCTGGTTCCATTTCCACTTTCATGTTGCTTTTACCTTTTACCAGAATCTGTTCGGGTTTGTAACCAATAAAAGTGAAGTTGATGACATCATCTGGTTGCACTTTCAGAGTAAACTCTCCATCAAGGTCGGACATGGTGCCTGTACGAGTTCCATGAATAACGATGTTTACACCCGGTAGAGCAAGTCCGTTTTCGTCTACCACTTTTCCTTGCAACTTAATGGGCTCCTGGGGGGGTAGATGATGTCGAACTGTTTGTTTCTTTTGCTGTTACGGTAATAAATTGCCGGTCAATGGTGTAGGTAAGAGGTTTACTACCAATGATTTGTTTCATTGCTTCGTGAATATCCTTAGTGCGGATGGTGCCCTGAAACTCGTACCGATTCACCTCTTCTGTGATGAACATGATTTTAAAACTCGTGGCTTTTTCCAAGCGTTTGAATACTTGCGGGAGCTTTTCTCTCTTCTTAATTTCCAGCACAATCTCCTTGAGGTTATCCGGTTGTGCTGCAATCAGGTCGGGTAGCAGCAGTGTGGTGAGGAGCGCTAGAATAAATACACTTAAAACTTTTCTCATAAATTACAAATATTTAATGGTGTTTCTAGAATATAGTCGGAATAGCCCTTATTTAGGGTACCCCTTTTAACATGTTTTTTTGAGAAAAGTGAAAAATGGTATGAAGTAGTTGTTTCTGCTGTCGTTTCCTAGTAAAGGCAAATCTTTCTTCGGGCAAGCGTGGCGATGGGGTAAAGATAATATAGAGGGGTGGCTCAGGAAAACAGATATAGGGAACGGGCGCTTATTGGGACGTGGGGTAATGTTCTTCTCCGCTTAGTCTGGCCGAGTAGGAAAACTTTTGTCTAAGAGGATAAGTCTTTGATAACGGGAATGTTTTGCTTTTTTGCCGGTGGCATATTCGCGTCTGTGCAAGCGGGAAAAAGTCTTTTCCCCTTATTTGTACCCAAAGCTTCACAGCTCCAGAGAACAAAAGGAGGAGATGAGGTTATATAAATTTTAAAGAGAGTTCTTTGTTGTGCTACCGGATATATACGGTGTTGCCGCTGATGGTGGCCTTGATTTTCTTCATGTGGTTCAGCAGGGTGATGGCGCGTTCTAGCGTTTCGTTCCGTACACAGAAGTAGCGAATTTTTAAATCCATTAGATTCTGATTCTCGAAGATGACGTTGATGTTGTACCAGCGTCCTAGTTCTTTCATTACCTCGGTCAACGAGGTATTGTCGAAATAGAAATAGCCTTCTTTCCAATATACATAGGGATCTACATCGACCTTTTTCACAACTAGTGCGCCATGGTCCGTCCATGAGGCATCTTCACCCGGACTCAGGCAGATGGCGTCTTCGCCGGATTTGCGTGAAACCTCCACTTTTCCGTTGATGAGAGTTACATGAGTATCATCGGCAGCATAATGACGTATGTTAATTTCTGTGCCTAATACTTTGGTTTTCAGTCTTTCGGTTTGTATAATGAATGGGTGCTCGGCATCCTTGGATACTTGGAAGTAAGCTTCTCCGTTTAGTTGTACCATCCGTTCGTCGCCGGTGAAGCGTGACGGATATATCAGGCGGCTCTCAGCATTCATCCATACGGTGGAACCGTCAGCCAGTACCAGTTTGAAGTTCTGTCCACGGGGAATGGAGAGCACATGCATCTCTACTTCTTCCTCTATGGCGGGGGTGTTTGTCGGAATATTATGATAGGCCAGTTCCATGGAGTCGGTTTTATAAAGAGATGGACTGACGGTGAGTAATTCTTCTTCGCGGGTGGATTTGGAGAGAGTTATGTGTCCACCAATGCTAGTTTGCAGTGTTACCTGTTGCAGGCTGTCTGTAGCATGAAACACTATATAGTTTTTTTCGTTGGAAGACTCTCCTGAAAACCAGGTGTAGAGGAGAAAAATCAGAAATGAGGCGGCTACACCTGTAGCTGCTCCCCACAGGAAACGGTGGTTCTTAGGTGTGGGTTCGGAGGTTTTTTTCTCGGTTACGGTAGTAGACTGTTGCCGTGAGCGGAATTGTTTCCATTCCTCTTCAGGACGGGGAGCGTCTTCCTCAAACCGGCGTGCGACCGCATTTTTGCAGCGCATTAGTTCCTTGCAGGCATTGAGTGCCTCTGGGTCGTTAGTCCATTGTTTCAGCTCCTCTTCAGATAAATTGTGCCCTTCTTCCCATAGCTCAACTATCTTTTTCCATTTGTCTTCCTGCTTCTCTTGTTCGTTCATCACTGGTTATCCTTTATTGTATAATAGTAACGTAAAGGTGTATTCTTTGTATACCCTTTATTTTGTTTTTTTTGCAATTTCTTCTCTAAAAGCCTTTAGCGCATTGACAATGTGTTTTTTTACGGCACTGATACTGATGTGTAGTTCTTGAGCCGCTTCATTATAGGTCTTCTTCTGGAAATAACATAAATTCAATATCTTGGCTGTTTGAGGCGTAAATTTCGATAGCATGTGATACATGATTTCTATCTGTCGCTCTGTCTCATCATCGGTCTCTTCTTCTCCCTCTTTGCCATACATTGACAGGTAGAAGTCGGCGTAACGTTTTTTTGCGGTTTCATGGCGTACATGGTCCACGCATTTATTGCGCACGAGAGAGTACATGTAGCTATTCCAATTCATCTCTCTGTTCGATAGAGAGGCATTCCAAGTCTGTTCGAAAGAATCTGCCACTATATCACGACATATCTCTTTTTCACCAATCATTTGGTAGGCGAAGAAGTAGAAACGGGAGTAATTCTCCTTAAAAAACAGCTCGAAATCTCTCTCTTTTGTCAAGGTTTGAAAATTTAAATTCTTTGTCCGTTAGTTGAATTTTCGTACAAAGTTATGACAAACAGTGCAAATATGATACATTTTCTTTGATTTTTTCAGAAAAGCTTGTCTTGTGCCCAATAATCAATCCTGAAAATACTGATGCCATATTACTTATTTTGTATTTTTTGTCTTCTGGCGGATAAGGATGGAAGTGTCTATATATCTTGATGTTCTGAGATGTCTACAGAGGAAAGTTTAAAGCTTTTAATAGGTTTTACGGAATTTAAATATGAAAGGGAGAAGAAAAGAGAAAAGTAAGAAGTGTGGGTTAAAGTATCCTTTATTTTGCATGACACTTCAGAATGCGGTGAGGGAAGTTGCCGTGTCCCAACATTTCGATGGGGCATCCGAAGTTCTCCTCCAGCCATTCGGCAGGCACTTCCGTGTCGGGGTGGTAATCTAGCGTTTCGTTTACGCAAGCTATGGTTTTTACATTCTGTAGCACGGTACCTATATCGTGGCTCACCAAGATGATGGCTCTCTCCCGGTTAATCTCTTCGAGCAATTTATAGAGTTTGGCTTCGAAACGTTTGTCGATATAGGTGTTCGGTTCATCCAGAATCACTACGTCGGGTTCCGAAATGATGGCTCTTCCGAGCAACGCCCTTTGCAGTTGTCCGCCGCTTAACTGTCCGATAGCACGCTGTTCCAAACCATCCAATCCCATCTGTGCGATGGTTTCGGTTACTTTGGCATGCTGTTCTTTGTTGAATCGCCGGAAGAGTGACTTTTGCTTGCTGAGTCCGGAAAGAATCACGTCGTAAACGGAGATGGGGAACTTTTTGTCTATCTGGTTGTACTGCGGCAGGTACCCCATCTTGATTTCGTCCACCGGTTTTCCTTCCCGGAAGAAGCATACTTCTCCGCTTCGGGGTTTAATCAATCCCAGAATCATTTTTATCAACGTTGTTTTGCCTCCTCCGTTAGGGCCGATAATGCCGAGGAAGTCCTTGTCGTAAACAGTCAGGTTGACATCGGTCAATACGCTCTTTTCGTCGTAGGCCACCTCTATCTGTTTGAGTTGGATAATCGGATTATTCATGGCAGAGTGCTTTAGTGGTTTGAATCAACTCTTCTTTCCATTCGTAGTTCAGCGGGTTGATGGAAATCAACTGTGCACCGGCTTCCTTGGCAATCAGTTCTGCATTGCGGGTATCAAATTCTTTTTGGATAAACACCACCCGTATATCTCCCTGTTTGCACAAATCCGCCAACTCCTTCAGATGACTGGCCGAAGGCTCTTTCCCATTCTCCTCTATACAGATTTGATGGATTCCGTAATCTCTGGCATAATAGCTCAACGCCGGATGGTAAATAAGGAAAGCCTTGTCATGTTGTCCGCTCAACAACTCACGTATCTCTTTGTCCGTGTCCTCTATTTCCCGGTTCACCTTGTTCAGGTTCTGTGTATAGAACTCTTTGTTGTCCGGGGCGAGTTGGCACAAAGCCTGATAGATGTTTTGGGTTATCAGTCGGGCATTGGTCGGTGAGTTCCATAGATGGGGCTCTACTCCGCCGGCATGGAAATGGTCGCCATGCTGATGTGCTTCTTCTTTAATAAGGGAGATTCCTTTTGATAAATCGAATACCTCCATTTGAGGCGCGTTTTCAACCAGTCGTTGCATCCAGGTCTGTTCAAAACCAATGTATCCAATGCGGAAATAAGCCTCGCTACCGGCAAGATGAACCAACTGCTGAGGGGTCGGGTCGTAAGTTTCCGGACTGCTTCCTCCCGGTACCATGCTGACTACTTTAAATTTATCACCGGCAATCTGTTCGGTAAAATAACGTATCGGTTCGATGGTTACAGTGATAATCCGTTCATCGGAATGATGCTGTTTGCCGGAACATGCTGCCATCAACAAGACTACAAAAAGAACAGCCCTATATTGTATCGGGTTTCCTCTCTTCACTTTGGTAGAGGGTTGCGTTGTCAGGTTCAGCTTTTTAGCTGTAAGAGTCCGGCATATCGCTTTCATTTCGGTCACAAACCGTGTGGCAAGGGTATATAGAGATTGTTTCATGTTTTAGTTCCTCTTTTTTGTCAGTTGAATACTTCTTTTAATCGTTTTGTTGTTTCCGTCAGGTTCTCTTGACCATCCGGACTTTCTATCTTACTTTCGTTCAACACTCTTTATTATCTAACAATTGCGGGTCGGCGTATCAGTTCATCGGCATTTTCTCCTTCTTTTATCCGGTGTTGCTTTTTATCTAACAATTGCGCTTTAAAAATAGTTGCCGCCTGCTTTTATCCTTTTCCTGTTCTCTGTGCAAAAGTTCCGTTCCTATTTATCTTTCCGACTTTGGTTTCTATACTTTTACAGTGCTTCGGTCCATGTTCTGCCCGTAGATGTTTTATCCTTATTCGTTAAGAAGCATTTCGTCTGTGCCCGATTTGCTTTCTATCACTTGTTTTTAATCTTTTATTTTTCTCCAAGCAAGCTTCTTTCCTTGGGTGGTTTATTCTTTTTGTATTCCGGCCTACACCTTCATTGCTCTTAAAATTTCCCGTTTCCCATTGGGAGGTCCGGGCAGTCGTTCTACTTTAAATCCGCTGGCTTGAAGCATTCTGCGTACGACGCCTTTTGAACAGTAGGTAGTTAGAATACCCGCCGGATTCAGTAAGTCGAACAGCTTGTCGAACAAGGCTTGTTCCCACATCTCGGGTTGTTTTTCCGGTGCAAAGGCATCGAAATAGACTACATCATACTTTCCATTCAATGTATATCGGGTAAAATCTCCTTCAATTTTATACAGCGTGAAGCGTGGAGCATCGGATGTTCCGGCTTCTGAAAGAGCTGTGTCCCGACAGCTACTTTGTGGACGATTGTTCAACTGCTCGCAACCTTGTACAAGACTGTTTGTAGAGTTAACGCTTTGCAGAGCAAGGCTTTCTACTTGACTGTCCGGTCTGTTGTCCTTCGATTGTGTAGCAGCATGCAGATTCAAAGTTACTTCTTTGTTCCACTCAGCCCGGTGCAAGGCATAAAAGTCATCGGCCCTGTCCGGCGCTATTTGTTCCGGGTAACCGAGTTGGTGGACAAGTTCTTCTTTCAACGGGTAAAGTTCAATACTTGTATAATGTATGTCCCGCTTCAGCTTTTCGGCAGCCAGCAAAGTCAGGAAAGCATTCAGTCCTGTGCCGAAACCTATCTCCAGAATACGAGGTTTTATAGCGGTTGTCTGTTCCAACCCCATGCGGATAAAGATATGTTGCGACTCTGTAACCGCTCCTTTTGTGGAGTGATAATGTTCGTTCAACTCCGGAACAAACAGGGTTGGACTTCCGTCGTTGGTCAGTTCTATTTCCATATCGAGAAAAAGAGAGAGATTAAACCGTCTGTGGCTAAAATGCAAGCGATATATCGTACCAATGCGCCAATACCAATGGACAAGGTGGTAATCCATACGTTGGCCCGCATCCATCCCAATGCGATAGTGAGAGCGTTGCCGATAACAGGCAGGAATGAGAAAAATCCCATCCAGGCTCCCCGTCCCTTAACAAACCGTTCGCCTCGTTGCATCATGGCCGGAGTTACTTTTAAATATTTTTCTATCCACTCCATCTTTCCCAGATGCCCAATCCAATAGCAAGTCATACTGCCGGCCGTATTGCCGAGGGTAGCGTACAGGGTAGTAAGATAAGGGTCCAATCCCATTTTGATGAAAGCTATCAGTATGGCTTCGGAGGCAAAGGGAACTACGGTACCTGCCAGGAATGCGGCGATGAACATGCCGAAGTAACCGTAATCTAATAGATATTGTGCGTATACGTCCATATAATGTACGAAATTAGAGCGATGAATAATAGAACACAAACCACAAAGAATAGGTTGCTGGCTTTTGTGCGGCTAAGTGCAAAAAAGTGTCCTCCTAATATACAACTTCCTGTAATGAGTATAGGAAACAGGGTGGAGTAATATTGCGGCTGTCCGAACAAGAGCAAGAGCGTCCATACTTGTAGCACTATAAAATAGGAGAGTAAAGCGCGAGTCTTTATCTTGTCTTCGTAATTATAAATCAGGCAATGCAGACTTCCGGTTAAAGTAATCAGCAAAACATAACTTAAAGAGAGAATCATTGGAAGTGTCCACCCATCGTAACAAATCGGTAATGTGGGTACCAGTTTTAGGAACGGCCCGTAGAATAAGGTCATATTCTCCGTGAAGATGGCATAGGCAAATATTCCCCAGTAGGGTAGACAAATGCCTAAGAGTCCGGCGAAAAAGGTGCGCCAGGTCAGCGTATGAAAGTTTATCAGACTTATATAGAAAAAAGGTATATAATAAAGCAATGGAGGAAATAAAATGCTTCCCAATCCGATAAACAGGAATGCCTGGAAAACATAACCTACCGGTTGCTGCATTTGGTAAGTCTTGAACAAATTATGGGTAGTAAGCAGTACGCAGGGAACTATAACACTGGCTACATCCAATGTTTGCGGAACAAGCAAACCGCTAAACAAGATAAACAAGGTAAGATAAAAGTTGGAATGCGTCCGAATCAGCGCAAAGGTGTTGTGAAGTATCAAAAGCTGCACTGCGGCTACTCCGAGCAAGATATACCCGAGCAGGTTTCTCAAAAAAGACCCTTGCAATATTTCCAACAGCTTGTTCCAAAATACATTACTGTCTACTCCCTTGATAGGTGATAAGCTGCCTATCAGCCATATAAGGGATACAAGAAGTATCACCACAGGAAGCGTAAGCCTTCCCGTGGTGATGTATTCCTGGATGTATTTTCTTCTTGCCACCGTTCTTCTGTTTCTTACGGATACTTAAAATGGAGAAGGAAAAGACTAGTCTTTCCCACTTTCAATTAATCAACTCTCCTCACTTTCAATTAACCAAGTTCTTCCACTTTCAATTTTCAACTTTCCACTTTCAATTAGCCAAGTTCTCTCACTTTCAATTTTCAACTTTCCACTTTCAATTAACCAAGTTCTCTCACTTTCAATTTTCAATTTTCAACTTTCAATTAACTAACTCTCCACTTAATCACTACAAATCGAAACCAATATCCGAGCGGAAATACTTATCCTTAAATTCAATTAGTTTGGCATTGGCAAAAGACTTGGCCAAAGCTTCCTCTTTGTTGTTACCGTAAGAACTTACAGCGATAACACGTCCGCCGTTGGTTACCACTTGTCCGTCTTTCAGAGCGGTTCCGGCATGGAACACAAAACTATCCTGTACCTTCTCCACTCCGGTGATAGGATATCCTTTTGCATACCCTTCGGGATATCCGCCGGATACCAACATCACACATACGGCCGTACGTGGGTCTATCTCTAACGTCTTCTGGTCCAGCGTGCCGGTGGCTACCCCTTCGAGCAAGTCGACCAAATCACTTTGGATGCGCAGCATGACGCTTTCTGTTTCCGGGTCACCCATGCGGACATTGTATTCAATCACCATCGGTTCGCCTTTTACATTTATCAATCCGAAGAAGATGAATCCTTTATAGTCGATGTTCTCTTCAGCCAGACCTTCTACTGTAGGACGGATAATGCGGTCTTCCACCTTTTTCATCCAGTCCGCATTTGCAAACGGAACCGGTGAAACCGAACCCATACCTCCCGTGTTCAACCCTTTGTCCCCTTCGCCGATGCGTTTGTAATCTTTCGCTTCGGGAAGAATCTTATAGTGCTTGCCGTCGGTCAGTACAAATACGGAACATTCGATACCGCTCAGGAACTCTTCGATGACTACCGTTGCCGATGCGTCGCCGAACATACCGCCCAGCATCTCTTTCAATTCTTTCTTTGCTTCCTCCAGCGTAGGAAGAATCAGCACTCCCTTGCCGGCACAGAGTCCGTCGGCTTTCAGTACATAAGGAGCTTCCAGTGTTTCCAGAAAAGCCAGTCCCTCTTCCAAATGGTTGGCTGTAATGCTTTTGTATGCAGCAGTGGGTATCTGATGGCGTTGCATGAACCCTTTGGCAAATTCCTTGCTCCCTTCCAATACGGCACCCGCTTTGGATGGACCTATTACCGGGATGTTACGCAATAGCTCATTTTCTTTAAAATAGTCGTATATACCTTTTACCAGCGGTTCTTCAGGACCTACCACTACCATGTCTATTCCTTCGCATAACACAAATTCCTTTAAGCTGGTAAACGAGTAGCGCATGTCAATGTCGACATTGGTGCCGACGTTACTTGTTCCGGCATTTCCCGGAGCAATATACAGTTTCTCTACTTTCGGACTTTGCGCTATTTTCCATGCTAAAGCATGCTCGCGTCCACCTGAACCTAATAATAATATCTTCATCTTTTTATATCGTTTTTATATTTCAGCGTTCTTTCTTTCTACTATTTCAAATGGTCTTTGAAATAACGGGTAATGTGTTCGTGCAAATGTACACGGTCTTTGCCAACCATGTTGTGTCCCTGTCCCGGATAGGTAAATAGGTCGGGGTGCGTCCCTTTGTCTATGCACGAACGGATAAACGAGAGCGTATGCTGGGGTACGCAGGTGGGGTCGTTTCCTCCATATATAATTTCGAGGCGACCTTTCAGATTGCCTGCTTTCTCGTTTAAGTTCGAACCTTTATAACCTTCCGGATTGGCTTGCGGAGTATCCATGTAACGTTCGCCATACATAATTTCGTAGTATTTCCAGTCGATAACCGGACCACCGGCTACACCGACTTTGAATACGTCGGGATAAGAGAGCATCAGGTTGGTTGTCATGAATCCACCGAAACTCCATCCGTGTACGCCCAATCGGTTGCCGTCTATAAACGGAAGAGATTTTAAATAGTCCACTCCTTTGAGCTGGTCTTTCATCTCTTCGACTCCTAACTGGCGGAAAGTACAGTTTTCGAATTCGATTCCTCGGTTCTCGCTTCCGCGATTATCTATGGTGAACATCACGTATCCTTCTTGTGCCATAAACACATCCCATCCGCGTGCACCGTAGTGATAAGAGGCATTAATCATTTGTGCGTGAGGACCTCCGTATACATAGACTACCGCCGGATATTTTTTGTTCGGGTCGAAATGGACCGGTTTAATCATTCGGTAATATAGGTCTGTTTGGCCGTCGGCAGCTTTGATAGTTCCTACTTCTACTTCCGGTACGTTGAACTCTTCCCACGGATTAGGTGCGGAAAAGAGGTTCTGTACATGTTGATTGGTAATGCTTACAATATCGATATTCCGTGGAATGTCGGGAGTGGTATAGCTGTCTATCAGGTACGTGCCGCTGCCGGACAGTTGTACGCGATGGACACCTTCGCTGTTACCTATGGCGCGTCGTTTTCCATTGTTTACATTTACGGCGTAAATGTTCGATTGCAGTGGCGACACCTCTGTGCTTTGAATGAATATTTCTTTCTTTTTCGCATTGAATCCGATGACGTCTTGTACTAGCCAGTCACCTTGCGTCAGAGGAGTTACTTTTACCGTTTCGCGGTATTCTCCGCCAGCTTTGCCGGCTTTAAACGTCTCTTCTTTGAGCGGCTTTTGGGTATCGAACAGATAAAGGTGATTGAAACCGTCGCGTTGAGTTTGATAAATAAACTTTGAAGCATCCCACGGCAAGAAGGTGAGAGGGTGTGAAGGCTCT
>ERZ791796.1390-NODE-1390-length-15246-cov-2.494043_pt1 | contig 15246 bp, 10 predicted proteins | sample MGYA00510311_ERZ791796 | MGnify/ENA primary metagenome ERZ791796 (study PRJEB30046, sample SAMN00792042) | human gut metagenome | study: EMG produced TPA metagenomics assembly of the A metagenome-wide association study of gut microbiota in type 2...
ACTCTGCCGAACGGGATTTTTGCAAACCTTCTTTCGTTAAAGTAGCCGGACAAAAAATAACGTCCGCAGCTTGCAGGGCTTTTAAAGATTTCAAGGTAATTAATTCCGGGTCACCCGGACCTAACGATACAAATAGAACAGGATATTTCATAAAAACATTATCTTATTTTAAAAGGCTACAAAAGTGCTGAATTTATGGGAATAAAACAAGAAAAAACGCTACCTTTGTTCTCTTTAAATTTCAAAACACATTAAATCTCAAAACACAAACATACATGAAAAAATATACATTATGTGTTATCGGACTCCTAATGTTTTTATTTACAGGATGTCAATCAAACTCCAATCGTTCCAAATCATCACCCACAAACACCAGTCTAACCGATTCCACCCGAACAACCATTTCTATTCAATATATTCCCGAAGGCTGTCTGGTTACTATCCAAGACCCTCAGAATGAAAAGAGTGCGGTCCACCATTTCGCTCTAATCGGACAAGATGCGGAAACAACAAACCTTCCTAAAGAATACACCGTTATCCATACGCCGATAAAAAGCGCTATTTGTATGACTTCCCTGCAACTTTCCAACTTCATTAAATTAGGAGAATTGGAACGGATAGTGGGCATTACCAGCACACGCCACTTGTTCAATGAACAGATAAACCAACAACTGAAAGAGGGCAAAACACGGAAAATCGGTATAGAAGGAAACTTCGACAACGAAGTCATTATGGCTATCAATCCGGATATCATCTTGATTTCTCCTTTTAAACGAGGTGGGTATGATGTACTGACGGAGGTCAACATTCCACTGATTCCACATTTGGGTTACAAAGAAATGACTCCCCTCGGACAGGCCGAATGGATTAAATTTATCGGAATCCTGACAGGAGAGGAGAAAAAGGCCGACTCCATCTTCACCAAGATAGAAAAACGATACAATGAACTCAAAGAGTTAATAGCCCATGTAGAAAAGCGTCCGGTAGTGTTCAGTGGAGAACTTCATAACGGCAACTGGTATGCAGTAGGCGGGCAAAGCTTTCTGGCACAGTTATTCCGAGATGCCGGCGCCGATTATTTTCTGAAAGATAATCCTAGTTCAGGAGGTGTTACACTCGACTTCGAAAAGGTATACAGCCAGGCGGACAATGCCGACTTCTGGCGTCTGCTAAACAGCTACGACGGCATCTATTCGTATGATGTGGTAAAGCAAAGCGACGAACGATACACCGACTTCAAAGCATACAAGGAAAAGAAGATTATTTATTGTAACCTGCGCGAAAAGCCTTATTACGAAAACATGCCGACCGAACCGGAAGTGCTTCTTGAAGATTTCGTTAAAGCCTTTCATCCCGAACTAATTCCGGATTACCAACCCAAATATTACGAACTTTTAAAGTAACAGGATGAAACGGAACAGCACACTCATGCTATGTATCATAGCCTCTATCTTTGTTTTCTTTTTGCTTAACCTGGCGTTAGGTTCCGTCTCCATACCATTGAAATCGGTATGGAATGTATTATGGGGCATTGGAGACGAACCGCTTGTCCACCAAAACATTATATGGAAATCACGTGTACCGCAAGCCCTCACAGCTTTAGTGGCCGGAGCCGGACTTTCTATTAGCGGATTACAAATGCAGACTGTATTCCGAAACCCCTTGGCCGGCCCGTCCGTCTTAGGAATTAGTTCCGGTGCCAGTATGGGAGTTGCCTTTGTGGTGCTGCTTTCCGGCGCAATAGGAGGGGTAGCCCTCAGCCGTTTAGGCATCTTTGGTGAAATAGCCCTGACCATTGCGGCCATCATTGGTTCGCTTTCCATTATGGCTGTTATCGTGTACGTATCGCAAAAAGTAAAAGGAAACGTCACGTTACTTATCATCGGTGTAATGATTGGTTATGTGGCAAGCGCCGTCATCGGAGTACTTAAATTTTTCAGTGTGGAAGAAGATATCCGCGCTTACGTTATTTGGGGCTTGGGTAGTTTCTCCCGCGTTTCAGGCGACCAGATGATACTGTTTATCTGTATCATGGCCGTATTGATTCCCCTTTCTTTCTTGTTAATCAAAACCCTGAATCTTCTTCTTTTAGGAGATGGATATGCCCGCAACCTAGGTTTGAATATCAAGCGTGCCCGTTTTTGGGTTATCACCTGTTCCGGTGTTTTGGTAGCCATTGTCACCGCCTATTGCGGTCCCATTATTTTCCTCGGATTGGCTGTTCCTCATCTATGCAGAGGCATATTCCATACCTCCGACCACCGGATATTGATGCCGGCCTCGTTGTTTGTAGGAGCCTCCATTGCCCTGATATGTAACCTGATAGCCCGAATGCCCGGCTTCGAAGGAGCTTTACCGGTAAATTCCGTCACAGCTTTAGTCGGAGCACCTGTAGTGGTTTCCGTATTGTTGAATAAACGCAAAAACGAATTCAGCGAATAATGAAACCCGAAACGATTCATATAAGTAACCTGACCACCGGATATGCCGGAAAGAAACAGCCTAAAATTGTAGCCTCACATATCCAGGCCACCATTCATAGCGGTGAACTGACTTGTCTTCTCGGAGCGAACGGAGTAGGGAAATCAACCTTATTACGCACCTTATCCGCATTCCAGCCGCCTTTGGGAGGAAAGATTGAAATCCTGGGCAAACAGTTATCCGATTATACAGATGCCGAGATGGCTAAGATTATCGGAGTGGTATTAACCGAGAAATGCGACATCCGCAACATGAGCGTAGAAGAACTGGTAGCGATGGGACGCAGTCCTTATACCGGCTTTTGGGGAAAACTGAGCCGACAGGACAAAGAGATTGTCAAGCACTCCATCGCGCTAGTCAAAATCGAAGAACTATCCCAACGGATGGTTCAAACTTTAAGCGACGGAGAGCGGCAAAAGGTAATGATTGCCAAAGCATTGGCTCAAGAGACTCCTATTATCTTTTTAGACGAACCTACTGCTTTTCTCGATTTCCCCAGTAAAGTAGAAATCATGCAATTGCTTCATCGCCTCTCCAGAGAAACCGGAAAAACTATTTTCATGTCGACCCACGATTTGGAATTAGCCTTGCAAATTGCCGATAAGATATGGTTGATGGATAAGAGCAACGGCCTAACCATCGGAACTCCTGAGGATTTATCATTAAATGGAAACTTAAGTAACTTCTTTGCCCGTAAAGGCATTTTCTTTGACATGGAATCCGGACTCTTCCGAATTGATAACGAGTACACCTTCCAAATACGCCTGTCCGGTTGCGGGCACAAGTATGCCATGATTCGTAAAGCACTGCAACGTAACGGCATCCGGGCAAGTCGCCATGTGGAATCCGATTTCAGTATTGAAACCAACATTAAAACAAATGATTTCATTCTCCATCTATCTCCGGGAGAGACGGTTACCGTGCATAGCATAGAGGAATTGTTAGAAGAAGTAGAGAAACGAAAATCAAACTTTCCGGCATACTCTGCCATGAATTTGCAGCCTAACAAAAAAGAAGAACTCTCTTAAATTATCACCGTATTGTCCCGTAGGCTTGGCTAATGTTGTCTCGTACGCCTACGAATGGGGTATTAGCCAGGCCTACCGGACAACATTAGCCAAGCCTACGGAATGAAGAAGCGCAAACGCACCGTTTTTCCTCTCGAAAAGTATCTGTCCGTGAAGTATTTCAATTAGACAAACAAGATGTCACATCCTACCGTAAGCAGAATGATAAAGGTCGGGAATTCACTCCAAGTAATAGAGGGTAATACACCGGCTATCTGTTACCCGCCGGGAAGATTCTGTCAGGATTGTTTTTACCGAATACTGAATGGCAAGGACGCGGACAGATTCTTTTATGAAATCCGATAAGGAATATGCCCTTCTTCATCAATCAGTAAAATAGAAAGATGTCCGGAGGGAAGAAGGGGAGCCGTATGTTCCCAACATTTACGGAGAAGGAGAGGGAAGAAACGTTTCTGTTCCTCCTCCGGCAAAGTGACCCATAGCTCACGGGCTAAAGTAATGCCTTCAATTACCGCTGAGGTACTTTCCCCACATCCGGCTTCGAATGCTAATTCTTTAAGGAAGGCCTTGTTCATCACTGTTTTCTTACTGTGTGTATCTAAAAAACCTTCGGCCAATTTGACCGCCTTGCCCAACATAATCCCCATTGTTACTTCGTTAACATGCAATTCGCCGGCTACCCGCAAGGTTTCACCTATGAAATTACCATAATGGACAAAAGCCTGAGGCAGCAAATCCGGATATTCCTTCTTGACAAAACGCTCACTCTTAGCACCCGAATTGATGACCAAACGGGGAGAGCCTACGGCTAAACAGACTTCTACCTCCCGACGAATAGCTTCCACAAAAGCTTCCGATGAAAATGGGCGGACAATTCCCGAAGTACCGATAATAGAAATGCCCTCCACGATACCAAGCTTCGGATTAAAAGTACGCAACGCCAACTCTCTTCCTTTCGGGACAAAGATTTCCACATCTAATCCTCCCTGGTATAAAGCCGACAATTCATGCCGAATCATTTGTCTCGGCATTTTATTAATGGCCGGCTCACCTATGGGCAACCCGATTCCGGGAAGAGTTACTTTTCCCACGCCTTCTCCCTGCAAAAAACGTATCTCTCCCAAATCGTTGAAAGAAACGGTCGCACCTATTTCACAACCATGTGTCACGTCCGGGTCATCCCCGGCATCTTTTATCACTACCGCCGTAGCTTTATCCCTTTGCAACGTAACTTTCGATACGGGCAACGTTACCACTTCACCATTCGGCAGTTGAATGGGACACTCCTTATATTCATCTCCACTCAGTAATGCCCATAAAGCCGATTTTGCCGCCGCCGTAGCATACGAACCGGTGGTAAAACCGCTGCGCAAAGAGTAGAAACCGGGAAGCAAAGACTCTATGGCTTTACGAAACCCATGCTCACCTGTTACCGTCAAAGTGTAAGGAGGCAAAGCCGGACGTTTCACCGCATAAACAGATATACCCAACTTCCGGGCCGCATCCAGTTTTTCGGCAAAGCCACCACTTTCGCCACTTTCTTTGGTTAAAATAGCTTGTGGAGCATACCTTTCAAATATCTCCCGTTCATCCTCTCCCTGACGATAAAAAAGCAAACGTTCAGAAGGAAAACCACTCTGTTCAGCCAGCCGGACAGACTCCTCCCGGTTCAACACGCGCACCCAAGAAGTGTGATGCAGCCAATACCGTTTCAATTTGGCAATAGTCTGCACCCCGGTCAGAATAAGCAACTTCTTTACACCGTCCGCCTCCATGCGGCACATTGCCTCCTCGTAATCCTCGCACCATACAACGTCTTCCGCACGGGGAGGGTAGATTCGTTCGAAACGTATTACGGGAAGTGAAAGTTTCCAAGCTACCTCCTGAATCGTACGATGCAGATTCACGGCAAACGGATGGGCGGCATCTACCATCAAACGAATGGCATGCTCCCGGCAGAAGCATTCCATACTGTTTGTATCCAATCCACCGGAAAGACGTATTCCATTTTTACATGAAATCTCCTGTTCCGCCCCTCTGGTAGAATAGAAATAGGGCTTTCCTGCTTCATCCGCCACTTTAACGGATATGCGCCCTTCGGTAGTACCTCCCAAAATCAGTATCATTTCCTAAACAGATGTTTGAATTCGTGAGAATATAAACGGGATAAGCCCTGACGGTTGTCGATGGCTTCCCCTACCACAATCATGGTAGTCAGGGTCAATCCGTTTTCCTTTACTATACGTGCCAAATCTTTCAGCTCCCCGCGATAAATGCGTTCATCCTTCCAAGTTAATTTATAGCAAGCCGCCACAGGCGTTTCCGGAGGATAACATTGAAGCAACTCTTCCTGTACCTGCTCCACCACAGCCGCACTTAAAAAGATACACATCGTACTTTGCGAACGTGCCAACAAATGCAATTGCTCTTTTTCGGGCATGGGGGTACGTCCTTCTCCGCGGGTAAGAATAATAGTCTGCACTTTTTCGGGAATGGTAAACTGTGAGCGCAAGGCCGCCGCCGCTGCTTGGAAAGAAGAGATGCCCGGCGTGATATGGTAATTCATCCGGTACTTATCAAAGAAATTCATCTGTTCCTGAATGGCTCCGTAAATACAAGGGTCGCCCGTATGCAAACGCACCACCAACAGCCCCCGGTTATAGAAATCTTTCATTAAAGCAAACTGTTCTTCCAATGTCAAGGCAGCCGAACTACGTATAAGAGCTCCCTCTTTCGCACAGAAGGTCAATTCACGGGGAACCAGACTTCCTGCATACAGTATCAAATCGGCCTGCTCCAGAAACTGGCGTCCTCTTACCGAAATCAAATCCGGGTCACCCGGTCCGGCGCCCACTATTTCAATATGGCCCATTCGGGAAGCAACGGCATCCAATGCCACGGCAAAAGTAAACGCTTCGCCTTCTGCCAGCGTTCCTTTCTGTTTCTCTATAAGCAGACGTCCGCCACCGGCACTTTTTATAGCCGTAGCTTCGGCCACCCCATACACTCCGGTTGTTTCATATACCTTTTCCGAAGGGTGGGGAACTTCTATTCCCTGTAACGCTTCCGGAGCATAAATGTGCAATGAAGCCTCCGGCCACTGCTTCTGCAAAGCCTTCAGCAAAGGCTCTTCCTTTTTTAATTCGATGGAAGATATAAAGACTACAGAAAGAGGGGAGAGTCCGGCTTTCTCCATTTCAGCCTGCATATATTCCGGTATACCGTCCGGAGAAATATTCTTTTGGCAACCCACTCCCAAATGCAGCACCGCCGGACGGTAATACAATACCGGAATGTCCACCGGATAACTAAAAGGAGTGACGGCTATCAGCAGGGCAAATTCTTCTTGTGGAATATCCTCAAACCGGGTATAAAGACGCACATGCTCCGGTAAATTATGTTCCAGGCAGGCTGTCCCCTTATCTTTCGTTTCCAACAACAAAGCAGTGGGTTTCTTATTGACAAACAAAGCTATCAGCCGGTTCATTTCCCCTCTCGACACGGCCGTTTTCCAACCATATTGCGAAGCCAAGGTATCTAACGCCCATAAATCAGTATTGTCGCTTTGCGTAGTAATAACGGCTTCACCGCCAATGGCCGCCGCTATCTGCCTGCTCAATTCGTTGGCACCACCTACATGTCCCGATAAGACAGGAATCACGAAACGTCCCGTACTATCAACCACCACCACGGCCGGGTCGGTATACTTGTCCGCGATGCAAGAAGCCATGCTCCGAACACAGATACCTAACGCTCCGATAAAAACCAAAGCATCCCATTCCGTAAAATGTTCCCGAATAAACTGGCTGTACGAATGAATCTGCTCGCAGCCTTCTAACGGACTCTTTGTATAGATTTTCGCTCCTTCCAGCTCTTTGGCAATGGTCTGTGCCAAAGCCTCACTGGTTTCGGAGACTAAAATAATTGCTGTCTTTTTCATTTTGCTTTCATTATTTCTATCGCATTGAAGGCATCCACTTGAATTCGGATGTTCTCTGCTACTTCTTTTCCAATTCTTTGTACTCCCTCTCTGAAAAGCCGTTCACTTTCTTCACTTACGGAGTTGAACACAATCACTCCACCGGGAAGCAGCAAAGGCTGAATCTTCTCAAGCATTTCTATCAACCGCCCACCATGACCGCCTATAAATACAGCATCCGGACGGGGTAGGGAAGTGATATCCGCTTCCATAAAATCGCCTATCACGGTAGTAATGCCCGGAGTTCCGAACCGGCGACTATTTTGTTCCATCAATGCTTCTCCTTCGGCACGTTGCTCAAAAGCTGTAATTTGTAAATGGGGAAACTGCAATTTAGCTTCTATGGAAACCGAACCCGTACAAAAACCAATGTCCCAAAAGGAGGTGTGTTCGCGTAACTCAAGCATGCTTAAAGTAACCAGTCTCACTGGCCTTTTTGTTATCATCCGGGCACGGCCATTCAATAGACAAAAAGCTCCGTCGGGGATGCCGAACAGTCGGGGACGAGTAACCGTACGTTTCAGAATCAGATTATTAGGGAAGCGAAACGTTAACTTTTCGGCTTCTTGCAGAGAATAAGTCCGTACACATTCCTGTTCCTCATTTCCCAATAACTCGCCTACAGCCATCCGGTAATTATCATAACCATAATCCAGCATACGTTTTGCCACTGCGGCAGGAGTCTTTTCGCGGTCGGTTAAAACGCCTATCAAAGCTTCCCCTTCTATTAAAGCCTTGTCCAAACCATTCCAGTTCCGCCCGGTAAGAGAGACGATACGCATATCCTGATAAGGAAGCACCAACCGGTGGGCCAGCATTTGCAATGAGTTAAAAGAAGGATAAAGTTTCAATACCGCTTCCGGCAGAACTCGTTGTATGGTGTTGGCAAAACCAAAGAATAAAGGGTCTCCGGAAGCAAACACCACCATTTCCGTATGCGCCTGATATTGCTCAAACACCTTCTCTAAGGGAACGGTTATATCAATCCATTCCGCATCGGCCGGCAAGTAAGAAGCTACAATTTCATGGTGCCGCTTTCCACCGGAAAATACTTTTCCCCGTTTTATCACCTCCTCCACTTCCGGAGGGAAATACATCTGGTGACTATCACTGATTCCTATAATATAAAAAGTCTTCTGCACAGCTTTATTAAGTTGAGAGTGGAGAGTGGAGAATTGAGAGTGTTTTAAAAAGAGCCATCCGGATGGTAACTCTCCACTCTCAATTCTCCACTCTCCACTTAATTAAACGTCTCTTCCGGGCCACAATTTCTCCGCGTCATTATAACAAAGCACGGCATTGGTGAGGGTAGCGGCTAAATTGCTTCCTCCTTTGCGGCCTTCTACTATCAGTTTCGGAATATTTACAAAAGGTTTCACCATCTGCTTCGACTCCTCTACATGCACAAAACCTACCGGAGCCGCGATAATTCCTGCCGGAGAGGCTTTCCCTTTCCGAACCAAATCACAAAGTTCCATTAACGCCGTAGGAGCATTACCAAAAACGAATAAAGCATCAGGATGTTCTTCTACTGCCAGACGAATACCCGCCTGGGTACGGGTGATGTTTTTTTCAGCAGCCAACGCCGCTACCCGTTCATCCGGCAAATAGCATTTCACCTCCACGCCCAAACGTTGCAATGCGCCTTTACGAATGCCCGAAGCCGCCATGGTTACATCTGTCACAATTGTTTTTATCTTTCCTTCCCGAACCATCGCATACAGACGACTCACCGCCGCTTCGTCCGTCCATAAAAGACGCTCCATATCAAAGTCGGCCGTGGTATGGATAGCATGCAATAAAGCCCATTTACGGTCTAAAGAAATATCTTTGTTTTTCAATTCACTTTCAATGGTACGGAAACTACGTATCATAATGTCCTGTCCCACATTTTCGGCACCTGTCTCCGTCTCCCGGTAATATCCGCGAGGGGTAACCATTTTACCCTCAAATTGATAGGTTTGTGAATTGCCTATCAGCACTACGGTAAACATATCTACCGCTTCCGGGTCGAAGGCATCCAGCGTCGTTACCGTTACTTGCTGTTCCGGACGTCCGGCCTGACGGACAAATCCAACCGGAGTCTGTCCGTCGCGCTCCTGTAAAAAGAGTTCTTTCAAACGATGTAATTGCCAATAACGGCCTTCACTTTTCGGATTGTATACGGCCGTTACAAAATCAGCCATCGCCGCCGCACGGATACGCTTTTCTATCCGTTCCCAGGGGGTCATTAAATCCGAAAGAGAGATAACACAGAAATCATGTCCGATAGGAGCGCCCAATAGAGAGGCTGCCTTTTGGAAAGCACTGATTCCGGGAAATACTTCTATCTCCACCGCACTTTTACGTTCCCGCTTCATCTCGTATATCAACGGGGCCATGCCGTATATACCCGCATCTCCCGAACTAATCACACACACGTTTTTGCCTTCTTCCGCCAGCTCGAAAGCCTGTTCGGCACGTGCCTTTTCCCGTTTCATTCCCGTATCAATACAAGAAGTTCCCTCGCACAAAAAGGGGGTAATGAATTGAAAATAATATTTATAGCCCACTATCACGTCGGCTTCTTTTACGGCCTGCACCACAGCAGGCGTTATATCTTCTTTACTTCCGGGTCCCACGCCCGCAACCATTATTTTTGCCATATCATTCTATTTATCTGCAAACTTAAATAAAATCCCCGAATTACGGCTATTTCAGCACGGATAAACTCCGATTGCAGTTGCCTTCTCCGATGCTACCGAATTCAACATTATCCGGTGTTTTCATAACTCTAGGAGTTACGCCGTCTAACTTCGTTAGTTATTTGCATAACTCTAGGAGTTAGCACGCCTCACATAGTTAGTTATTTGCAATATTATAATCTATTGATAAACAATATATTAAAAAGCTTATTTATATCTAGCAAAAAAGCCCGACGAATTTCGTTACAGAACTCATCAGGCTTTCATTTTCATCTATATATCAATCAAATAGTTCCCCTGCAAGGATTCTATATTATTTATTGAAACGCAGGGTGATGCTTGCCCAATATACACGTCCCGGAGAGTTGGTAGAGAAATAATATCCGTAATAGCGATTATCCGTTTTATTAAAGATATTTTCTATACCGATAGCAGGTTCCACAAACGTAAAGTCCTCCAAGAACTTCAAGGTATAGCGAGCGGTAAAGTTCCATTGCGCATAGCCCGGAGCTGCCGGTTGCGAGTCTTCATAACGGTTGCTGCGTATCTGTGCCGAAAGATTCAGGTTTAAATCCGCGCTGTTAAAACCTTTGAACCAGTTTGCCGCAAAATTTCCCGAATGGCGTATGGTACGTGGCAAAGTTACTCCCGTAGCATCATCTTTTGCCGATACATAATTGTAGGCAGCCATGAAGCTAAGACCATGACCCGGTTTACAATTTAATGAAACATCCACTCCCTTTACTTTCGCCTTCTCCACATTTGAATACAATTTATAAGTATAGTCCGGGTCGTAATTAGGGAGACTGCTCGCATCGTCAATAGACGCCAATTCAATCAAATCCTTTACATTATTAATGTATCCGGTTACCGATACAGAGAAGAACCGATGAATGTATTCGGCATTAAGAGAATAATAATTGCTCTTCTCCGGGTCTAAGTCCGGATTACCCACACTCATTGTAGAACCCTTCGGTTTGTAATAATACAACTCTTTTAAAGTTGGCGCGCGGAAGCCGGTAGAGTAGGACGCACGTATGTTTACCGGACCGGCTTTATACATCAATGTAGCTTTCGGTGAAAGGTCGTTGGCAAACGTTTCATGATGCACGTAGCGCAATCCCAATACGGCACGGAAGTTGGCCGGCAGCTTTATCTCATCTTGTGCATAAAGAGACATGGTATATACATGTTTCTTCTCGCTGCCCGTTGCGGCAAAAGCATCCGGATTGCGCAGACTCTCATTCAGATATTCCGCTCCGGCAGTCAACTTATTATAAGCGCCAAGACTAAAGACTCCTTTCAAATTTGCATTATAATAATGCGAACGTTGGTTTAATGTCTCTTCGCCTTGTGTATAAGTTTTATTGGTAACAATATACTTGTTATCCGTTTCATAATTATCATTGTACAAATCAAAACTGATGTAGTCCGACCTGTTCAGCATATACCGGGCACCGGCCCCCAATGTATAGCCCATGTACTTCAGATTATAATCATATCCCTGACCGTCAGAAGTATAAGTTGGTCCTTTCTTGCCTTCTGTCACTGTATAGATATTTGCAGGGCGCTCATTCTCCTTATTATAATAGCTACCTTCTACATAGAAATCCCAAGCTTTGGTAGGACTATAAGAAAAACGTTGATTCAATACATTCTGAAAGAAAGGATTACTCATATTTTTACGGGTCGGTTTCGGGTCACCGCTTACTTCACCGTTTTTAAAGCTGACAGCTTCCGAATTGAGTTGCCATCCGTTTGCCTGACGACGGTTATAAGAAGTATACGAACCAAACTTATCCGAAGCGACATTCAGATTCAAGTTCTGGTCGAATTGTCCATGCTCCGTCGCCATACGGGTAGTAGAAGAAGCATTCACCGTATTCATAGGCTGGTCGGTAATAATGTTGATAACACCACCAATCGCATCCGAACCGTAAAGGCTTGAAGAAGCTCCTTTTAGAATTTCCACACGACGAATGCGACTTACATCGATACGGGAAATATCCGTTGCTCCGGAAGTATTACCCGACAGTTTATGGCCGTTGACCATAATCAACAAGCGTTCGTTTCCCAATCCGCTAATCGTTGTATAATCGGCCATAGCGGTTGCTGAGAATGAAAAAGAAGGACTCAGCATGGTAATAGCATCCTGGAAATTAGTGATACCCGCTTTTCTCAAATCACTTCCGCTAATAACCTCCACAGGTACAGGCGATTCACTCAACCGATGATGTGTTCCCGTTCCGGTAACTACCACCGGGTTCAAATCTAATTCTTTCATTTTACCTTTACCGTGTTCCTGTGCCCATGCAGGCATAGCAACCAAGCCTAAAGCTAAAATCATGGCATAATTAGTTGTCTTCATAAAATATTTCTATAATTTAGTTATTCTTTATCGGAAACTACAATACAATACCTCTTGTGTGTGCACATCACATTACACACAAAGCACAACAAATAAAGGCATATTGCTCTCTTTCAAAATTTTACATGATTAAACGTACACAAGTTCTCTTTTTCCCGAGAGAAAACTTATCACTATAACTTGGCAGGTTTCCTGACTTTACCCCAAAGAAGCGAACCTTCCCATTCAAAAACCATAGAACAGTGGTGTAAGAATGCTTCTCTTTATTCACGGGGGCTTACAGTAGCGGGCACTGCTCCGGATTCACACCGGATTCCCTCTTTATGCAACGAATGAAAATCCATTGCATCACCAAATCGCTGCAAAAGTACAACTTCTTTTTTAAAATAAAAGTATTTCCGTTATTTTTTATAGTCGTCAAAAAAAAGCGAATCAGATGGTAACAGTATTCTAACCGGCATCTTACCGCTTTCCTACGGGCGAATTTTGCGTCATACGCAAACAGCTTACCACACCGGCACATACCGCAAAGCATAAGGCAAGAAGCAAACAGGCCTGCGAATGATATCCTTGGGGAAACATGCGGAATAACAAGGCTACCAAAGTGGTGCCCAATGTTTGCCCCAACAATCGTGCCGTGCCCAGCATACCACTGGCGCCACCACTCCGATTTGAAGGAGCGGAAGAGACTATCGTTACATTATTAGGAGTTTGGAACAGTCCGAAACCCATGCCGCAAAGCGCCATTCTCCAAACAATATTCCATTCGGCGGGGTGCTCCGGAAGAAGAAACAACATCAACAATCCCGTACCAAAAATAGCCATTCCTATGCCACCCAGTAATCCCGGATGCACACGCTCTACCAACCTTCCGGCAAGAGGAGCGGTAAGAATGGTTGCCAAAGGCCACGGAGTGAGCAATAAACCTATTTCCACCGCATTATAATGCAACACATTTTGCATAAAGAACGGCAAAGAAACCATTGCCAACATCTGTGCCGTGAAAGAAGAAATAGAAGTACCGATAGAAAGGGAAAAGATAGGAATCTTCAGTAAATCTACCGGTAATATGGGGATGGAGACTTTCATTTGACGGCGGATATAGTAAATGCCTATAACAACCAGCAATATCAACTGAATTATAATAAATTTCCGGTTCTCGGCATGAGCAAATCCTTCCAGTGTATAAATCAGTAATCCGAAAGTCAGAGCATTGGCCAAAGCGCTAATCTTATCAAACTTATGTTTCACCTTGGCTACCGGATTATATGGAAGTAAGCGATATCCGATAATCCATGCCGCTATGCCCAAAGGAATATTGATAGCAAATAGCCATTGCCATGACCCCAACGATAAGATAGCTCCCGCAATGGAAGGACCCGACGCTGCCGAAACGGCTACTATCATGGCGTTAATAGCCATGCCACGGCCTAAAATTTTAGGTGGATAGATTAAACGAATCAACGCCGTGTTGACACTCATCACGCAAGCAGCTCCGAAACCTTGTATTACCCGCGACAGTGTCAGCGTCCAAAAGGAGCCGGACATCATGCAACAGAACGAAGCGGAAACAAACACCACAATGCCAATTAAAAAGATGCGGCGGTATCCATGTATGTCGCCCAATGAGGCAAAAGAAAGCAAGGTCATGGTAATAGCCAGCTGATAGACGTTCACAATCCAAATAGCCGTAGAAGGTTCCACCTCAAAATCATGGGCCAAAGTAGGCAATGCCACATTCATAATTGTTCCGTCCAGAACAGACATAATAATAGCCAGTAACACAGCTATTACAGCTAAATATTGTCGAGGAATCAGTTTCATCTTCTTCTCTTGTTTAATCTGCAAAAATACAAAAAATTAACACTTATCGGCGCAAGATAGTTCGATTTTTTTGTTTATATAATAACCAGTAAAGAAAAATAAAAACAGTATGAAAAGAAATATGAAATGGTTTTTCACCATAGTAAGCAGTAGTCTGCTAGTCCTGTCATCTTGTACTTCCTCCCAGAAAGCCCCTTTGCCAGGAGGAGACAGAGACAAACATGGCTGTATTCCTTCGGCCGGATATACATGGAGTGAAGTCCGCAAAGATTGCATTCGTATTTTCGAAACCGGCATACGGCTAAACAACACTCTGAATAAAGACGCAACGGTTTCCGCATTCGTTGTGTTTTCCCCCGATTCATCCGTTGTAGAGCTCTTCCTTCCGGACATGAAAAAGCACCCTCTATTACAAAAAGAGGGCGATAATTGGAAAAACAAAATCTTTGAAGTGAAGCGAATAGACGGCAAATTAGCCTTATACAGAAAAGGAAAACTGATTTATCAGGAATTGGAGAGAACCTCACATTACGAATACAGATACGAATGCGGACAAATACAGTACGTGCAAACTGATAAAGCTTGTTTGCAACCCTCTGTACTTGTCCGCACTTCTTAGATTCCCGAAACAAACATGTCATCCGCCCATCACGCAATTTCAGATTCAGGAAGATACCTCCCAAAGGGGATTTGGTCTTTTACCGGATTAATTATCTAGTATTCAAAACGTTCTGTCAGATTATAATTTTGAATACTCAGTCCTTGCATCAAAACAGGGACAAGCTTTTTTAATCCCTGGCGAAAGCTGGTAATGCCCTACTATTTCGGCTTGCGGATAGAGTTTTTTCAGCATGCCCAGCACATCAGTCAAAACTTCTTTTT